>Ga0105044_10013655_pt1 | contig 11015 bp, 9 predicted proteins | sample MAT01_FD_78092 | JGI IMG/M metagenome (GOLD analysis project Ga0105044, IMG submission 78092) | Freshwater microbial communities from Lake Fryxell liftoff mats and glacier meltwater in Antarctica - MAT-01 | ecosystem: Environmental > Aquatic > Freshwater > Ice > Liftoff microbial mat | place... | reverse complement strand
CCGCCCCGGCGACATTCGGGCTGGCCTGCCCGACCGCCCGCCCGAAACCGGCGAGGAGATGGCCGCGATCATGGCCGATCTGGATGCCCTGATCATGCCCGGCATCACCCATTGGCAGCATCCGCGTTTCTTTGCCTATTTCCCCGCCAACGCCGCGCCACCGTCGATGCTGGCCGAATTTGCCACCGCGATCATCGCGTCGCAGGGGATGCTGTGGCAAACCTCGCCCGCCGGAACGGAACTGGAAACGCTGGTGCTGGACTGGCTGCGTCAGGCCATCGGACTGCCCGCAGGGTTTGCCGGCGTCATCCAGGACAGTGCGTCATCGGCCACGCTGGCCGCCGTGCTGACCATGCGCGAACGCGCGCTGGACTGGCAGGGCAACCAGCAGGGGCTGAGCGGACAGGCGCGCCTGCGCGTCTATGCCAGCGCAGAAGTGCATTCGTCGGTCGACCGCGCGATCTGGGTCGCCGGGATCGGGCAGGACAATCTGGTGCGCATCCCCACCGCCGGGCCGTTGCGCGGCATGGACCCGGCCGCTCTGGCCGCCGCCATCGCCGCCGACCGGGCGGGCGGGTATCTGCCTGCGGGCGTCATCGCCTGCACCGGCGGCACCGGCACCGGCGCTTGCGATGATCTGTCGGCGGTGTTGGCCGTGGCGCAGGGGCAGGGGCTGTATTCCCATGTCGATGCCGCCTGGGCCGGGGCCGCGATGATCGCGCCCGAGTTCCGGACCCTGTGGCAAGGGGTCGAGGCGGCGGATTCCATCGTGCTGAACCCGCATAAATGGCTGGGCGCTCAGTTCGACTGCGCGGCCCATTACCTGCGCGACCCGGCGCTGCTGGTGAAAACGCTGGCGATCCAGCCGGAATATCTGCGCACCCATGGGCAGGACGGCTTTGTCAACTACTCGGAATGGTCGGTCCCGCTCGGGCGGCGGTTCCGCGCGCTGAAACTGTGGTTTCTGCTGCGCTATTACGGGGTTGCGGGCCTGCGGCAGATGATCCGCAACCATGTGTCATGGTCGCAGGCGCTGTGCGAACGGCTGCGCTTGGCCGGGCCGTTCCAGATCGTGACCGAACCGGTGCTGTCGCTTTTCACCTTTCGGCTGACCGGGGCCGATGACGCGGCCCAGATCGCCTATGTGAACCGGATCAACGACGATGGCCGCATCTACATCACCCAGACCCGGGTGGCGGGGGCCATCGCGATCCGGTTCCAGGTCGGCCAGTTCGGCGCGACCGAAAGCGATGTCGCGGTGGCCTATGATGTGCTGACCGATCTTTCCGGCGCGGCGGGCGGGGTCACAGGCCCCGGTTGATCGTGATGACCGGTCGTGCTTGCGCCTCGGCCTCGGCCGTTTCGCTTGCGGTAGCCCCGGTCGCGGCTGACTCGGTTGCAGGCGCAGGCAACATCTCGGCCAGCCGACCGGCAAAACCCTGTTCCAGCGCACCTTCGGGCAGCGCGAACAGGACACCGGCGCACAGCAGGACGGCGCCCTGCAGGACCATGATCACCCGCAATTCCGCAACGAAGGAATGTTTGCGCGACTTGTGGCGCAAAAGATATTGCCCGGCCTTGGCCCCCAGAATGCCCCCGATCAACGCCAGGTTCAGCAGCGTCCGTTCGCGGAGGCGCCATTCACCCCGGATCGCGCGCCGTTTGTCCACAAAGAACGCGACATAGGTCAGGCCGTTGATCATGACCAGATAAAGCAGCACCCAGACCCAGACGGGTGATTGCGCCATCAGCGACTCCCATGCGTTCACCAGAATTTGGCAGGCGAAGCCGGCGAAATGATGGCCGCCTTACCCGCCCGGCGTGCCGGCGCTGCGCTGTCGCGCACGTTCGATGCCCAACTGCCGTTCGCGCCAGATGATCAGCACGCCGGCCGCGATGATGATCGCCGCGCCGGCCAGTATCGTCAGGCTGGGCGTTTCGGCAAACACAAAGAACCCCACCCCCAGCGCCAGCAGCATCGAGGTATATTCGAACGGGGCCACCAGCGACGCATCGGCGAACCGATAGGACGAGGTCAGCAGGATTTGCCCCAGACCGCCCAGAAACCCCGCCAGAATCAGCAGGCCGGCCGTCTGTGGCGACGGAATCGTCCACCCCCACGGCAAGGACAGCAGTGACAGGCAGGCGGCGCTGATCGAAAACCAGAACACGATGGCCGCCGTGCCCTCGGTCGCGACCAGTTTGCGCACCTGCACCTGCGCCAGCGCGACGAACACTGCGCCGCCCAGGGTGACGACCGCGCCCAGCGTCTCGACCGGGCTGACGCCTGCGGCCAGGGTCAGGCGCGGCGACAGCACGATCATCACCCCCACCATCCCCAGCGCCACCGCCGACAAGCGGAACAGGCGCACCTGTTCGCCCAGAAACATCGCGGCAAACACCACCGTCAGCAGCGGCGCGGCATAACCGATGGCGGTGACTTCGGGCAGGGGCAGCAGGCCCAGACCGGCAAAGCCCAGACCCATCGCCGTGGTGCCGACCAGCCCGCGCCAAAGATGCCCCATCGGGTCGCGCGGGCGCAGCACGGCCAACCCTTCGCCCCGCAGCATCAGCCAGACCAGGATCACCGGCGCGGCAAACAGCGAGCGAAAGAACACCGCCTGCCCGGGCGGCACCTGCCCTGCCGTCGCCTTGATGATCGCAGCCATGGCGACAAAGACACAGACCGATCCGATCTTGAACGTGATCCCCCGCAAAGGCTGCATGGCCGACCCCCCATTCGCGCCCCAGGCCGCCCGCACCCAACGCCGCCCGGCGACCGCGCGCACCGCGCCCCGGTGGCCGCAATGGCGCGGTGCGGCCCCGCGCCCGACTGTCACCGCCACGCCCGTCAGTTGCAACCCGCACCCGGCGCATGGCAGCCCTGCGCCGCGGCACCGGGGCAAGCGCGGGCCTTCGGGGGCCGGTCCCGACGCCGCCGGTGCAGGCCTCTCTGGCCGGGGTCATTGGCCGGGGTCATTGGCCGGGGGCGCTGGGCCGGGGCGGCAATCCGGGGGCGCTGGCCGGGGCGCTGGGCCGGGGTCGCTGGCCGGGGGCGCTGGCCGGGGGCGCTGGGCCGGGGGCGCTGGCCGGGGGCGCTGGCCGGGGGCTCTGGCAGGGGGCGCTAGTCCGGGGGCGCTGGCTGGATTCGCTGGCCGGCCACACTGGCCGGGGTCGCTGGTCGGGGGCGGTAGCCGAGAGCGCTGGCCCGAGGTCGCTGGCCGGGAGCGCTGGCCCGAGGTCGCTGGCCGGCGTGATTGGCCGGGGTCACTGCCTTGGGGGCTTGACCCGACGGCCCCGATGCCAGCTGTCGCCGCAATGGGCGCGGCATCGGCCCGCTTCCGACCAGGGACAAGCGCGCTATTGCGGGAAACGTCGGGCCAGTTCGTCGCGGTCAGACTGTGACAGCGTGCGGGCGGGCAGGTCGCGCAGGGTAAAGCTCAGCCTTGCGGCCTCCTCGAACTCTTCCATCGCCGCGCAGGCGGCGGCAAGGGACAGATCGGCCACCACCGGCCCGTGATTGGCCAGCAGAACGGCCTTGGCAGCGCCTTGCAGCCCGCTGATCGCGGCCCCCGTCGCGGGGTCGCCGGGCGGGACGTATGGCAGCATCGGCACCCGGCCCAGCCGCATCACCGGATAGGGGGTGAAGGGGGTCAGCACATCCGACCGGTCCCGCGCGGGCAGGCAGGACAGCGCCACAGCGTGATGCGCGTGCAGATGCACGACGGCCTGCGCCCGGTCGCCGCGCGTGTCATAGAACGCGCGGTGCAACGGGATTTCCTTGGTGGGCGGGTCGCCGCCCTGATGCTGCCAGTCGGGCGACATGCGCGCCAGCGTGTCGGGTTGCAGGCGGCCCAGACAGGCATTGGTCGGCGTGACCAGAAACCCGCCGCCCGGCCTGCGGGCCGAGATGTTGCCCGAGGTACCGGGCGTCAGCCCGCGTTCGAACAGCGACCGGGCCAGATCGCACATCTCTTGCGCCAATGCGGTGTCGCTCATCGTCCGGCCTCCAGCGCGGCAAGCGCGCGGACAAAGAAATCCGGCCCGCCAAAGTTACCCGATTTCAGCACCAGCCCACCTTGCCCGCCAACGGGGTAAAGCGTGGGCACGCCCGGCGCGACCTCGGCGCCGATGGCATAGGGTTGCGGACCCAAAGCCTGGGCGACCGCGCCCGATGTTTCGCCCCCGGCAACGACCAGGGCCCGATATCCCATGCCGGGCGCGCCGTGGGCCAGCGCGGCGAAGAACCGGTCATATTGCGCGGCCAGCCGGTCGCGGCCGTGCAATCCCTGCGCCGCCGCCACCTGATCGGGCGGCGCGGTCGAGGCGACCAGCGGCTGCTGGCCGCGTCGGGCCGCCAGAAAGGCGGCTGCGCGGATCAGGGTCGCCTCGGCGTCGCCGACGATGTCCTGCGGCAGGATCTGCAGCACCGGATGGCCCTGCGCATGGCTGGCCACCTGCGCCAGCGTCGCGGCCGAGCAACTGCCCGCCAGCACACAGCCGGGCGCAGCGGGGCGATGCAGACGTCCCGCGCCGGTGGGGCGGATGCCGAAATGGGCCGGCAACCCCATCGCGATGGCCGATCCGCCCACCACCAGCGCATGGCCCGCCAGCCCCTGCGCCAGCGCCATCAGGTCGGCATCCGTGATGGCGTCACAGATGATCAGCCGCTCTCCCAGCGCCATTCGTCGCGCCAGACCTGCGCCCGCTTGTGCCAGCTCGGCCCGGGGCAGGTGGCCGACCGGCCCGCCGGTTTGCCGCGACAGCCAGCGGCGCAGATCAGGGTCGGTCATCGGGGTCAGCGGGTGATGCTGCATCCCCGATTCGCTCAGCAGCCGGTCGCCGACGAACAGATGACCCATGTACAGGGTGCGCCCATTGGCCGGAAACGCCGGACAGACCGCCGCGCCCGCAGCACCCAGCGCATCCAGCAATGCCAGCGCCACCGGGCCGATATTGCCCTGCGGCGTCGAATCGAAGGTCGAGCAGACCTTGAACACGATCTGCTGCACCCCCGCCGCGCGCAGCCAGGCCAGCGCGCGCAGCGATTGGTCCATCGCCTGCGCCACCGGGGCCGCGCGTGATTTGAGCGCGATGACCAGCGCATCGGCCCCGGGCGCGGCGGCTGTGACGGGCAGGCCCGCATAAAGCCGGGTCCGCGCACCGGCGCGGGTCAGGATGCCCGCAATATCCGACCCGCCGGTCAGGTCATCAGCGATGACACCGATCACCGCCCGATCAGACATCATCGACATGCCGCCAATAGGCGGCCCAGCCGGTGTGCAGATGGTGGCGCATCGCCGCTTCGGCCAGATCGGGGCTGCCGGCGGCAATCGCGTCGTAGATCTGGGCGTGGGCGACACAGGCGTTGTGCGCCTCGCCCGGCTCGCGGCCGGCCACGGCGCGCTGATCGACCAGCCAGTCATTCACCGCCGCATGGATCGCCAGGATCGCGGGATCGCCCGCAAACCGGCCGATGCAGAAATGAAAAGCGACATCCGACACGATGAAATCGGTATGCCGCCCCACACAGGACCAGTTGTGATCCAGCGCCGCGCGCAGGTCGGCCAGAAAACCGGGCGTCGCCTCTTTCGCCGCCTGACGGACCAGCCCCACCTCGACCAGCAGGCGGATCGCCTGCAACGACCGGTTGCCTTCGGTGGTGGACAGCATATGCCGCACCGTCGGCACCATGCTGGACACCAGGTTCAGTGCCGAAGGCTGCGCCACCCGCGCCGGCGCGCCATTGCCGATTTCCACCAGCCCGGCGCGTTCCAGCGTGATCAACGCCTCGCGGATCGCCGGGCGACCGACGCCGAAGGCGGTCTGCAACTCGCGCTCAGGGGGCAGCCGCTCGCCAGGTTTCAGCTTTCCCGACAGGATCAGCCCTTCAAGATGCTCTGCCACGTGCTCGAACAGTTTGCGTCGCTCGATCTGAATTGGTGATACCATTTAGCTTTCATACCATCATGCTTGACTGCCATCATACCGTCGTGCAATCTAGACCCGAAAGTCGGGCCTGTCCACCGGTCAGACGGACCCGGCAGGCCGGCAGAATCGGGAGAAGGCGCGATGCGGATCGCCATTTTGGGCGGCGGCGGTGCCATGGGCGGCATCTTTGGCGCATGGCTGTCACGGGCGGGCAATGACGTGCACCTGATCGACGTGGCGCGCCCGGCCATCGCGGCGATCAATGCCCACGGCCTGACGGTCGAGGAAAAGGACGGCACCGCGCCAGTGTTCCGGCTGCCTGCGACCGACGATCCGGCGGCAGTCGGGCCGGTCGATCTGATCATCACCTTCGTCAAATGCTATCACACTCAGGCGGCAGTTCAGGCCGCCCGCCCGATGATCGGGGCGCAGACCACGATCCTGTCGTTGCAGAACGGCTGGGGCAATGCTGACCGCATCGCCGCCGTCGCCGGAGCAAAGCGGGTGCTGGTCGGGCTGACCTATCACGCGGGCACGCTGATCGCGCCGGGGCGGGTCAAACATCCTGGTGCCGGAATGACCTTTGTCGGTGAATTGTCGGGCGACATCTCCCCGCGCCTGCAGTTGATCGCGGCAACTCTGGGCGCGGCCGGGTTTGACACCACGCCGTCGCCGCGCATTCTGGACGAGGTGTGGAAGAAGCTGGCGCTGAACTGCTGCACGCTGCCGACCTCGGCCCTGTTGCGGTTCATGGCGCATGAACTGGTGGCGTTTCCGACCGCAAAAGACGCGATGGCGCTGATCCTGACCGAGGTGGTGGCGGTGGCCCAGGCCAAGGGCATTGCGCTGGACCATGACGAACGCTGGGCGGCCATCACCGGCCTGCTGGAAACGGCCATCGGCGGCAAAGCCAGCATGTTGCAGGACGTCGAGGCGCAGCGGCAGACCGAGATTGACGTGATCAACGGGGCCATCGTCACCGCCGGACACGAGGCCGGGGTGCCGACACCGGTGAATGCGTTGATGGTGGCGATGGTCACGGCGCTGCAGGGTCGGTACCTGGCCGCTGCGCAAAAGGCGGTCGCATGATGGCGCGGCGTTGCAGTACGCGGGCGCTGACCGTCCGCCGGGCGACGGTGGTCTGACATGGACGCGCGGCTGACCATGAGCGGTGTCACCAAGCACTTTCCGGGGGTCAGGGCGCTGGATCAGGTGTCGCTGACCATCGCCGCGGGCGAGATTCATGCCCTGCTGGGCGAAAACGGGGCCGGGAAATCGACGCTCGCCAAGATCATCGCCGGCGTCCACCCGGCGGATGCGGGCAGTGTCGCGCTGGATGGCAAGGTGCTGGGTGCCATCGACGAACGCGATGCCGCCGATCTGGGCATCGCCATCGTGCATCAGGAAGGCAGCCTGGTCGGGCAGTTGTCGGTGGCCGAAAACGTGTTTGCGGGCCATGCGCCGACCCGCTGGCCGGGCCGCATCGACCGGGCGGCGATCAATGCGCGGACCGCAGAGCTGATCGGGCGGCTGGGCGTGGCCATCGACCCCCGCCGCCGCGTGGCCGATCTTGCCCCGGCCGAGGCGCAGGTGGTCGAGATTGCCAAGGCGCTCAGCCGTGATCTGCGGGTGCTGGTGCTGGATGAGCCCACCGCCGCGCTGACCCTGGCCGAGGCGAACCGCCTGTTCGACATCGTGCGCGGATTGGCGGCCGGGGGCGTGGCGGTCATCTACGTCACCCACCGCCTGGCCGAAATCTTTGCCCTGTGCCACCGCGTCACCGTGCTGAAGGACGGCCAGCTTGTCGGCACCCGCGACGTGGCGGGCACCACAACCGATCGGCTGATCCAGATGATGGTCGGGCGCGATGTGCAGATCGACCGCGCGGCAGCGCACCCCCCCGGCGCAGTTGTGCTGCAGGCAAGCGGCGTGGCCAGTCTGCCCATGGTGCGTGACATGAGCCTGACCGTCCGCGCGGGCGAGATCGTCTGCCTTGCGGGCCTGATCGGCGCGGGCCGGACCGAGTTTTGCGAAACCGTTTTCGGCGCGCGGCGGCGCAGCGCGGGGACCGTCCTGATCGGCGGCACGGCGCTGGATGCGCGCGAACCGGGACAGGCGATGCGCGCCGGTATCGGCATGGTGCCCGAGGACCGCAAACAGGCCGGCCTGTTTCTGGACATGTCGGTGCAGGACAATATCGGTGTCACCGTGGCGCATGACCTTGCGCGGGGGCTTTTGGCGTCCGACGCCAGGGCCGCCGCCCTCGCCCTGCGTTTCATTGCCGAACTGAAGATCGCCACGCCGTCGCCACGCCAGGTGGTCGGCAACCTGTCAGGCGGCAATCAGCAAAAGGTGCTGATCGCCAAATGGCTGGCGATGAAGCCGCGCCTGTTGATCGTGGACGAACCGACGCGTGGCGTGGATGTCGGCGCGCGGGCCGAGATTTACCGCCTGCTGCGCAATCTGGCGGCGGATGGCGTGGCGCTGCTGGTGGTGTCGTCCGACCTGCCAGAGGTGCTGACCCTGGCCGACCGGATCGTGGTGATGGCCGATGGCCGGCTGGCGGGCGAGTTGGCGGGCGACGGGGCCAGCGAAGCGGACATCCTGCGCCTGGCGACACGCGCAACCACCTCGTTGGACACCCGGCGGCTGGACCGGGGCGCGATGAAACGTGGGGCAACCGCATGACCGACACCCGGATTTCCGCCCCGATCAACCCCGGCCTGCGGCTGTTGCAGACGCTGGCCAATTCGCGCGAGTTGACGCTGGCGGTTCTGGTCGGGGCGTTGGTCGTGGTGATGACGGTCGTCTATCCGCAGAACTTTCCCACCGCGTCGAACCTGCGGGCGGTGTTTCTGAACCTGGCCCCGGTCGGGATTCTGGTCTGTGGCATGATGCTGCTGATGATCGCGGGCACGTTCGATCTGTCCTGCGGATCGACGCTGGCGCTGGCCGGGGTCTGGGCCGGGGTGGCGATCGGCTGGTGGGGCTGGGATCCGGTGACAGGGTCGCTGATCGGCATCGCGGTCGGCGCGCTGTGCGGGCTGGTCAACGGGCTGATCGTCACCGCGATCGGGATCAACGCGCTGATCGCCACGCTGGGCACGATGGCGATCTATCGCGGGCTGACTTACGTCACCGCCGGCACCGGCGTGACCCCGATTTCCGACCCCTTTGCCAATTTCGGCCGTCTGGTGGACCCGGTATTCGGGCTGGCCGCGTTGTTCTGGATCATGCTGGTAATTGCGCTGGTGATGGGGTTCCTGACCTCGCAGACACCGTGGTTCCGGCAATATTACTTTATCGGCGGCAATGCGCGGGCGGCGAAACTGTCGGGCATCCGGGTGGATCGGTTGACCCTGATCGGTTTTATCCTGATGGGCATGCTGGCGGGTATTGCGGGCGTGCTTTATGCAGCGCGGCTGAACAGCGCGGTGGTCAATGCCGGCGTCGGGATCGAGCTGAAGGTGATCACCGCCACCGTGCTGGGCGGGGCCAGCCTGAAGGGCGGCGAGGGGCGCATCCTGGGCGGAATCCTGGGCGTCATCTTTATCGCCCTGGTCGAAAACGCCATGATCATCAATCGGGTGGGCGTATTCTGGCAGGGCATCGTCATCGGGCTTGTGCTGCTGCTGGCCGTATCGCTTGACCGGTTCAAGGGCAATCAGCGCGCCTGAGCGCCCCTGTTTTCCAACAAGACCAGATCAACTGGCAAGACGCGAATGACCACACCGAACCATCGCTTCAAGGGAGGAAACCAGATGAAGCACCTGTTGAAAACCACAATTGCCGCAATTGCGCTGGGAATGGCCGCACTGCCCGCACTGGCCCAGCAATCCGAATTCGGCCCTGCCGATGCCGAATACACCTATTACTGGATTTCCAACAAGGCCAACCTGCCGCTGTTCGTCCAGTATGATTATGTCGGGATGGAGCGGATCGCCAATGAACTGGGCGTGCGCGTCGTCGTGGCAGGACCGACCGATTTCGACCTGCCCGGCTTTATCGCGGCGGTCGATCAGGTCTGCGCGCAGAACCCCGATGGCGTGTCGGTCGTCGGCGGCTGGGATCCGTCGCTGACCGAACCGGTCCGCCGCTGCATGGAAATGGGCGTGCCCACCGTGGTCGATGACGGCGATCTGCCCAATTCGGGCCGGCTGGCCTATATCGGCACCAACTGGACCCAGGTCGGCGTGGCGCAGGCGCGCGAGATGATGGCGGCCCTGCCCGATGGCGGCCAGCTTGCGATGATGTCGATCATCAACGCAGGCAACATGCGCGAGGCCGTCGCCGGTTTTCGCGCCTATGTCGAGGCCAATGGCGATGGCAAGTACGAGATCGTGGCCAGCGAGGATGACGGCGGCGACGCGCAACAGGCCGCACAGGTGACAGCGGCCCTGCTGGCCGCCTATCCCGACCTGCGGGGCATCGCCGGGTTCGACAGCGAAAGCGGCGCCGGGATCGTGACCGCGCTGCGCGAGGCTGGCCGGGAACCGGGCGCGATCGTCGTGACGGCGATGGAGCAGACGCCGGATTTCTTCAAGACGGTGCGCGACGGCTATGTGCAGGCGATCACGGTGCAGAACCGCGAATTGTTCATCTATTACGCGATCAAGATGCTGCATGACTACAACACCAATGGGTTGCGGACTGTGGGGCTGGGCGGTGCCGATGGCGGCCGGCCGATCCCCGACAGCCTGGATACCGGCGTGGTGATGGTGACATCGGCCACGGTCGACTCGGTCCTGGCGGCGCTTGGCGTGGAATGACGTTCTCCCGCCCTGCGCGCCAGACCATCGGCGCGCAGGGTCAGACTGGCGCGCGCGTCAGACCGCGCGCGCCCCCTTTCCCTGGCCATGGCCACGAGCGCCTGCCATGGATGTCACGACCGCCGCCCCTGGCGCGCGCGCATGCCGACCGGGACCAGGCCAAGGCGCGCCTGCCAAAGGATGTCACGACCGCCGCCCCAGGCGCGCGACCACAACGCGCGGACCATGCGGGTCGGCGAAGCGCCCCTTGGCCACATCGACCTGATCCGAAAGAACCGCGCATGACCCCCGCCACCCGATTTCGCTTTCACGGTG
>Ga0105044_10013653_pt1 | contig 11018 bp, 6 predicted proteins | sample MAT01_FD_78092 | JGI IMG/M metagenome (GOLD analysis project Ga0105044, IMG submission 78092) | Freshwater microbial communities from Lake Fryxell liftoff mats and glacier meltwater in Antarctica - MAT-01 | ecosystem: Environmental > Aquatic > Freshwater > Ice > Liftoff microbial mat | place... | reverse complement strand
TCCGGTTCGGAATGGGCGGCATGAAAAAGAAGCGAAACCAAAAAAACCTCACGTTGGCGGAACTCGGCAGGAGACTGGGGTTGAGCCATAGCGCCGTGGCGCAATCGCTGGACGACATGTCGTCACCGTCGTCGGTTCGCGTGAGCGCGAAGACCCGCGCCCGGGTTCGGGCACTCGCGAAGAAGCTGAACTACCGGCGAAGTCGCACCGCCCAGGTTCTGCGCACGGGAAAATCGCAGCTCGTGGGCCTGATGACCAACCAGAATTTCGGCCATGTGTCGCAGGAATATATGCATTTCGCCCGACTGGAAGCGATCAAAAGGGGGCTGGTCCCAACCGTGATCCACCTGCGCGACTCAACCGACGATGGCGTGGAGCAGGCGCTTCATTTCATCATCGACATGAAGCTCGATGCCGTGGTCGCGTTTTCAGCCACGGCCGTCGCCCTTTCCCGCCGGATATCGGAACTGTCCACTCCGTTCGTGGCCATCGGCATGCCGCTTCCCGCCAAAGAAATCAGCCAGTTTTACTCCAACAAAGTGAAGGCCCACGCCGACTTGGCGACCCACTTGATCGAGCAAGGGGCAAGGCGCATTATTCTGATGCATGCATCCCCGTGGGGCGCGACAAAATCGAATTGGCATCTCTGGAGTGCGGAAGCCGGGACTTTACGCGCCGTGACGCTGGCCCGCAAACGCGGTGTGAAAGCGGAGTTGGAAATCTTTGAATGCGATGACGAGTTAAGCAGGCACCTTCGTGTTCCGGGTCCCCCGGAGATTCATGGCCTGCATGCGCCGGGATATTTCGCCATGCGCCAGCTTCTTGAACGGGATGATCTTCCCGACGCGCTGTGTTGCGAATCCGACTATCTCGCGTTGGGAGCCATTCAGGCCTGCACGGACGTGGGCGTGCTTGTGCCGGATGATCTGCTTGTTGTGGGATTCGAAGATGCCCCGTTTGCTTCAAGCGGAGCAATAACCATCACCAGCGCCCGCCAGAATCGCGAAGAACTTTGTCGGCTGGCTTTCAATGAGATCGATGTCATGCTGACCGGCCAAAAAGCACAGGGACCGAAGCGAACGGTCATTCCCTGCGAGATCATCATTCGCGGCTCCTCCCGACGAACTCCGGGCCAGGTTCCCAAAAATAGCCGCCCGCAAGCCATTTTGGCCCAAAGGCAGCAATAACGTTCGGGAATGCCGCCGTCGCAGACAACGGGAAGATGACTACTGGCGAGTGAATGTAGCTTCGTTTCACCCGGAGGGGGAATCCAATCAACGGGGTCTCACCGAAACGAAACCTTCAGGTCGGCACCGCCAATGTCAATGTTCCCCCACGGTCGCTCCACTTTCGCAAAGGAGGTGTTGAGAGGCTTCGCGGCGGTCAGCGACAGTTCCTTTTTCTGCTTGTTCCACGAAGCGTGACGAATCGCTTCCTTCAACCAGAAACCATTGAGGCAAAAAGTCCCCCCGGCTTCTTCGGTCATCTTCTGAATGCAATGCGTCGGCATGGCCCGCGTGTGAGGATAGGTGCCGCTTTGAATAAGTTCCCGCCAGATGGTGATCTGACTTTCCTCCCATTGCGGTGAGGAGGCTCCAAATTGCTCCCAGACCAGGTCGATGCCGTTTTGCGTGACCTCGGCCCCGGAGATGGTGGGAGTGAGGGCCCCCAGGATGTTCCATTGCAATTCCCAGGGCCTCTCCGACCCTGTGTCCCTGATGATCCGATCACAGACGAGAAACCCCGCCTCGGGGAGGATGATGACATAACGCCGCCAGTTGAGTCCCCCGTAGTCCCTGACCTCAGAAACAGAAAAGGGAAGCGGTTCCGTGCCGTGATCGATCAACAGCGCATTGACCGGGGGAAGCACGCTTGTTCCCGTATCCGCATCCCGCACCACAAGCATATTGAGCTCCTCCGGGCCGAGCTGACGAGCAGCATACGCCTTGTTGGCATCCACGATTCCGGCGCGTCTTCCATACCCATTGCTCACCAGCCAAATTCTTCCGCCCAAATTCATTCGCAGAATACCGCCCGCCTCGTTGTGGGCGTGTGAGACGCTTTGATTCCCAATGCCTTCCAGAGCCAGATAGGCGGACTTCGTCTGCCATCCGGAGCGCCAGGCAAGTTTGTCAAAGTGTTCCTCGGGAGGTCCCGCCACCGCATGTTTCTTCGCAAAAGTGGGATCGAGAGGAATAAGTTGCCAACCCGCCTCGCCGGAAAATTTGCAGCCGCGTTTTCCCTGTGGCAAACCCGCAAAACCAAAAAATGCAGGGGGAAGCCTGAAGGGAAAAACTCCGTTGCCGGAAGCTTCCAATGACTGGATCGTTCGTTGCTCAGGCGTGCTTCCGTCCAGCCAAGGAGCAACTTCAAATGGACGGTATGGGATCAATGGGGGATCACAATCGCCATAGTCCACGGGAAAAAAGAAATTGTCCCGCATGGCCCATTCCCGCAGGGCGAACTGGGCCAGGGAATTCTTCATTTCGGCGGGAACCGTCTGGTTCGTAACTTCCAGCCAGACCAAAGTGTGTTCCGGCACAAAGGTTTCATAAACACCGGCATTTTCCGAGAACTTGAAAATCCCGGGATCGACCCGGTGAAAAATGAAATCCGCATCGTCCTTCCAACCGAACACGTCAGGCAAATCTCGGTCTTTGAAGTATCTCCAGCCCATAATCAGGCTGCGGGCTTTAAAGGTCTGATGATTGTGCGGCGAGCCCGGTTGATCTTTCCACAACTGGCGAAAATAACCGCGAACCATCCGCATGCCTCCCAGCAGGAGACGATCAAAAGTGATCCGCTCTTCCTCCGTAATCGAGGGATGGTGCTGAACCCAGTTCCAATAGTTGCCTATGAGCCCCATACGAAAATCCATATCGAAGATGTAGATTTGAGGGTTTTCAGAATTCAGGTAATCCCAAAGTCCCCAAAGCATCTCCCGAAAAAGATCCAGGGCCGGCGCCGATCCTGTGCATTGATAATAGCGGATGGCGTCGATGCCCAGATCAAGGTATTGGGAATTGGCAGGCAATCCTTCGGGAAACTCCGTCTGAATGAAGAACTCCCGGAAAATCTCGCGATATGGACGCCTTCTGCCGCCATGCCACCATTCGCCGAGGGACTTCAGAGGCGGGCTCACTTTGAATCCGGACGCCCACAAGTCGAAGTCCCGGAATTCCTCCGGCACGGTAAAACCCGGGACAATCTGATGCGCCCAACGAACCCGGGCTTTGGGAGTGACGATTTGCTCCAAGGCGGCGCTAAGAGCTTCCTTCCGCGTTTCCGCATCGCAGGTCAAAATGTAGCAGGGAGGGAGTCCGCTCTCCAGTTCCCCATAAGTCGTCAACCCCCATCCTCCTTCACCCGGATACTCCGAGGAGAAAACCCCGAGTTGGTATTTGCGGGCAATTTCGAGCGAGCGGGGATTCAGGTCGCCACCTCCAAGGATGAGCTTCGGCCCCGGGGAAGAGAGAGCCGCCGCCGGATCGCCTGCTTCCAAAACGCACGGCTCGACGCCCCATCTCTCATGCCAGCCTGTGGCCAGCGCCTTCGCCAACTCCCTGAAAAACAGATCACCTCCATGAACAATGCGAAGCTGATCGAGAGGGAAATCCGGTCCCTGATTCTTTCTCACCAAAAAAGGATCGGGAAAGAGAAGAGTCCCGGGAAACCTGGCCTGAAATGCCTCCGCTCCCTGGCTTAAAGCGGCCGCTTCATCGGCGGAAAGTGAATCAAAAAGAGGATAGAGAAGCCGGTTGGCGGCATCATAGCCGGAATCTGGAATATGTTTTTTCATAGGACAACGACCTCTTAAAAATCGATAGTGGAGAGGTCAAGATCAACTCCCTGGTCTCTCCGTCATTCTTTTATTCTGATGCGATGACCTTGCCCAAGTATCCCGAGTAAACGGAAATCCTGACAAAATCGATGCCTTGGACTTTCCTGGCGGGATCGACTCCAAGAACGACCGGTTCGCTCTTCCTGAGAAACGGTTCTCCGTCGAGCAGCGGTGTGATGGCCGGCTTTTCTCCTCCGAAGTCCCAGGCGATGCGGATCTTGTGCGGCTCGCCACTCATGAGAGGGGGAGAGATTTCGAAGTTTTCGCCCCCGCCACCACCGGCCTCGGGACTCACCAGCGTGGTCTTGTCCCCGCGGAAATATAGATGGTAGAGTATCGTTCCGTCATACGCCGGCGCAGGCCCGGAGCCGGATGAACTCGTGCCTAAGTCGATGATAATCATTCCATTTTCGATGAGAGCCAGATCGATTTCCACCCAGCCTTTTTTCGGCGGCTCCTGATGAATAAACGGATAGAGATGAAGGACCACATTCGCCGACTCGATGCCCATTGGGATGGCCAGAGCGAGCGGGGAATCCGGCAGGGGATTGGCGGGGTCGGATTTCATGCCGACAATTTTTGCCGCCGGTCGGTTCTGCAAAAAAATCATCCAAGCGGTGTCCGACAAAAGAGCAGGTGGCTCGTCCACAATCTGTTCCGACCAGTCCAGAATAGGCCGTCCTGCCCGCGCCAGACCGGAAGTGAATACAAAAATCATCATCCCAAAAAACAGCCGGCGCAACGGCGGGATCGTCATTCGGAAATTTGCAAGGCGGCGGAAGCGGGAAAATGAAGGCATAATTCTTGGCCTCGGAAGAGGCAGGGCTGGTCGAATGTGATTTATTAATGTATCATCCGTTGATCCGCAACCATAATTCGACAGCTCGAAATTGCCCGGCGACATGACAAAACCGGATGCCGATCACGGGACCGCCCTGCCGGCACTTCGCCGCCCGGACCGGAGACGAAAAAAACTGGAAAAACTGAAAAAAGTTCTTGCTTTGCCCAAACAGATTGATTATTAAATCACGAATGAACATCAACTCCCCAAACAGAATGAAATTGCAGGTAGGATCGTTTCGGCCTTCGCAGAAGCTGGTGGCGGCTGCGATTTGTGTGGTAGGATTAATTTCCGGGCTGCAGGCGCAAACAACCTATGATTGGACCAACTCATCCGGAGGGGCGTGGCAGACGGATGCTAATTGGTCCGGGACCGGCGTCCCCGGGGGGAACAGCACGGATAAGGCCAACTTGGTGGGATTCGGCCCGTTCACGATTACGCTCTCGTCGAATGTCACCCTTGATGGGGTTTCATTGGGAAGTCGTGACAGCGCCAGTTTAGCGGCCTCCAATATCACGCTGGATTTGCAGGGTTATACGATCAATGCGCTGAACACAGGGGCAGGGGCCGCCAACTCGTCTTTGCTGGCAAGATCAAGCAATTCGATAGGCAATGTTTCGATGACCATCACCGGTGGCACATTTAATGGTGGTGTTATGTTGGTGGGAAGGAGTTCCAGTGGAGGGTTCTGGGGCAACAATAGCTCTACGATTCGGGCTTCGGGGACGACGACCACCATCAATATGCGAGGCACGGGGAGTTCGCAGCCGTTCATGGCAACCAACGTGATTGGAGGACATGGCGGCGCTTATCTCTTAATTGAGAACGGAGCCACGCTGAATGTGACGCACAGTTCCCTTACCGTGCAAGGCTCCTCAGCATCTAACGGGCTCAGTTTGCTGCGCGTGACCGGGTCTGGGTCCAACGTCACCGCGACCGGGATCCCAAGCGCCAATGTTCTGGATCGTGTAATGGTCAGGGTAATCGACAACGCGGGAATCGAGGTGCTTGCTCAGGGCACTCTGACCACGGATGAGCTGTACATGGCAATGGGCACCACGGCGGGCACGCTGGGTACGATGCTGGTTTCGGGGACGGGAAGTAATGTCACCGCGAAGGTGTTTTTTGTTGCGGGTGGGAAGCTTTCTCCAAGCCAAATCCCCGCAGCGGCGGCGCAAAATGGCCTGTTGCAGGTGAACAATGGCGGCGTTGCAACGGTCAGCGAGAATTTTACCGTGTATGGCAACGGCACCGTGGAAGTTGATCGGGGTTCCATAACGGTGTCGGGAGCGGGAAGCAGTGCGCTGCTTAGTGCGGGTTCGTCGCTGAATATCACGCTGAATACGACGGCGCAGGAGGTGGCCCTCGTGGTGGCAAACGGCCTGACGATCACCAACGCCAACTTGAACATCAGCTTATCTAACACCTTCACCGCATCCATCAATGATGTCTTCACCATTGCGAGCCGGGGTTCGCTGATCGGCACGTTTGCCGGCAAGGCCGATCTGTCTACCTTCCAAGTTGGCGGCTACACCTTTCGAATCAATTACAATGATGCGTCGAATATCACGCTGTTGACCACGGCGGTACCGGAGCCCAGTGTTGCCGCCTGCGTCTTTTTGGGAGTGGGACTCTTATTCGCGTTTCGCCGGTTTCGGAGAACTTGCTAAGACAAACTGTTCAAATCAAACGCATTTAACGAGAGGTCAGCACTGGGGTCAAACCTGAATGGCACAAGTATCCGTTCCAAAGTTATTCATCAATTGGCGAGATGTAGGGCGTCCGGCCCATGCTAAGTTAAGCCCACAAAGCCCAAAGAGGCAAAACACTACAGCCCAGGGCAACGCCCCAGGGGAACCAGTCAGTTAAAGCATCAAGCCCTGAGCCGGAGCGAAGCGGAGACAGCCTGCCGAGCGGCAGCCCCGAAGGGGTGAGCGAAGCGAAGCAACGGGCGACACAACCCAAACCACCCAAAATGCCTCTTAACTTCGTGCCATTCGCGTCAGTCCTATAAAATACTTATATAAATTAAGGTGGTGCCATTATGAACCGATCCCATCGAATCTTCCCCAAAAGCACTCTTCAGACAACCAACTTTCCCAAACCGCCCAAAGGCATAATCATGAAACACACTCTTAAACTCGTGCGTCCGCTTATCGTCGTCGGCATGGTGTTTTTGCCGGCATTAGTCAGTTTCTGCCAAGCAGCACCACTGACAATTGTCGCAGATAGTAAAAGTTCTTTCACAATCATTGTCCCCAAAGTAGCTCCAGTCTCAGTCACACAGGCCGCTGCAGAAATGAAGCGCGATATCCTCGAGGCGACGGGAGTAAAATTAGAAATCCAAAAAGATGACGAGCCCACGACCGGGCCGTTCATTAGTCTGGGATCAACCCAACAGGCTCAAAGCGCAAATATCAACACCGCCAATCTTATTGACGACGGATTTCAAATTGTTACTAAAGACGGCAATCTTTTCATTATCGGAATTGATACTACGGCAGAGCCGTCGAAATGGGTCGATCAATTTCCGAGTGAAGTTGTCCTTCATCCGAAAACTCCGGGCTCAGCTTATACGGAGAAAGGCGGCTTTAGCAATGGCACTGCCAATGGGGTCTATTCTTTTCTCGAAGATCAGATGGATGTGCGCTGGCTATTTCCCGGCGATCTGGGACGCGACGTTCCCAGCAAAAGTGTTTTTACGATACCAGATCTCAATCGCACCGTAACCCCCGCCTTTAACTTTCGCATTTTGAGTATCATCAGAGGCGGCGATGAATGGCGGGCCCGGCAGAAATTGGGATATTCCGCAAATATTCATTACATACACAACTTTGTGGAGGTCGTGCCGGCGGATTTATGGTATACACACCCGGACTGGTTCCCCATGATAAACGGCAAACGCCCCAAACCGGAGCAGTCTCCATACTACAAATTAGAAACGACCAATCCTGAATTAGTGAAGTATTTTGCAGAAAAGGCCATTGCCGCATTGAAAGCTAATCCTGAGATGTATAGCTATACCATTTCGCCCAGTGATGGCGCGGGCTGGAGTGAAAGTCCTGAGAGCAAGGCGCTCTATGATCCTCCTCCCACGCCGGGTGCGGCGCCGTCCACGACGCCGCTGGTGCTGAAGTTCTACAGCGACGTGAGCGCTCTTGTGGCAAAGGAATATCCGCGGGGCGTTTTGGGTGGCTATCTGTATCAATTTTTTTCTTATCCACCTCAACAAGGAAGCATGAAGCTGCCGGAGAATTTCATTCCTACGATCGTCGGCAAAAGTATGGGATATACCTTCTATAGGCCGGACACTCGCGAACTTGAAGCGCAATTACTCAATGATTGGGCCAAGGTGGCGCCAACGAACTGGTATTATTATGGCATGCCGACGTGGATGCGCGAGAGCAGCGCACAAGTGACACCAGCGGCACCGAAGGAACTCAACTTTCTTTATCACACACTGCTTGGCGCGCGTATCAAGGGCGCTGAAATTTACGGGACATACATGATGAGTCAGGGCGCGATGTCCAATTACATCAACGCCAAAATGTTGTGGAATCCCAGCGGCGACGCCGTTGCCATTCAGCACGACTGGCTGATGCGTGCATACGGCCCCAAGGCTGGCGCGGTGATGGAACATCTCTATAATAAGTTAGATGAAAGCTGGTGGTCAGATTATTTTCGCAGTCCGCAAACCACGGCTTACAATGTTTCGGAAGTGACGTTCCAGACTACCTTTGGCGCACATTATCCGAAGATGGAAAAGCTGTTTTTAGAAGCCTGGAACCAGCCGATGACGGAAAAGCAAAAGCAACGGCTTGATCTCATTCGGCAGAATATGATTGCGCTGCAGTTTCGCCTGCGCAACGCGGGCTATCTGCCGCCGGAGTATTCTTCGCCGCTGACGCAAACTGCCAAACAAGTTTTTGCGCTGTTCACTGACCCTGCGACCAAAGATAATTTCTCCTACATCATTGTGGCAAGCGGCGGTGGCGCAGTGACGCCAGTGAAGATCGAATTGGGACAACCGGCAAGTCCGTCCGAAAAAGCCGCGCCGATTCCTAATTCCAATAAGATTTTGCTCTATCCCACACGCGATGGTAAAATAACACTCAAGCCATCCGATGTGCTGCCCGGCAGCAACTTTCTCAGCTACTATTTGCAAGATGCCGAAGGCAACACTTTCCAGCGTGGCTTTCTTTCCTCGGATGACGAAATTCAATTCCCGGTTAAGGCCAATCAGCCGTATTATCTTTTGACTATATACGTGGGTATCACAGTGAATCCACAGGTGAAATGGAAGATTTCCATCCCTGACGCGGTTGTCGCAACAGCCACTTTTCAAGATGGTGTTTTATATTTGAAACCGGGTGTCGAAGGTCGCACAGCGCCTTTATATGTCGTCACCCCCGCTGATTTAAATCTCCAGACTGAAAGCGACGCTCATGGCACAGTGGTGCAAACGGAAAGTGATAGAGTGGCAATCTCACGTGCGGAGCGTGAAATGCGTATCGCAGCGGAGAGAATATTGGCCGAGTCACAAAAACAGTATCAGGCGAATCTTGTGGAGGACCTGAATCAGAAATGGCAATTCGTCACCGACCCGCAGAAAATTGGCGATACCAAAGGATATTTCAAACCGGAGTTTGATGACACCGCCTGGAAAACGATCAGCGCCATTGGTCCCTGGCAAGATCACGGGTTCCCCGGCTATCATGGGGCGGCCTGGTATCGCAAAACCTTCGATTTATCAGATGCACAGACTGATCCGCTGGCGATGGGAGGCAAGCAGTTGCTGCTGTATTTTGGCAATATCGACGGTGATGCGGAGATTTATTTGAACGGCATTAAAATCGCGGATCGCATTGCAGCCGAGCACAGCAACGGCTGGGACGAGCCGCTGGTATTTCCTATCAACAGCACGGTGCGTACCGGAAAAAACACCATCGCTGTAAAAGTGACTAAAGAGAGCTTGGCTTCCGGGTTGTATCGCGGCGCCGCCATTTTGACCGGCGTCCTTCCAAACTAATCGGATCTTCCCGATCCTCAAAGTCTTTACCCTAGAAAAAGCAGTTTTAACCACGGATTACGCGGATGGCACTGATATTGAAAGAGTTGGAACACAATCCCTATTCACCCGCAAGGTGAATCGCAAAGCGTAACAAGATTATCATAACTGCCTCTATCCGTGTTATCTGTGTAATCCGTGGTTCATTTTTCTTCCGGATTTAGGTTTACGCCTGCACCAAAATTTTCGGCGAAAATCTGGCGAGGATTTATCATCGCGATTTTGGTTTGGAAACCCTCTCTTTGCGGATCGTGTCGCCGGTTCCCGGCAACCTGAAATCCCAACCAAATAACCATGCGTACAACCTTCCCAAATCTATGGACATCTCCCCACGGATTTCTCCAGGGATCGACTGCTCCGCGAGGCGGCGGAACAATCGACCGAAGCCGTGACCGCGATCGCCCGGGTTATGTGGGAAAAATCTCCATCTGCCCGGATCCATGTCGTGGCTGAGCGCGAGACGTTCTTCGCCGTTCTTCCCGCCCAAGCCCTGCATCCGGACGAAAACCTCGGGTTGATCGAGGTTGACTGCGCACGGTCCCCCGGATCAGGGCCTTTCCATGAAGCGGACAAAGAAAAAATACGCGATCACATAGATGACGAGAGCTACAGACAAAGCTCCAAAAACATAAACATTGAGGGCATTCGCCGAAACAAAATGAGAATAGCCTGTCAAAAACACGCTGGCTCCGATGATCCCGATGAATCCCGAGAGCGGAACGAGAAACAGTTTTTTATCTACTTCGCGACCGGGGGATAACGGGAGTTCACTGTATTTTAAAAACTTCGTCGGGGGAGTTCCGTTCTCGCTTCCGAGGCGTTTCCAGAACCGGTAGGCGCGGTAGTGGAAGACCGTGGCAATCAGGCCAAAAAAAACAACCCAGAGATACATGAACCGGTAAGGTCTCAGGTCTCCCGCGGGGAAAAACCTCTTGACGATGTCCAGATAGAACCCCGCTAGCAAACCGCCCATCATCACCCCGCCAGAACGAACCATGGCTTGCTCTCCGCAGAACTGCCCGAATTGATCAGTCGGGAACAGGGTCATCAAACGCGGCAAACTGGCGGCTTGGCCCATGGCTGATGACAGGACGGCGATCTCCACCCAGCTTTGCGTCATCCTCGACGACCACAGCCGGCTCATTGTCTTTTCCGCCTACTACCTTGCCGGCAACACGGCTTCATTCCTGGACTGCCTCAAGCAGGCCGTCCTTCGCCGGGGACTCCCGATCAAACTCTACACCGACCAAGGCAAGCCCTTCGTCAAT
>Ga0105044_10013651_pt1 | contig 11018 bp, 10 predicted proteins | sample MAT01_FD_78092 | JGI IMG/M metagenome (GOLD analysis project Ga0105044, IMG submission 78092) | Freshwater microbial communities from Lake Fryxell liftoff mats and glacier meltwater in Antarctica - MAT-01 | ecosystem: Environmental > Aquatic > Freshwater > Ice > Liftoff microbial mat | place... | reverse complement strand
CCACGCAATCGGTGTATTTGCAGCGGATACAGTTCTCAACAACGACAAATGGCATGGCTTGTATTCCGGTGGTGAGCCGATATTCTGGCCTAAGTGTTTGATTTTAATAAACAGGGCAGCGCAATCGGCAGGTTTTGGTCTGCTTGCATAGCTTGGCGTCGGCACAGCCGGTAGTATAACGGGCTTGTATAGCTTCGCCAAAACGGCGGCCCAGACCGGAAGGATTCCGGTGTCGAGCAATTTTAATGGATGAAACGGCCAACATCACTATTCAACTACAGCATCGCGTGATCCCCCGTGACGCCCATGCTATTTCCCGTAAAGACATCAGTCCCAATGCCCTGCGCGTGCTTTACAAGTTGCGCGAGGGCGGTTTTGACGCCTATCTGGTGGGTGGGGCGGTGCGCGACCTATTAATTGGCGGTCATCCAAAAGACTTTGACGTGGCCACCAGCGCCACCCCTGATCAAGTTCGCAGCCTGTTTCGTAATTGCCGACTGATTGGCCGGCGTTTCCGTCTGGCCCACATTATGTTTGGCCAAGAAATTATCGAGGTCGCGACTTTTCGCGCCAATTCTGATGACGGCAGTGGCGATCGTGAAACCGAAGATGGTGGACGTTTATTGCGTGACAATGTTTACGGCACCATTGAAGACGATGCGGTTCGGCGTGACTTTACCGCGAACGCTTTGTATTACACCGTCGATGATTTTTCGGTGCGCGATTATGTTGGCGGTTTTGAAGACGTTAATGCCCGGGTTCTGAAATTAATTGGCGATCCGGATTCGCGTTATCGCGAAGACCCGGTCCGCATGCTGCGTGCGATTCGTTTGGCAGCGAAATTAAATTTCCGTATTGACCAATCTGCTGCCGAGCCGATTTCGCGCCTGGCAAGTCTTGTCAGTGACGCCCCACCGGCGCGTTTGTTTGATGAATGTTTGAAAATGTTTTTATCGGGCCATGCTGAAAAAAGTTTTCTCGGTCTTGAAAGTCATGGATTGTTGAATGTGTTGTTTCCGGAAACCGCAAAAGCGCTGAACACCAATAGCAGCGGGGCTTTGCGCACGATGGTGCTGCAGGCGCTGCGCAATACCGACGAGCGCATTGCCGAAGCTAAACCGGTAACGCCGGCGTTCTTGTTTGCTGCTTTGCTATGGCCTGCGTATTGCCGTGAATTGGCGATACTGCAAAAAGCCGGTGTCGATGCGACCGTCGCACAGCAACGTGCTGCCGATCGCGTGACCTTGCATCAAGCCGAGCGCATTGCCTTGCCGCGTCGTTTTTCATTGCCGATGCAGGAGATTTGGTTATTGCAATCACGCTTTTCGCAGCGCGTTCGTAAACGGGTATTTCGCTTGTTATCACACCCGCGTTTTCGTGCCGCGTTCGATTTTCTCGAATTACGTTTAAGCGGAACACCCGAAGTGGCTGAAGATGTTGCGTTCTGGCGTGAAGCCCAGATTCAAAGTCCGGAAGCCCTTTCCTCGCGCTTGGACTCAAAAAGAACATTGCATAGCTCCGAGCCAGGTGATCTTTCGGCAGCACCCAAAAAACGTCGCCGTCGCAAGCCACGGTCGGCTTCAGTGGAAGCGAGCCCATGAACACTGACCCCCGACGCGTATTTATTGGTCTGGGTGGCAATCTGGGCGAAGTGGAAATCACGCTCATGGAAGCCTTATTTGCGCTCGATGAAATTCCGCAGACCACGTTGCGTCGCCAATCGAGTATTTATCGTACACCGGCCTGGGGCAACACCGATCAAGCCGATTTTCTCAATTGCGTAGCTGAATTACAGACGCGTTTAAGTCCGCCGATATTGCTTCAAAAATGCTTGGAAATTGAAGAGCGCTTTGGCCGTATTCGCCAGCAGGAAGAACGCTGGCAGCCACGTACTCTGGATCTGGATATTTTGTTATTTGGCGACGATATTATTCGGGAACCTAATTTGCATATTCCACATCCGCATATGCACGAGCGCGCTTTCGTATTGGTACCAATGGCCGAATTGGTAAACGATTTGGAAATTCCGGGGCAGGGCAGTTTGCAATATTGTCTGTCAAAGCTCGACATTTCCAATATTAAAATTTTAGAGTAGCGCAGCCCGGAACGCTGCAATTAAGAGAGCATTTATGTACGCAGATCAACCCAAGCCAGCGCGACGACCTCAACTCACCGTGCCGAAACTGCGCGAGATGAAAACGGCAGGCGAAAAAATTGTAGCGATAACCGCTTATGACGCCAGCTTTGCGCGCGCAATTGATGCGGCAGGTTTGGACGTTATTTTAGTGGGCGATTCTCTAGGCATGGTGATGCAAGGCAAAGCCAGCACGGTACCGGTCACGGTCGACGACATTGTCTATCACACCGCTTGTGTTGCCCGTGGTTTACGCACGGCCTTATTAATTGCTGATATGCCATTTCAAAGTTTTGCAACACCCGAGCGTGCACTTGATGCTGCCACCTTGCTGGTTGCTGAAGGCGGTGCAAGCATGGTGAAGCTGGAAGGCGCAGGTTTTGTGCTTGATAGCATTTCTTTCTTATCGGAACGCGATATTCCAGTGTGTGCGCACCTTGGTTTGACGCCGCAATCGGTCATGAAGCTCGGTGGTTATCGTGTACAAGGTCGTGACGGCGACGCCGCAAAAAAAATGCTTGCCGATGCAAAAGCCGTTGAAGCCGCCGGTGCCGATTGTCTGGTACTGGAATGTGTACCCACCGGTTTGGCCGAAGAAATTACCCACAGCATTAAAATTCCCACCATAGGCATTGGCGCCGGCCCGCATTGCGACGGCCAAATTCTGGTCTTGCACGATATGCTGGGCATGAATAGCGGTCATCGTCGTCCGCGTTTCGTTAAAGATTTCATGGCGGAAGCCGGTAATATTCAAGCTGCATTTGAAGCGTATGCAAAAGCCGTACGACAATCAACATTCCCAACTGCCGAACATAGCTACGAATGAAAACATTTAACTCTGTTGCGGCACTGCGTATCCAAATTGCTGATTGGAAAAAAGCCGGTTTGCGTATTGGCTTCGTACCGACCATGGGGAATTTGCATGCAGGCCATTTTGCTTTGGTTGAATTAGCCAAGCAGCATAGTGACAAAGTGGTTGCCAGTATCTTCGTGAACCCTACCCAGTTCGGGCCCAATGAGGATTACGCGCATTATCCACGCACTCCCGACAATGACATTAACGGGCTTGCCGGCAAAGGCTGCGATGCTTTGTTATCGCCAACGGTAGAAGAGATGTATCCATTCGGCACCATGGGTTGCGTGCAAATGCATGTGCCGGGCATTACCGATATTTTATGTGGCATGCATCGCCCCGGTCATTTCAACGGCGTTGCGCAAGTAGTCGCACGCTTGTTTAATATGGTGCAAGCCGATGTCGCCGTGTTTGGTCGCAAGGACTATCAGCAACTGCAAGTGATTCGCTATATGGGCACGGAAATGAGTTTTCCGACCCGCATAATTCCCGCGCCAACACTGCGTGAAGCTGATGGTCTGGCGATGAGCTCGCGTAATCAATATTTACAGGGTGATGAACGCCAAACGGCGACATTTATTTATCAGACCTTAAATTTCATGAAAGACCAGGCTTCACTTGGCATGCCAATTCACGGCATTGAAGCCGAAGCCAAGCAGCGTTTGGAAATGATGGGCTTTGTTGTGGATTACGCCGAAATTCGTCGCAGCGATTTATCGCGCGCGATCGAGACTAATGAAAAAAATCTACTGGCCCTGATTGCTGCCAGACTGGGTCGTACCCGTTTGATTGACAATATCGAATTTGGTTTTACATGAGTTCAAAGGATAAAAGTGCCGCATGGGACGCCGTGCTTGCACACGGCAAGCGCCTGAAAGCGTTTCATTTGCGCGATGTGAGTCAAGACATCACGCGAAGTGAAGAATTATCAGTCAAGCTTGGACCATTGCATGCCAGCTTTGCCCGTCAACGCCTGGATGATCAGGCACTGTCTGCTTTGTTTGATTTGGCGGAAGCTTCGTCGCTTACCAACGTTATTACAGACATGTTTAATGGCAAGCACGTCAATCAATCCGAACAGCGCGCAGCTTTGCATACCGCACTGCGTAGCAATTTGGTCGATAGTGCCGACAGTGAAGCTGCGCATGCGCTTGCCGTGGAATCACACATACAGATGGCGAGCTTAATACGACAGCTGGAAGCCAGCGATGTGACCGATATTATTAATATCGGTATTGGTGGTTCTGATCTTGGGCCACGTTTGGGTGTGGACGCGTTGCGTGATTTTCATACTGGCCGTTTTCGCATTCATTTTATTAGCAATGTTGATGGTAGTAATGCGCAACATATTCTGAACGCGCTTGATCCCAAAAAAACGGCCGCGATTCTGGTTTCTAAAACCTTCGGAACTCAAGAAACCTTATTGAACGGAAATATTGTCAAAGACTGGCTGCAAAATGATTCCCGCCTATACGCAGTCAGCGCCAATATTGAAAAGGCGAATGCTTTTGGCGTTAGTTCCAAAAATATTTTGCCGATGTGGGATTGGGTCGGTGGTCGCTATTCGCTTTGGTCATGCGTTGGTTTTTCTTTGGCCTTGGCGATGGGCTTGCCGAAGTTTCAAGAAATGCTTAATGGTGCCGCTGAAATGGATGCGCATTTTTTGAATGCACCTATCAAAGAAAATTTACCGGTTTGGCATGCTTTGATGGCAATCTGGAACCGAAATGCGATGGGTTTATCAACCCAAGCCGTTGTACCTTACGACGAGCGTTTGGGTTTTTTGCCGTCGTATTTGCAACAGTTGGTAATGGAAAGTTTGGGTAAATCCGTCGGTCCCGACAATAAAGCTGTTGAGCACGCAACGGTTCCGGTTATTTGGGGTGGCACCGGCAGTTCAACGCAGCATAGTTTTTTTCAAGCTCTACATCAAGGCACCGATGTTGTCCCGATGGATTTCATCGGCGTCATCAAACCTGCTCATTCTTACATGGAAAATCATCAAGCCTTGTTGGCCAATTTATTTGCACAAACCGAAGCACTGGCAAACGGTTCACGGGGTAATGAACTGCAAAAAAATTATCCCGGTAATAGACCCTCCAGTTTATTTTTTCTGGATGAATTGAATCCGCATAGTTTCGGTATGCTGCTGGCCTTTTACGAGCACAGCGTTTATGTGCAGTCGGTCATTTGGGGTGTGAATGCCTTTGACCAGTGGGGCGTCGAACTAGGTAAAAAACTGGCGACAGGACTATTGCCGGCGTTTACCGATAAGAATCTGCAAGCAGGCGATGCCATCACGCAATCACTACTCAAATCGATCAGGTAGGGGCGCCTGCTTGCTGCGCCCAAACTCTGCGACAATGCTGACGCAGGGCGCGGCAAGCAGGCGCCCCTAAGGTAAATGTTAGCAATAGCAGTTTAAATTACGCGTACACTCTTCACTGTTTTGTTTTTGCACCCTCAAGAGGATATTGCCATGCGCTTATGTCGGTTTATTTCAGCATTTATGTTGGTCGCCATGCTTTCAGGTTGCGGCTACAACAAAATTCAAACCAATGATGAATCAGTAAAGGCTCAATGGTCGGAAGTCTTGAATCAATATCAACGTCGCGCCGATCTGGTGCCGAATCTGGTCAATACCGTTAAAGGCTACGCCTCGCAGGAAGAACGCGTACTGACCGAAGTCACCAATGCGCGTGCACGTGTCGGCAGCGTCAGTATTACCGCGGAGCAAGCATCTGACCCGGTTAAACTGGCCGAGTTTCAAAAGGCGCAAGGCGACTTGTCCGGCGCGCTGTCACGTTTGCTGGTGGTGTCTGAAAATTATCCCGATTTGAAATCGAACCAGAATTTCCTTGAACTGCAATCGCAATTGGAAGGCACGGAAAACCGTATTACGGTGGCACGTAATCGTTATATTCAAAGCGTGCAGGATTACAACGGGCATATTCGCCAATTTCCGACCAATTTGACGGCAAAAATTTTTGGTTATGATGTAAAACCGAATTTCACTGTTGAAAACGAAGCCGCGATTTCCAAACCGCCAGTGGTCGAATTTGAACCCGCTAAACCAGCACCGGCACCAGCGAAATAATTGACTGATGCACCGTGTTCTTCAATTTGCTGCTTCACTGGCCTTATATGTGCTGCTGATAACGCCGATTTCAGCACAGGATGTTCCTGTGCCCTTGTTAAAGCAGCATGTGACCGATCAAACCGGCACACTGAACGCAACACAAGTTAGCGAGCTTGAAGCCCAGTTGGTTGCGCTGGAACAACGCAAAGGTAGCCAAGTTGCAGTTTTGATAATCCAAACAACCGGCAATCAGGCCTTGGAAAGTTACTCACTTGCGGTTGCCGAAAAAAATAAACTTGGCCGCAGTAAAACCGACGATGGCCTGTTGTTGCTGATCGCAAAAGAGGATCGCAAAGCCCGTATTGAAGTTGGCTATGGCCTCGAGGGTGCAGTGACCGATGCATTGGCAAGCCGAATCATTCGGGAATACCTGACGCCGAAGTTTCGTCAGGGAGATTTTTTTGGCGGCATAAAAGATTCTTTGCAAGCCATCACTAAACTGGTTGACGGCGAAGTATTGCCTGAGCCGATGACGGCTGACCAGGAAAAGTCGCAGCCTGATTTCATATTTGGTGGCGTCGTCGGATTTTTTATTGGTGCTTTCGCCGGCATTTTCAGTTTCATACCGGCATTCCTGAGACGAGTGGGTGCCGCCGTTATTGCCGGATTTTTGGTGACCTTAATTTTTACGATGGGCTTTGCAAGCATTGTTGCTGCTGTTGTGGCTTTTTTTGTCTCCAGCTCGGGCACTGGCCGCTTCAGTTCCGGCCATGGTGGCTGGGGCTCATTTGGAAGCGGTGGTGGCAGTGGAAGTAGCGGCGGCGGCGGTTGGTCTGGTGGCGGCGGTTCTTTCGGAGGCGGTGGCGCCTCGGGAGGCTGGTGATGAAACGCTTACTGCAAAATATTTTTAGTGGCTGGTTTCGATTGTCTGGCTGGTTTCCAGCAACAACACTGACGAGGATTCGCGATGTTATCGCCGAAGGTGAGCGTCATCACGCCGGTGAAATTTGCTTTGCCGTGGAAGCTCGCTACTCGTTCTTGTCGGTATTGAATGGATTGCAAACACGCCAACGCGCCAATCAGGTTTTTTCGATGCTGCGGGTCTGGGATACGCAAGATAACAGTGGCGTACTGCTGTATTTGCATCTGGCCGAACGTCGCGTTGAATTGGTAGCCGATCGCGGCATCGCGGCCCGTGTCGATACTGAGCAATGGCAAAGTATTTGTGCCGAATTTACTAAGGATATTGCAAACGGACCGGCTGATGTCGCGGTGCTGACGTGCATCGCCAAAATCAATGCGCTGCTCAGCCTGCATTTCCCAGCCGATAACGATAATCCGCAAGAGCTGTCGAATGATCCGATGATTTTGTAGTCAATGTTGGTGCGCTAAGGCAGCACCCTATGAATTTGTCCGGTAATTGAAACCTTTACGCTTCCATTGCAGGCAAGCTATCCTCCGTCAACGACAACGACGCAGGGCGCATCAATGGCCGACGACAGTTCTAAGCAGTGGGCCGAAGTTGCCGCATTGTTTGACCGCTTGCTTGAACTCACGCCTGTCGCTAGGGAAGAGCAATTGAAACGCAGTGATGCCAGCCCCGCCATAAAGCAACAAGTACAGCAGATGCTGTCGGCGCTTGAAAACGATCCGGACTTTCTTGAGCAATCGGGCCGTCAGGCACAGGATGCCGTCACATCCGAATACAGTTCCTTGGCACCAGGCGCGAAAGTCGGTGCGTTTATTATTGAACGTTTGGTCGGACGCGGCGGCATGGGCGAGGTCTATCTGGCACATCGAACCGATGCCGATTTTTCGCAGAAAGTCGCACTGAAATTGATTCGACCCGAAGCTGTGGGGCGATTGGGACATTTTGAAAATGAGCGTCGAATTCTTGCAGGTCTTGAACACCCCGGCATTGCCAGATTGATTGATGGTGGAATGACGCCGGATGGTCGTCCTTACATGGCGATGGAGTTTGTTGAAGGTCGCGACCTGATCAGTTATGCGAAAGAGTCGAATTTAAATCTCGACAAGCGCATGCAATTGTTTCAACAAATTTGCGAAGCCGTCGATTTTGCGCATCGTAATCTGGTGGTGCATCGCGATTTGAAACCCGCGAATATTCTTGTGGATGCCGAAGGGCATGCGCGTTTGCTTGATTTCGGAATCGCCAGATTGGCCGATGATAGTGGCGCGACAATGACACAGGCCATGCTGACACCCGAATATGCCGCACCGGAACAACTTGCCGGTGGCGCCATCACTACCGCGACCGATGTGTTTGCACTGGGTGTGGTCTTGTATGAATTGCTGGTGGGTGTGCGGCCCTGGAATTTGTCAGGCTCGGCATTGCCGGCAAGTCTTAAACGCAGATTCGATGCTGACCCAGCGCTGCCAAGTAAAGCCAGCGCGACTGTCGATTCCATTCCGGCAAAACAATTGCAGGGCGATCTGGATGCCATCGTCATGAAAGCCTTGCGGCAGGAACCGGGCAAACGCTACCAAAGTGCTGCCGATTTATGGGCCGACATCAAACGCCATTTGCGCCGCGAACCTGTGCTCGCCCGAGGTGATGCACGTGGCTATCGCATTCGACGTTTCATCAGTCGCCACAAGGTAGGTGTGGCGGCAGCGGCGTCTGTGTTTCTGGCCTTGTCGGTCGGTCTTGGCGGCGTGTTGTGGCAATCACATAAAACCGCGCTGGAAAGGGATCAGGTATTGGCAGAAATGCGCCGCGCCGAAGCGGTCAAGAATTATTTATTGCTGATGTTCCGAACTGCCGGTGAAAATCAGGGCAATGAATCGATCACGGCAAAACAAGTGCTGGATCAAAGCGCGCTGCATTTATCAAAACAATATCGCGACCAGCCACAAACACATGCCGAAATTGTTCAAGCGCTGGGCGCCTTGTATTTGAACATGCATGATTATGACGGCGTGATGCCTTTGCTGACCAATTATTTGAAAGCCGACAACATCACTCCGCAATCGCGCGCGGAAGTCTCCGTTTTGCTTTCGGATGCCGAGCTGGCACGCGGCAATGTACCGGCTGCAAGAAAACTGCTCGACAGCGCGCAAGCATTTTGGCAACAGGATCAGAATCAATATCGTACTTCCTTGCTCAATAGCCGCACCTTGCAGGCACGTATTGAAAAGCTGGAGCAGGGCTTGCCTCTCTCCATCCGCACGCTGCAACAAGCCCTACTCGAATATGATGCTTACTTCGGTCGCAACACGGCCGATACGGCGCAAGTACTCAATAGTTTAGGCATTGCCTATCAAGAAAATGGTGACATCGACAAAGCCGATGCTGCGTTTCGCGACAGTTGGGCCGTGTATGAAAAACTGGACGACACCACCAGCGCTGCTGCGTTGCTGATATTAGGCAATTGGGCCACGGTAGCCTATCGCAAGAATGATTTTAAACGTGCCGAACAACTGTTGCTGAAGGCGACAAAGCTGCGGCAGGATCTGTATGGGCCCTCTGCTGCATTGGCCTCGATGCTGGGTAATTTGGGCAAAGCCATGCTGAAAAGCAATAACCCAAAGCAGGCATTGGTGCAGTTGGAAAAGGCCTTGCCGATGTCACGACAACATACCGGCGATCACAGCGTGTTGACGGTTTTCATATTGCAAAGCCTGACCGAAACGCATGTGAAGCTAGGTGAGCTGAAACGGGCGAATGAGTTGCTGCTAGAAACAAAAAATGCCGCACGTGCCAATTCCGGTGAGGACCAGGCCCTGTATGCCTTAAGTTTGGGAGTAGAAGCACGCTTGCGGATCGCCGAGGGGCGCATCGATGAAGCAAAAAAACTGGTCGATTCAGTGGAGGCAAAACTGACAACATTGGGCCCTGCCGGTGCACCGTATTTACCTAGCGTAGCGGTGTTGCGAACGGAGTTGAGCGCTTCACGGTAGGAGCGAGCTCTGCTCGCGAAAAACTTGCGACGAGGCATTTCGCGAGCAGAGCTCGCTCCTACGTCGGATTATTCCCCAGCTTTTTTGGCGCCTGACTGTCTTGCATCAGTCGCCCGCAAGCGGCCTCCTACGCGGTGGGGGACATCTCAACGTAGAGCCAGGCTTTGGCTTTCAACCAATCACGTCGCACGGTGCGGTCGCTGATGCCGAGTGCTTGGGCGGTTTCTTCTTCGTTATAACCGGCAAAAAAACGACACTCGACCACTTGTGCCAGTCGCGGGTCCATGGCTTGCAAGCGTGACAGGGCTTCATCGACAAGAATCACTTCATCATCTGAACCGGCGGGTACGCGTTCTGCCGCCGACATCGTATCGGGTGTCATTCCGCCACCACGTTTCTCGGCGTAATGCTCACGGGCGGAATCCACCAATACTTGCCGCATGGCAATCGCAGCGGCTCGCAGAAAATGTTGGCGATCGTTCCAGCCATCAACCTTATGCAGCTTTAGCCAGGTTTCATTGATCAAAGCGGTGGTTTGCAAAGTAGGGGCATTGCCCAGCCGCCAGCGTTCCAGGCTCGCGACCTTTTTAAGCTCGGCATAGAGCTCCTGCACGAGTGTGCTGGAGGATTGTTTCGCTAGGGGATCCATATCTGCCATGGCCGGAGTTTAGCAAATCTGATGCGAATTCCCGTTGCAATGTCCGGATTCTTTTCGGTTCCCCGATAAGGCTGGCAATGGGCCAAATTTCCCTGTGCCGGAGATTCAACATGAGTTCGACAAATCGTAAGAAACGCCGCAGAAACGCGCTGTACGCCTTTATGGCGCTGGCGCTGGGCTCACCTGCAGCACAAGCCGATGTGTTCGACGATGCCTGGTCCTGCGCCGTTGCAATCAAAGAGGGAACGGTCGATACAGCCGTCATCGGTGCAAAGGCGCTGAAGTTCATTGCGACCAAACCCGATTGCGTATCGAAACTGGGTACCCCGGCAACAGCAGCACCGATTGGTGTTGTAGTCGGTCTGACCGTTAT
>Ga0105044_10013650_pt1 | contig 11019 bp, 9 predicted proteins | sample MAT01_FD_78092 | JGI IMG/M metagenome (GOLD analysis project Ga0105044, IMG submission 78092) | Freshwater microbial communities from Lake Fryxell liftoff mats and glacier meltwater in Antarctica - MAT-01 | ecosystem: Environmental > Aquatic > Freshwater > Ice > Liftoff microbial mat | place... | reverse complement strand
TAATATCTACCGTGAAGAGGTTTTGAGTGTTGAGGGCATCAAACACCCTACATCACGCCCCCTCACCATCAAGCGCCGTTTAGAGGTCACTGATGCCGTTTGTGAGGAATTGTTAGAGGTACTCCAAAACCGGATGCCGTCGTCCAATGAGAAACAGTATATGGCCTTGGTGAGTACGATGCTGACACTACCTAGTGACGCTACAACGCTGGCCTACAAGATGGTGGCGAGCCGGGAACCGTCGGAGCCGGGTAAAACCGCACTGTCAGGTGGCGGTATCCGTTTTTGCCCTACCTCTCAGACAGTCACTCAAAACCTCTCAGACACTGAGATGCTGTCACTGCTAGCTATCTTGCCAGAGGATGAAGCCCGCAGCCTAATTCTGGCACTGGGCCGGGTTCTAGTGGGAGAGGACGGGTCAAAGACTCACGAGGGTTTGTCCATCGAACATACGTTCAGAAACCTGCTGTTAATTGTCGGGGCGGACGCGGGCTTGGGTAAGTCAACTCTGATGCTGAAATTCCTCATCCCTACGCTCAAGAAATTAGGTTACAGTGTCGAGTCTGCACCGCAGGGTTTGAGCGACAAGGGATGGATAGAACCTGCAATGTCATGTTTGACTTTTGTGGATGACTTATCGCCCCGCAGTCAGAGTAGTTGGTTCGATAGCAGCGCGTCCGCAGTCATCAAAACACTGGTGTCTAACGGCTCTATTTCACTCGATGCCAAGTACAAAAACTTCCGGATGGTCAAAGCACGTACAGTCATCATCGGTTGCTCTAATGGCTACGATATCAAAGACTCAATGAGTGCTGACAGCGGTGTTTTGAACCGTCTTCACGCGCTGGCAACCCGCCCGGTAACTGAGGTATTCCGGCCCAAAGATAACCTGGACTTGCGTACTCTGACTGTCTGGCAGAATATGAGCAAAGCTAAAGGAATTTCCATCACTGAGTTATCGGTAGGTTTCCTTGCCAAGTGTGCTGATAACTTCCTCTCAGTCATCGGCTACAGCCAAGACACGGCGGGCAAATTCCGTAAGACTCATGACTCTAATTTGATGGAGTACAGTGACAGCCTGCGAGAAAAGTACAAGCTGAAAGTCACCATGACTCACGCCCGGTCATTCACAGAGTCGATGGCAATGTTTTACGCCAAACTGCGGATAGAGCAAGCGGTTGACTATAACCGTGAGAAACTATCAGCCCAGCTGGAAACCTCTGAGTTCAGTGCTGACATCATGCTGGCCTACATCAACTTTGTTTCCAGTCTCTCAGTCAAAGCGGGTACGGAATTCTTCAAGGGCAGTGAATGCCTGCGAGCTAATGAAGTTAATTGGCTGACCACTGCGAGTAATTTTGCAGCCGTCAACAGCAATGAAACCGTTCACAAAACTACCTCCGAATGTGTCGCAGAGTATGCCCGGTTGCTTGAAAGCACCTCTGGCTACGGGTTTCCTACCAAACCCTCTTATTACGTCTCTGTGTGGGAGTCCTGTATCAGCGCAGCCCGTCACTCTCTGGAGGAATTGGAGTCTCTGAAGCTCACCCCACAAGCGTCCGCCGTGCTGAGTAAAGCGGTCAAGAAAGCAATTTAGTCCCTTCCTATCTTGAGAGACTCTCAGAGTCACGGGGGCCTCTCAAGCACCTCTAAACCCCAAAGTAAAACTGCCATGTTCCACAAGAAAACAGCCAAAGAAAAGAGGGAGTTAATGGAGTCTCAAAAGGCCCTTAAACCCGTCTACAACTTCTACACACAACTTTCCATCGGTAAAGGTTTTGAGGCGGTCACATCTCACGCGCTTGACCGTATTGGAGCTATTCACAGAGAGGCAACCCTGAGTGAGCAATTTAAAGGTTATGACTTTCTGTTAGCTGACGGCACTAAAATTGAGTGTAAGCTCGATACCTACGCGTCCAAGAACGGTAGAATTTTCCTGGAGTTAACTCAGGGGAAAACTCTGGGCTGTATCTTCACCACCGGGGCAGACATCATCCTCTTTTCAACCGGGCTGAAAGTTTACTCATTCACCCCAAAGTACCTCCGAGAATGGTTCGCAGCCCATTCGGAGTCTCTCAAGTTACTGACGGTCTCTACCGGGTCAACAGGTGTAACCTACCCGCTGCAACCCGATGACCTACATTGCGACATCGAGCAACTCCCTCAGTTTCTTGAGGAATTGTTAAGAAATTGTTAAAGGCCCCGCCCCCGTCAGGGTCTAACTCCATACGGGTTAAAGGTTCCAGCATCTTAATTTTCTCAGCCTTGTGTTAAATTAAAAGTTCACCTTATCCATAGAGGCCTCAGAGTGAAAGTCATCAGTAAAAAGCTACACAGACAGTTATTCGGATGCTCACCCGTCAAGCGTCAAACAGAGAGCAACCAATACCTGCAAAAGTTTGGTCTAGACAGTGTTGTGGATGGCACGGATGACACTGAACTGCCGTTACCAGAATGGGTAGGTTTTGCATCAGAGACACTCGACAAAGCATCGAGTACGTTGTGGGCAACCTCCGAGAAAAGTTAAATGGTGTCATTAATTGGGATGTGCCAAGTCACCCGGTGGCGGAGCTATCTGAAAAGTCTTATCCCCTGGAGAGGGGCTGGTACAAGCGTGAGAATTCCAATTGGGTAGGTTGTGAAGCACCCTCTGACAGAGTGCTATTTGTCGACACTGAGGCGGTACTTTATAACGGCCACCGTACACCTCTTTGCTGTAGCGCTTATGACGGCTCGCAATGGTTTATTTGGGTGAACTCTCAACACACACACTCAGCCCGTGTTCCTGACGGCCATAACAACCTCTACATAGCTCACAATGCAAGTTATGACCGTTCTTTGTTTTCCAGCGCGTACAGGCCGGAAACAGACTCGAATAATTGGTTTTGTACAATGAGTGCAATAACCGCAGTGAGAGGTATGTCCAACCAACAGCGGGCAATGTACCTGAGTAAAAATGAGTTTGCTCACCAGGGTTGGGAAACTGAAGCAACTTTGGTTAGTTTGGCAGCATCTCTGGAGTTTTACACCTCTGAGAAACTGGATAAAGGTTTCAGTAAGGATATCTGGAAAGAGGGTTTGCCAATTTGGTTCACGAATGCTGCGGATGTTGTACACTACTGCTGTTCAGACATCATCTACACCGTGAAGCTGGCACGATACCTGTTGCCTGAGTTCTTCTACAGCGTGCCGTCTCTGACATCTCTCAGTGGCTATTTCCTGATGTCCTCCGAGTTTGTAATTCTGAGAAAGAGTTGGATAAATTTTCATAGCAAAATAGAGAGAGCGTACTCCCTAGCAAGTGGCCGGGTGTCGCAAGAATTAGAAAAGTTAGTCATCAATTCTACTGAGAATGGTTTTAACCGCCACCTCGACTGGACAGCGGATAAGAAGGGCAAAATTAACTGGAAGAAAAAGTTTAGCAGTAAGCTAGCTACCGCTAAAAAAGACCATAAGGGAGCGTCTATTAATTGGCGTGAGTGTGTCTCAATGTTGTGCCTGACATACCTCAAACACCCTATTACGTGGCATGATGACGCGTGGCAGTATGACTCCAGTATTGAGTTAGAAGAGATGAGGGAGTTTGTCATTGATGAGGATAAGTTAGTCTGTTTGCCTCATCCGGATAAACGCGGTATGAAACTGACTCAACTACTCATCAAAAGCACCGTGGCGTTGTTTGACGGTTGTATTAGTTCCCTAGCTACTGACTGCAAACCGCTGTTAAAAGACATTCTAAGTATCACCAATTGGACATCTCTGAGGACGCGTGTTGGTGATGTCGATGCCTCGAAGTATGACACAGAGACACTCATCCACATCCCTCAAGAAACCGTTTATGGCACGATAACCCGGCGTAAAGGTGGTAAGTTATTTCCTGTTGCACCCAACCCCAAAGCATATAAAATGGGTACGGAATTGAAAAGTTACCTGACCGCCCCGACCGGGTACAAACTTGTCAAGTGTGACTTTGACAGTCAGGAGGCCGTTGTATTCGCTTTATTGGGTGACTCTAAGGAGGGTTTTGTCGGAGGAACACCTCTGAGTGTCACCGTAAACATCGGTCAAAAGGCAACAGAGACAGACATCCACTCAATGCAAGCTAAAGCCACGGGCATGAGTCGGGAACTGGCAAAAGCGCTTGTTTACGCCGGGTTCTATGGGCAAGGTTTGAAGAGTGCGACTCAGCACATCCTCCGAGGGAGTCCAAACATCTCTCCATCAGAGGCCAACAGACTAGCCAAAAACTTTCACACCTCACTGAAGGGAGAGAAATTTAACGGGTTATTCAGGGGCGGTTTGGCATCCTCAAGCTACAACACAGTGTCACGGATAGCCGACTCTAAAGAACCGCGCACACCTATGCTGAAGAGTCGAATTCCTCTCAGTTTAGACACGGCTGAGTTCAAGCCTACTAGGGATAATTGGGTCATCCAGTCGACAGGTAGAGACTTGCTAGACACTCTGGTGACACTCATCACTTACGGTATTCACTGCGAGGGAATTGATGCCAAACTCAGCTACACTTGCCACGATGAGTGCATCTACATTTGTGCAGAGGCGGATACTCGGAAACTAGCGGAGGTCATTATGCACTGCCATTTACTCACCTACGCGTGTCTGGTAGAAGCGCTAGGCCTCGACACCGTACCCTGTTGCAGAATGTATCCTGAAGCAATTGAGGTAGATACTATCTGGAGGAAGACGGTCAACACTTCCTGCAAAACTCCCACTCAGGGCAAGTTCAAGGTCGATGGTGTTGCATTGAGTATCCTAGACTTCAAACCGTCAGCTAATAGCAACTGAATGAGCATCCGCTAATAGCAACTGAGTAATTATTGGAGGGTGTCGACACCCTCTTTTCTTTTTCTTTGGTATTGACACCCTCTTTTCTTTTTTGTTATAATGGAGAGGTAAATTTAAAACAGGTTAACAATTATGCCTCCAGGTGAACAAAGTGGAAAGAGTGACGCTTCTAAAGAACACATCAGCAAGGAGAAAACACGGGTTTGGGAACCTTATGTAGATAAGAAGGCAGCAAGGGAACAGAAGGAACAGGAAGCGTTAGAAGCGCGTGAAGAACGTAAAAGACAGAGAAACCAAAAATACTAATTCAAAGGAGGAAAGTTGACATGCTATTTTCACAAATTCGTGACAATTTGTCAGTCAGAAAGAACGGTAAAGTGTTCCTGAACCCGGCGGTACTCGATGTCATGACGGGTATTCCTGACTCTGTGGAATTTAAGTTTGCCTCTAACAGGTTTCCAGAGAAACTGGACAGCTTGCTGAGTGAGGCGGGTTTTGATAGCCGTACCCGTAAGCACTGGCAAGATGTACCTGTATGTTGGGTTGCTCCAATTATGCGCTGGGCATCCACAACTCACTCCCAATACTTCCTATACCTCTCTGAGATGCAGGTAGAGCCGGGCTTTGAGTCCTTATTCAAAGACATTCTGAATGAGACTCTGACGGGTTTAGTTTTCTCAGACAGCTTGAAAAGAAGTGTCAAACTATTTGAGGATGCTCAACGCAAACCCGCCGTAGCCGTTGTTCCAGAGGTCATACCTGAGGTAGGTAACAACGCAACCGTAATGAGTGTTTTGGAGGCCCTCAGAAAAGATAAAAGCTTTGGGGAAATTACCCTGACGGCCACGGAATTAGAGGCTTTGAAGCTAGCGGTTGAGTTAGTCTACATCGACTTAGTTTCTGACAAGTCTCACATCTCAGGTAACTATCCTCTAACTTTTACACCCGTCCTAAAAGCTCTAATTAACGCATCTAAGAAGATGAACTCTCACCGCTAACCTACACTCAGGAAATAAAATGGAACTAGAGCAACTAGAGGAAGAATTGGAAACAGCTAAGGCTGAGTATTTGGCTCTGAATAAAGAACGTGTAGCGCTGTATGCGCGCATAGGAGCTATTAATACACGGGTGAGAGAATTAGATGGTAACTACGGTCTAATTAAATACTTGGAGCGAAAATTAGCGCGTTCGGCATTACTCACTCAATTTAATTCTCTGATGCCTGTTGTGTACAGAGAAACCGCTAGGCCCACTAACACCTACCGGGTAGTCAAAGTCACTCCAAAGCGCATCTATCTGATATCAGAAAGTTTATCTAATTTGTTTGTGAGCATCTCGGATATACGTAATTATGAGAATGTCGATGTCGACAAAACTTTAGAAGCGTTCAAGGCTTTTAACAGTAAGTAGAGATGGATGGATAGAGAGAGAGGAACCCGGTCAACAGCCGGGTTTTCTTTTGTCTACATGGATAGCTGATATTGCCGATACAGGCCGTCAATGGCCGTTGTGACCATCGATGCTATCTCGGAGGCATTACCGCCCCCGCTAACATTAACCACAGGTGAAAAATTTCCCATCATTTTTGAGAGTGCGTCAGTCTGTTTGGGGTTCAAGATAGTTTCTGGTGTTGGCTAGAACCGCCCGCCCTCCAGAAATTCTTTGCTCATCCGATACGGCAGCAAACAGAGGTTGTAAACTACCCGTGGCAGCGCTTCTACCCGCAGCAGCAGCCTGCAATGCCCTTGTCTCAGCAGCAATGGTGGCTGCGGATGCTGAAGCTGAACCGCCCGCAACAGGTACGGTAGCTCGTGGTGTACCCGCAGCAGGTGGTGTACCCGTAGCAGGTGGTGTGGCAGTGGGAGTGGGAGTGGCAGTGGCAGTAGGAGTAGGAGTAGGCGTAGGTACAGCGACAGGTGAGGGCATACTGGGCATACTAGCGGTAAATGCACTCTGGATGTACTGGGCAACTGAACTAGCTAAGGTAGCTAAACCGTTAGTTACAGCGCTGGCCATCGCTAAACCTAGGTTCATCACGGCTGACCTCACGGCTGCCCTAAAACCCTCAATTAAAGCGGATAAGGCCGTCAATACGGATGACCAGTCAACCCGTGATAAAAAGCTAGCAACCGTACCTACAAGGCCTGTAATAGCGGCTGCGAAAGCATTAGAAGCACTCTTACCAATAGATGCCCAGTCAGCCCCCGTAGCAGCCTGAGTTATCGCCGTGGCAGAAGTATTGACACCTGTTGCCAGTGACTCTGCCAGCTTCATTGTGAACGCGCTAATTCCCTCAACTATCGAGGTGTTGGCACTGGCCAGCTTTGTGAAGACACTGCCCAGGTCAATACCCTGGAACATAGTGGCAATTCCTTGTGAGGCCTTGGATAGCAAGTCAGTGAGGCCCGTGGCCAAAGATGTACCTATCGCCGTGGTGTCGAGGCTTGAGAAAGAACTGAACAGGCCTGACATCGATGACTGGATGTTGGCTGCCACCGCCCCTAAGTCTTTGGCACTGAAGACGTTTTTAATTCCGTCCATCAGAGTACCTACGGATGTAAGCGCATCGATGACACCCGCCATTACGTCAACTTTGAATGGGAATTTATCGGCAATAGCCTGGAAAGCTCCCTCTGTCTTTTCCATCAAGCCATAAAGCGCGTCTAAAGCTGTCTTACCGCCCCGTGACTCTACTTTCCTCATAAAGCCTAGCAAGCCTGTTGTGGGGTCTGTGAGCATTGTTTCCCACTCAGCATACTTACCCGCTGCCGTAGCAGTTAAAGCCGCTATCATCTCAGGTGACGCGGCCTTGTCTAACGCTTTGTTGAGGATGCCGATACGGTCACGGGTAGTCATTGTAGTCCAGTCTTCTAGCGTCTTTCCCTCCGCTTTTAAGAACTGTTCCACCTGGTTTTTGACGATAGGGTTCTTATCAAAGAACAGCAGTTTAAAGGCTGCTTTATCGCCGTTCATGACCCGTGCAATTGCTTGACCCGCCCCTGTTGCACTCTCACCCGCAGACTGTGCTAAAATTCCGACACCTTGCGACATTGAGAGTAAAGCTTTTTCAAAAGCGGGTTTATCTAATTGACCCGTCAAACCTTTAAAAGCCGCCCCTACATCATCACTAATTGTCCGCCCGATAGAGGCATAGTCCTCAGTCACACCGGGCAAGGTGCTACCCATTTTGACAAACGAATTATTTAATTTCTCTGCATATAGGGAAGCGTCTTTGTAGCTACCGCCCATTAATGCCTGCATTGAACCTGATGCTGCTATCAAGTCAGTTTGAACGGCGCTGGCACTACTTATGAGTCCTTTAACACCTTCTACAGCAGTACCTACGGATGAGGCAATGAGGCCCATTGCACCCGATACCAGGTTGCCCATAGCTGTACCCGCGGCGCTGGCATTACGTAACACACTACTTAAATTGTCAACACCATTTAAAGTTACGTCAATACTTTGAGACATTGAAATTACACCTGCTAAGTTTACTAACTCATGCAAGTGTAATTTTAATTATTGGGAGTAGCTACCTACTCCTTACTCAGGTTCGTAGTCACGTCTCGCAACACTGTCTACAATGTACTCGATAGTTTCCCTACATTGAGTCCGTGAGAGGTAATTGGACTGTCTGACAGAGTGGTAACTATCGTCACCGGGTTCAGTCAGCAACAGGATGTTATCTGTCACCCATTTTTCGACCTGTGCTTTATCTTGGGCAGAGAGTTTAGACCGCTTGCCCAGATAGTCGGAGCATAGGACGGATGCCAAATTATGAGGGTTTACACGGCCTTTAGTGCGGTTATGCACAGTTTGGTGTGAGCAACCTAATTCAGCCGCCAACACCCTAGTGGTCTTATGCTCAATTATCTTTTTAGTCAGCACTTCACTGGGTGTGAATTTACGATAAGTCATTTTAGTTTTCCTTGAAACAGAGTCACCATAACCATTGTAGCAGATACAGGTGGAACATGGGTGAGTCACAACCCATGTTTCTTGTCAGCTAGGCCTGGTATGGAACTCTGTTACTTCTCTGTCGCTAACCTGTTTCTTACATGTAGCAGCTAGCTTTTTCGCGGTTGTAGCGCTTGATGAAGGTGAGTCTGTCTTCTAGTTCAGGGTTGTAGCTAGTTTGGTTAAAGTAGCCGGGCAACAGGTACTCAGTTTCCTCGCTGTACTCTTCAGTTGAGTAGTTCACGTAGCGCTTATCGGCTCGACATTCAGCCTCGGAGAAAGTGGGCGGGTTGGTCTCATCAGAGCCGTCATCGTCACCCCATGAGGCGGAGTCATCGTAGTCACTCAATTCTTTTTCTTCCTCATCGTCATCTCCATAATATCCTCCATCACAGTCATCATCATCCTCATCAACTTCCTCCGAGTCCTCTCCCTCATCCTCATCCTCATCAGAAGCATCATATTCTTCAATATATTCAAATGACTCTGGAGTCTCAACAGCCGGGTATTCCGAGGCATCGTACAGGTACGTATGTTCATGTGGGCCTTCCTCTCCTTTTTCTTCCTCTTCCTCGTGAGCTTCTAGGGCGGGTGCAACCATTAATGGCACTTCTAGTGCTTCTACTACTTTGACCGCTTCTACAACGCCTACAGGTACAACTGTGTCGACAGCCGGGTACAGGGCCGGGTAGAGCTTCATCAGCAGTTTCCGTGAGTCTGTGGGGTCATACTCATTATCCCAACAATTCTCTGAGGGAGTTTCCAACACCTCTAAAATACTCTCAATGTCCGGTGGCAAGCTGACACCTCCGAACTCAGTACCTACAAAATTAACGGCTCCAATGTGGTAGTGACGCTTGTTGTGAGTGACGTAGCCAATGCCCTTGTTTAAGTCTTCTACAGACTTGAAGCGGTTCTTCTGAGGGTTATTTTCCAGCCAAGCGCAAAAAGCAAAGTAGCGCTGAGAATTGACTGGTGACCAAAAATAGTTGATGAGCCACAAGTTATAACGGCTGAAGCTGGCCTTGTCTGTGACGGATGTAGGGCAGGCCATCGACAGCTGTTTCTTGCGTGACTTATTCAGGTTCTTACAGGCCAGTGTCGGGTCATCACAGTGAATTTCAGTCAGCTTTGGGGATGCGCCGTGAACCGCTGCAAAATAAGCTTCAATGTTGCTTTTGAGTCGCAGGAAATTGCCCAGGAAGCCTTTTTCGTACTCAGTGCAGGTGGCAAAGTTTATCATCTTGCCTGTTTGCTCCAAGTTGAGTCGAGAAAAGAACTCTCCAATTGGCTCTAAAGCGTCAATGAACTGCAACTTTGTCAGCATGGCAAACTCATCGAAGTTGAGTCCTTTATCGCCATCTACATCTCTCTCAGCCCAATACTGTAAGACAGCTGAGTAAGACTCACCAAAACCTTTCCAGCCTCGACTTGTCTTTTCATAATTGACCAATACACCCAAGTGGGAGCGTTCACGCTTTGACCAATTAGGTGACATCACTTCAAAACTGTTGACTAAATTGTTGGCACGGATGCCCAGTTTGACGTTAAAAACCTTGCGGTTGCTGGCCTTGTAGTCTTTGTTCCAGGTCACCAACTCATCATTCAGTCTTTCATACGTCGAGTACAGGCCAGCGCGCTTGCTATCTGTGTCTAGTTCCACCAATACCGGGTGCAGGGCGTGCGACGCTGGAATAACTTTGACTGAACCTTTGTAATTGAATTTCATGCCACTTACCTCTAATTGCCTACATCTAAATTATACCTCATCTTCCTTGCAGGTGTCAAGTTTTCAGCCCCTAAAAAAGACCAATATTAGTCCTACTTTTCCAAAGTACCTGACAGTGAATTCTGAAACCCTTGCCCTGTATAGGTAATTCACTGTCGGTACTTTTGGTCTTTTTTGCATTGCCTCTCTTTGGAACCTCCGCTAACCCGGTGAAACTACCCTAATTCTCACCCCCCTCCCTTAACTCTTCCCGATACTCTCAAAAAAGAATAATAGCTTTCTTTACTCTCTATACTTCTAAGAAAGAAAAAGAATAGTTCTTCAGCTTTCTTTATTCTTTTTTAAGAGTAAAGTAAGAGAGACATTTGGGTAGGGTTTCGATGGGCCTGGTGCTTCCCAATTCCTCCAATTTTCCTCGATGCTTTGGATGCTCAACAGGGTTCCAAAGACAGGCAATGTAAAAAACAGTGAAAGTACCGACAGTGAATTAACCATACACAGTAAGGGTTTCAACATTCACTGTC
>Ga0105044_10013649_pt1 | contig 11019 bp, 7 predicted proteins | sample MAT01_FD_78092 | JGI IMG/M metagenome (GOLD analysis project Ga0105044, IMG submission 78092) | Freshwater microbial communities from Lake Fryxell liftoff mats and glacier meltwater in Antarctica - MAT-01 | ecosystem: Environmental > Aquatic > Freshwater > Ice > Liftoff microbial mat | place... | reverse complement strand
GATTAAGAGTAAGAGTAAGAAATGAACGACAGCTCGAACACGGGACGATTCTCAGCAATCACCTTCCACACTGGAAATCATGCAAATACATGTCATCTCGTAATCGTAATCTTCATCTTAAACGTTTTGCCAGCTCCAACCTCCAACGCTCAGTGGTTTCGATCCGCCGAGTTCGCACGCATCAAACCAACCAACATTGACACGATCTCAATCAAAATTCCCTTACCTTCATCGGCAATTTTTTCCTCGACGAACCGTTTCGCGGCCATCACGTCCAGGCACGCTGCGCATTCGAGCGCCGATCCACGCGCGATGTCGAAGAAGCGACAACGATCAGCTTCAGTAAACTTACCATTGCCCTCTGCGATGTTCAATGGGATAGACGTCGATGCACGACCCAAAGGATCGAGCAGTCATCAGCCGCAGATCGTTAGCTCAATTGTACTCGATTTATGATTATAGTAGCCGTCACTCTCCGAGTGACGAATGCCAAAGGCTGTGGTTTACGGCCTGCCTCACTCGGAGAGTGAGGTCTACTATGGGAACCGGACGCTAGCGCGTGGCGGCTGAGAAGACAATAATCAACCGTTCGATGCGAAACCGGAATTTACCCATTCAGACACAAAAGAAGGAACGACAGGAGTCGATTTCACGATGACAAATGCGAACTGTCCAGACAAGGAGGAATTGTCGGAGTACGCTCTCGGGACATTGAACGACGAGGCGGTTGCGGGGCTGGAGGAGCATCTCAGTCTGTGCGAGGCCTGCGCTCAGACAATGTCGGAACTGGATACCTGCTCTGATGGTTTCACCGCCTTGCTGCGGCAATCGCGCGACGACAGTGATTTGGTTTACCTGAAAGAGGACGGCTATGCCCAGATTCTGGCTGGACTGTCGCAATTAAAGATTTGTCAATTACCAAGTCAACGAAAAACTGCGTATGCAATCCCAGCGGCAACGCCGTCAGAATCGATGGTTGGACGCCAGCTTGGACAATATCAACTGCTGGAGATTGTTGGGCGAGGCGGAATGGGGCTGGTCTACAAGGCTCAGCATACGCTGCTTAACAAGACTGTCGCTCTGAAAGTTCTTTCTGGCTCTCGCGTCCATGATCCGCGAATGCAGGAGCGTTTCCATCGAGAGATGCTTGCAGCGGGATCGATTAAACATGCAAACGTAGTGCATGCATCGGACGCGTCGAATGCGGACGGCGTACACTATCTGGTGATGGAGTTAGTCGATGGCGTGGACTTGTCAGTTCTGCTGAAAAGCCATGGGCCGTTCTCCGTCGGTCAGGCTTGTGAACTGATTCGAATGGTGGCTGTGGGCCTTGAGCAAATTCATCTGGCAGGCATGGTGCATCGGGACATCAAGCCGGGGAACCTGATGTTGGCCCGTGACGGACAGGTCAAGATTCTGGATCTCGGACTGGCACTCCTGAATCCTCAGTATGCGATTTCTGAAGGAGACCTCACGTCCACTGGTCAATTGATGGGCACCGTCGATTACATGTCACCCGAACAGGCGGATAATACTCACAACGTGGATGGCCGAGCCGACATCTACGGACTGGGAGCAACCCTTTTTGCTTTGCTGTGTGGCAGGGCACCGTTTGGTGGCCGCAAACTGTCACTGATGAATAAGCTGTCTTTACTGGCGAACGAGCCAGCGCCTTCGATTCAGGAGTTCTGCCTGAACGCTCCTGATGGACTCGCTGGGATCGTCAGCCGAATGCTGGCTCGAGATCCAAAGCAGCGATTTGCGAGTGCCGCCGAAGTCGCGCTGGCCCTGGAACCGTATTGCAGCACGACCGGAATAGCAGACCTTTTGCCAGCGAGTGGGTCGCAAAGCGAGATGATGTCGATTGATTCGGGTGACGATGTGAGTCACGACACGATCTTACTGGACTCGACAAATCGCTCCGACTCATCTGTCGTTGAGTCAGCAGCAGCAGCAGCGAACGATTTGTCCATTTTGCATCGAAGCCACTGGATTCTGCTCTCTGTGAGTCTGATTGTCGTACTCGCCGGAATTCTCTGGCTGCTCCGGTCCGGGGCCAATGCTACGGTTGCGATTCCAAACCGACCGACTGTGACCGATGCGCCAGCATTGATCGATGCTGCGACTGTGATTGACGCACCAGTTGAAGCTATCAAAGTGGAAACGCATCCTGTCGTCTCACGCACATCATCGGTAGTTTTGGAACACCTGCAGAAATTGAGTGCGGAACCAGTGGACGCCGCGGAGGCTTCTGATGGGGCATCATCCTGGCAGATCTTTTCGGCCAGTACTGAGCCGGATCTGCGCACGACCGCTATCCATCAGGCCTGCAAAATTGTGCCTGCCGCATCCATGTTGCGTCGGTTGCTGACGGAAGATGCACCTTCGATTCGCGCCGGACTCATGCTGGCGATTAGCGAATACGACCAGTTCCAGGTCCTGAACGCAGCAGAAGAGCTGAAGGCCATGTCGCTGGATTCCTCTGCCCCGCTGGATCTGATTGATCTATTGCTGCGATGGTATGTCAACGATCCGGATTCAGAAGTTCATTCCAGCGTAGAGTTTCTACTTCGCAGTTGGGGGCAGCAGGACAGATTGCAGCAACTGCGTCCACTGCTGGAGCAAAAACTGATCCCATTTGATGGTGGCTGGTATCAGCCGTACCACGTCTCCGCCATGGTGATCATCCCAGGGCCGCGTACCGAGCAAATTGGCTCACCGATTGGTGAGCCCGGGCGAAACGCGCAGGCTAACCTCCAAAAGGAAGATCTTCGCTCGGTGACTGTTCCCTATTCGTTCGCGATCAGCTCGACTGAAGTGACGCGTACTCAGTTCTGGCGAATCAGCGACGGATATTGGAAATCGCAGCCACCGACGGAGCCGCAGGCCCCGGCCCACTCAGTCTACTGGCATCAGGCCGCTGAATTCTGCAATCGATTGAGTGAACTCGAAGGGATCTTACCCGCGGAATTCTGTTACGTTCAGGTTGACTCCGCAGCAGGTGTTCGCCGGCGGCAGAAGCCGAACGCTCTGGAGCTGACAGGTTATCGACTTCCCACCGATGATGAATGGGAAATCGCATGCCGTGCCGGGACAAGCACGATTCGACCGCATGGAGATGCTGCAACGTGGTTGTACAAATATGTGATTGGCAATCAAACCGAGGCGGGGCCTGTTGCAGTTGGACTCCAGAAGCCAAATCCATTTGGCTTGTTTGACATGCTTGGCAATGTCTCAGAATGGATCCACACGGCTGACTCAGATGCAGCCGCAGAGAAGGGTATTCGACGGCTGCGGGGAGGATCTGCATGGACTGCCGAAGATTCGCTTCGATCTGCAACTCGAAATCACTACGAATCGCATAAGACCTCCCCCAAGGTTGGTATTCGTGTCGCCCGCACAATTCTAAAACGTCCGTATCTGGAATCCGGAAAGAACCGCGCTGGGGGGCTCCTTGAAATTCAGGTTGGGCCGCCAGTATGTCCGGCGGAACTGGCAACCTATGTCGGGCAGGAATTTCATCCACTTGACTGGCAACAAGTGATCCGTCTCGGCCATTGGAATGTGCGCCATACCATGACGCGCCGCTTCCGCCTGCGGAACGTCTCCGATGAACCGGTGACATTGTCGCAGCTTCCCAGGATCAGTGGTTTTTTTGAATTCGATCCGGAGCCCCCGCTTCGCATCGAGCCGAATGCGACTGTGGATTTTGGGCTTCGAATGCCTGCTGTCATCGCTATCGGTGAGCGAACCCATGATCTTTATTTCCAGTGGGGCCGTCAGAACGAATATCATTTTCCGCCGATTCGAATTCACGGTTGTCTCGACGGCCCGTTCCTGGAAGTTTTCGGGATTGGCCTGTTTGGACAGCCTCCAGCGGTTGCCGACATGGGAGTGGTCCCGATGGGCTCTCAAGTCGGAATTCGTCTGTTTTTACGAAACATCGGTAACCAGCCTGTTGAAGCACGCGTCACCAATGTCACGGGACCATTCAAACTGGCAAGTCCGCTGGAAGGCATTCACGTTCCCCATGTGATGGATAAATCGTTCCGCATCGTTCTGAATGCGACAACGACCGGGGCGACCGACGGTGAAGTGACGTTGGTCACAAATGAGGAACCACCGTCAGAGTATCAATTTCCGATTCATGCGGTCGTCTCTGATTCCAAAGCGTTCAGCGCGGTCGGAGTCTTCCGGAATGGTCTGTGGCTCATCGACAACAATCGCGACGCTGAGCCGGACGAGACTTTTGAATTCGGAACCGCAGGTGACCATCCGCTGACTGGTGACTGGAACGGCGATGGCATCTGCGATGTAGCTGTGTCTCGCCCGACATCGGACGACAAGTTACTGATAAAGTTCCGATTGAGAGGGGAGAATCCTCAACCGGCTCTCGAACAGGCAGAGTTGGTTCTTGGTGACAGGAATTGGAGACCGATTGCTGCAGATCGCGATGGAGACGGTCGCACAGAAATTGGATATGTAAAACTGCAAGCGACCGGTGAAGGCCTCGTTTGGGCATTTGATACACCGCACGACGGATCATTTCAGGACAAAATTGTGTTCGGTCTTCCGAACGATGATCTGGTTGTTGGTGATTGGAATGGTGATGGCATGGATGACTTTGCCGTCTCACGCCCGAATCCCAATGACGCATCAGGAGCGCGACTGTGGCAGATCAGCGGCGCAGGGCTGGGGAGTCCGCGAGAACACTTTTACTTAAGTCATTTTGATTTGCCAATTGCCGGCGATTGGGATGGCGACGGAGACGATGATCCCGGTGGCTGGCGACCATGGCCGGAATCGAAAACCAGCGTCTGGCAATTTGAAACCGACGGAGATGTTCACAGCAACTGTGATCTCGAAGGATTTGGATTGGATACCGACATACCCTTCGTGTTGCGACATGCAGGAAAATCGCGCGCCAATCCTTGAAATGCAAGCCACTGTTGGCATGCACCTGCCAGCAGACGAGCCCGATTCGATAAGGGAATCAGCTCGCCGTTCAGTGAACGGGTGACTGTTGTTGATGCCCGTGCGTTTTGTTGACTCATTGATGAAAGGGAAGCCACGTCAGCACCGCGCAGAATGTGCTGGCATCGTCCCGTCCAAAGCAGGTGTTGAGTTCAATTACCTTTCGAGCCTCCAGTGACTTCCGTAATTCGAGGTGCCTTGGCAGCCCTCAACTGAAGCTCTTATTGTTTTGCCTTCAAATTGCAGGTTGGGTTCGGGAAGCAAATCACGCTGCAGTACGAGGAACTGACGAACGGCTTCTCGTTGAGCGGCTGTCAGGAGTGAATCGCGGTCGTCCAGTCCGCGAGTGTTGAGGTGAAAGCGAATGTCTTGAATGAGTTGACCACGATGATCATTTTGACGTATTCCATTTTTGTGGCGGCTGGCGTGGGAGTCACGCTGTGGGTGGCTCGCAAACTGGATATTCACGGCGTGACGTTTGCCAGGGCCGGTGACAGATATGACGCGGAAACCGGTCCGGCGATGTCGCATCTGCTGGTTGTTGGTTTTGCTCTGGTCGGACTGGGGATCGTGAGTCTCGCGCCAGAGCTCGGAAGCAATGCACAGACTGTGCAGCAATGTCTCGAATCGCTCAGCAGCAAGCTCGGTCGGACGATTCTGGTGCTGGGAGTGATGCACTTTTTCAATCTGATCACTCTTTGCTGGCTTCGCGACAGAAGGATCCGTTTTGGAAGCCCGCATTAATCGGGCCATGGGATCTTTCGCTGTGCCTCTCCCCCGGGGCGCAGGGAGAGGCTTCAGTTGATCAATTTCTGAACACAAGGCCTCACTCTGAAACTGGTTCAAAACTCCAGGTTGTAACGCTTCGCCATATCACGACGAATCTGGTTGGTGGCATTGTCAATCAATTGCCAACCCTGAATCTTCACCGCAGTTCTGGAAGCCGCAGCGTTTGCAATAGCGTTGCCCGCCTGAGTTTCACGCGACCGTGGCATTGAATAGCTGTAATTTTCATAACCATATCTCGTGTGCCTCGTTGCTCGGTTTGCAGTACCTCAAGCCCGCTGTACACGGTGAAGTTACACTTCCTGAGAGTTCGGAACAGTCAACTCTCCTGCTTCCCAGGATTCTGACGCGACGAAGAATGCTCGTCGTCGGTGCAATTCTCACATTGATTGCTGGGGTTGTGGGTGCCACGGCGATATACAGCATGAACCTGAGACTTGCCCATGCACTGGGTCACTGGTACGCTGAACAGGGACACTTGTGGTGTGGGAGGCCGTAATCGTGGCCTTCAACCAATTGGCCATATCGTTTGCGTCTGGGAATCGCTTCCGGACTGATTTCGTATCAGTTGAGAAACATTGAATGGCTCTTACCAATATACCCATCGACATCACCGAAGTTGCCGACGAGCTTGTGTCCGGCGACATTCTGTTCAGCGTCTACGACCTGCAGGAATTGAAGGCGGTCGCGCCTTTTGACGGGATGAAACCGGGACCAGAGAACTTCCCGGGATCCATGATCCTGCGGCGATGCACGAAAGGTCGGGTGCTCTGTCGCCAGGGCGAAGCAGGCGCCACAGCATTTCAGATCCTGACGAGAGAAGATGCATTCAAAGTGCTGCGGGCCATGTTAAGAGGATTGTCGGCGGAAGAATCGGCCTTTGACGAGGCCTTGAAAGATATGTCTGCCGACGTGCAGTCTCAGGTTGGGCAATTACAGCGGCGGAGAGACGCACTTCGACGCGGCAACATCGGACGACGACAGTCGCTTGAACATGAAGTCGAACGACTCACACAGACGCTGAAGACATCCGACAACACGCCGGGTCATTCACCTCGGGAAGTGGTTCACGCCAGACTTTTTGTTTCATCCGGAAACAAACGCAAAGGACTTTTGCATCGGTTGATGGACAAACTTCGTGGACGCAGTCGCGACCGATCAGGGACTGCTGAACTTCCGGAATACATTCCGAATGACGGACTGCACGTTCTGGGCCGCCTGCTGATCGGGATCTGGCCGCAGTCCGGTCGGCGACGTTGATGTCCCCATTCGGAGATCTTGAGAATCGGATTAATGCCGCGCGGGCATCTGCCGACAGCGGTGACAAGTTAGCAGTAGCGCTTGAGAGTAAGGAGTTGACAATAACTCACGGGACAACCATCCGTCCTGGAGCAGATTGCGGAAGTGGCCGCGACGGAAACGCTGGATTACGATTCCGCTCGTCAGTTCGTCCGCGCCTTGACGGTGGTTCAGCAGGAACTGGAACACCGCATTGAACAAGGAGCATCGAGTCCGCTCATCAGCGAACAACTGACTTCCGTGAAGGAAATGTTTGTATTGTCTCTTAAAGACGGGCGACAGGCAGAACATCAGATCCCGGGAGCCGCACAAAAAAGGCCAGTCAAGGAGGTAGATTTACAAAAGGTTTTTCCACCCATCGCAGACTATGACGCCATCGCATTTCAGAAGGCCTTTGCATAATTACGACAGCGGATCCAGACACCCGCTGGAGTGTCGCAGGAGTGCTGCCCGGATTCAGGGGACTCGTAATGTTTCCAGGCGAGTAACAGATTTCTGATTACCGTCGAAAACCGGGGGCTAGCGCCCTGCGGCTAATAAAATCAGCCGCCACGCGCTAGCGTCCGGTTGTTTGGCCTGGTAGTTCCTGGTCTGCCGCTCGCCCTACGGCAGGTCGGTTGAGCCCATGAGATAGCGATCAACTTCGCGGGCGACACCGCGGCCTTCATTGATGGCCCAGACGACGAGACTCTGACCACGACGACAATCGCCGGCGACGAAGACTTTTTCATTGTCGGTCGTGTACTTTTCGTGTTCCGAATCGTACCAACTCATTCCGCCGCGACCTTCCTTAACCTTGACTCCAAGCTGTTCCGCTACCGGATGTTCAGGACCAAGGAAACCGAGGGCAAGGAAGACCAGATCTGCGGGGTATTCCTTTTCGGTGCCCGGAATCGGAACGAATGGCGGACCGCCTTCGGTCATGACCTGCCAATCGACCTCGATCGTTTTCACAGCCTTGACGTTGCCTTTGCCGTCATCGACAAACTCAGCCGTCTCAATACAGAACGCACGCGGATCGTCACCGAACTTTGCAGCCGCTTCTTCGTGCCCGTAGTCGACTCGATACACGCGCGGCCACTGCGGCCACGGGTTGTTGGACGAACGCTGCAGCGGAGGCTTTTCGATAATCTCAAAGTTCACGAGTGACCTGCATCCATGCCGCATTGAAGTGCCCAGACAGTCGTTGCCGGTATCACCGCCCCCGATCACGACGACATGTTTTCCGTTCGCGCTTATGAATTCGCCGTCTTCAAGCCTGCTGTCCAGCAGACTGCGCGTGTTCGGACGCAGGAAGTCCATGGCGTAATGAACTCCTTTCAGATCACGTCCCTTGATCGGCAGGTCGCGCGGGCGCGTGGAGCCGGTGGCGAGCACCACGGCGTCGAAGTCTTCCAGCAGTTGCGACGCCGGGATGTCGGTGCCGATCGTCGTGCCTGTAAAGAACGTAATGCCTTCCTGTTCCATGATACGGACTCGTCGATCGACAACGTCGTGCTTGTCGAGCTTCATATTCGGGATGCCGTACATCAGCAATCCGCCGACGCGGTCATCGCGCTCGTAGACTGTAACCCAATGCCCGGCTTTGTTGAGTTGCGCGGCAGCGGCGAGGCCTGCAGGGCCGGAACCGACCACGGCAATCTTGCGTCCTGTGCGGACCTGCGGCGGCTGAGGAATAACCCAGCCCTTCTCGAACGCGTGGTCGATAATCGCACATTCAATATTTTTGATCGTGACAGCAGGTTCGATCACGCTCAGGACACAGGAACCTTCGCAGGGAGCCGGACAGACCCGACCGGTGAACTCGGGAAAATTGTTCGTCTTGTGAAGTCTGTCCAGTGCGTCGCGCCAGCGCCCCTGGTAAACGAGGTCGTTCCATTCGGGGATGAGATTATAGACCGGGCAACCGGATGCCATGTTTGCCATCAGATCGCCGGTTTGACAGAACGGCACGCCACAATCCATACACCGCGCACCCTGAACCTTCAGGCCCGTCTCGGGCATGTGTTCATGGAACTCTTTCCAGTCCAGAATGCGCAACAACGGATCACGGTCTGTGGGGACCTGTCGTGTGTATTCTTTGAAGCCAGTGGGCTTTCCCATGGGACGTTACTTTCGGTGCAATTTCGTTCGTACGACTCAACAGGAATCAAAATAACTCGAAAAAATTCGTCAGGCTGCCCGAGAGCTTGACGATAAACCGCGCAGCATCAGCTCCGTTGACAGCTCGATGATCGTAGGAGAGTGACAAGGGCAACAGCAGACGTTCAACAATCTGTCCGTCGTCCATTACAAGTTGGTTCTGACCGCGCGACATGCCCAGAATGGCGACTTCCGGATAGTTCACGATCGGAGTGAACGCTGTGCCACCGATTCCGCCGAGATTCGTGATAGTAAAGCTTCCCCCCTGCATCTCCTCGGTTTTGAGCTTTCGATCACGGGCTCGCCCGGCGACATCGGTCAATTCTGCAGCGACCTGCAGGACATTCTTCTGATCGCAGTTGCGGATGACTGGCACGACCAGGCCGTTCGGCGTGTCCACTGCCACACCAATATGGTAGTACTTTTTCTGCACCAGTTCGCCGGACACCATATCCACGCTGGAATTGAAGTTTGGAAACGCCTTCAGGGCTCCGACAACGGCCTTGATCATAATGGCGGTCATCGTGATTTTCGGTGAGCCAGGATTGGCTTTGACATAGCGTTTGCGCGCGGATTCCAGTTCCGTGATGTCGGCCAGATCGTGTTGAGTAACATGAGGAATTGTGATCCACGCCGTGTGCAGGTTCGCAGCCGCCATGCGGAAGATCTTATTCATTGACACTTTCTCCACCGGACCAAACTTACTGAAGTCCGGCAAGGGTGCCGCCTGAACGATGCCAAATCCAGGTTCCGATGCGGCCTTCGCGACGGAAGGTTGACTCATTCGATGATGCACGAATGCCTCAACATCTTCGAGCGTGATTCGCCCGCCAGTCGCAGTTCCGTTGATTTGTTTCAGATTAACTCCAAGTTTACGAGCAAATCGCCGAACGCCCGGCCCAGCCGCTGCTGGTGGACCGTCGGTTTTTGGAATTGCGACCGCTGTTGACAGAGGAGCTGTGAGCGGGGCGGCTGGTGCGGGAGCCGGATCTTCGAAATGAGCCACAGTTGCAACAGCCGGAGCCGTGGCCGGGGCTTTCGCTGCGGACACCGTGACTGCAGCCGTGGCGTTGATCGTAATCAACGGCGCGCCGATATTCACACTTGTACCAGGCTTAATGTGAACGGCGGTGATGGTACCCGCATGAGGGCAGTTAATTTCTGCGACCGCCTTGTCTGTCTCAACTTCGCAAACGACAGCACCGCTGGCAATCATATCGCCCACTTTTACGTTGACGGAAGCGATATCGACCTTTGTGACACCCTCAGACACCTCGGGCAATCTGAATTCCACGGGTCCGCTTGCTGCGGTCGCTGGTGCCGTTGGCTTTGCTGCCACTGATGGTGCGGGCTTCGCCGTGGGTACAGCTGCGGCCGGCGCCACGTTTGTCACTGGTGCAGCGGCTGGTTTTGAAACAGGTGCTGTGCCGTTCGTCGTTTCGATCATCAGAATTGGCTGGCCAACGCTGAGCTTATCGCCGGACTTAATCAGCAGTTTAGAAATCCTCCCTGCGTGAGGGCAGTTAATTTCCGCGACAGCCTTGTCGGTTTCGACTTCGCAGATGATCGCACCGGATTCGATAACGTCGCCTTCCTTGACGCGCACTTCAGCGACGTCAACAGTGGAGACTCCTTCAGACACTTCCGGCAACTTGAATTCAATGGACATGGCTGGAGTTTTCAGGGTTCAGTTTTCAGGGGCAGTGAATAGCAGGGTGCAGGGTGCAGGGTGCTCAAATCTCAAATACGAAATCTCAAATACGAAATCTCAAATCTCAAATCTCAAATCTCAAATCTCAAATCTCAAATCTCAAATCT
>Ga0105044_10013644_pt1 | contig 11020 bp, 12 predicted proteins | sample MAT01_FD_78092 | JGI IMG/M metagenome (GOLD analysis project Ga0105044, IMG submission 78092) | Freshwater microbial communities from Lake Fryxell liftoff mats and glacier meltwater in Antarctica - MAT-01 | ecosystem: Environmental > Aquatic > Freshwater > Ice > Liftoff microbial mat | place... | reverse complement strand
GTTCCCGTCAGCGCGCGCAGCGGAAGCCGGCGAAGATCTGGCGGCGGATGGGGAAGTCCCAGTTGCGAAACGTCGTACGCACCGCCGAGGCGTCGGTGGCCCACGAGCCACCGCGCAGGACGCGGTAGCCGTCGCCGAAGAAGACCTCGGAGTACTCGCGGTACGGGAACGCGGTGAAGCCCGGGTATCCGGTGAACTCGGTCGCGGTCCACTCCCAGACGTCACCGACCATCTGGTGGCACCCCGACGGGCTCACTCCGCGCGGGTGGCTCCCGACGGGGTCGGGGCGGAACCGCCCACCCCCGAGGTTCGCGCGCACGGCATCGACGTCGTCGCCCCAGGGGAAGCGCGACTTCGTTCCCCGGGTCGCGTCCCACGAGGCCGCGTACTCCCACTCGGTCTCGGTCGGCAACCGCTTGCCGGACCAGCGCGCGAACGCGTCGGCTTCGTACCAGCAGACGTGCTGCACCGGCTCGTCGGGCGGGAGCGCCTCCCAGTGCCCGAAGCGACGGCGTCCGAACGAGCCGTCCGGCTCCTCGCGCCAGAACTCGGGGTGCACGAGGCCGGCTTCGTCGCGCCACTCCCGACCGGCGTCGCTCCAGGCCTCGTCGTCGCGGTATCCACCCGCCGCGACGAACGCGAGGTACGCGCGGTTGGTCACGGGCGTCCGGTCGATGGTGAAGGGTTCGACGATCCGCTCGTGCGCGGGCCGCTCGTTGTCGTACGCCCAGGGTTCGTCGCCGGTCCCCATCGTGAAGGCGCCGCCGACGACGGAGATCTCACCCTCGGCACTCGGATCGCCGGCCGGCCCGGGACCGCGGGGGACGGGATACGGGGCCTCGCGCAGTTGCAGCGTCGCGAGCATCGTCTCGATGTGCTGCTGCTCGTGCTGGACCACCATGCCGTAGAGCGACGCGGCCGCGTCGGCCTCGGTGTCGTCGTCGGGCAACCGGTCGATCACGCGGGCGCGCACGACGGCCGCGAACCGGTGGGCGTTGTCGAGGTCGAGGAGGTCGAGCGACGGGCGGTCGCGGCGGGGATGCTTGAACGCGTCGTACACGTCGTCGAAGCGCGGGTCGGTGGGCGCGTCGCCGGCGAGCTCGCGCAGGAGCCACAGCTCCTCGAAGTGGGCGATGTGGGCGAAGTCCCAGACGAGCGGCGACATGAGCTCCGAGTGCTGCGCCGTGACCGCGTCGACCGGGAGCGGGTCGAGGAGGTCGAGCGTCCTCGACCGGGTGTCGTCGAGCGCGGTCCTCACGTCCACGTGGTGCTCACCGCCGCCACGTCGTCGTGCTCACCGGTTCGGGTGGCATGACCCGTCCGGTTGCTGTCCACTCGTCGAGCCGGTCGTCGGCCGGGGTCCGGCCCACATCCACGAACCGCGCGGTGTAGTCGCGCGCCAGGTCGTTGGTGGCGCGATCGGCGTGCAGGCGGGGAAGGGCCTTCAGGGCCGCGTCGAAGCACGTCTGCGCGGCCTCGGCGAAGACGGGATCGGAGAGCCCGTGCTCCGCGGCGTCACACCATCGGTCGCGCAGCGGCACCGTTGCGAGCTCGGCGGTCACGGCGGCGTGGGGATCGTCGAGGAGCGCGGTCGTGACCGCGACCGCGACCCGCCACCACGGGTCCGGCAGCGCGTCGATCATTCGCAGCTCGAAGCGACCCTGGGGGCGCACCGGCGGGAAGAGCGTGGTCAGGTGGTAGGTGAGGTCGTCGACGGTCGGCCACACCCCCGCGTGACCGTGCTCGATCCACTGCCCGAAGGTGAGCGCCTCGAGCACGGGTTCGGCCTCGTGGCCGTCGCCGAGGATCAGCATCACCCCGGCGTCGAGCGCGTACTGCGCCCATTGATCACCGGCGGTGCCGGGACGGTCGGCGCAGTACACCGGCGCGGTGCGGCCCGGGTCGATCCGGTCCCACGCACCCCACCGGCTCGAGCGCCATCCCGACGGTCGGCCCTCGAGCAACGGTGAGTTGGCGAACGCGGCGAGGAGCAGCGGGCCGAGGTGGTGGGCGCGCGCCCAGCGCGTCTCGACGTCGTCGGGCGCACCGGTGTCGAGGCTGATCTGCAGCGCGGCGGTGCCGCACATCATCGTGCGTCCCGCGGGACCTCCGGTGTCGAAGTACGCCTCCATCGCCTCGTAGCGCGGTGTGTCGACGACGCGTCGACGGGGTCGCACGGGATCGAGTCCGAGTCCGACCGGCGCGAGGCCGGCCCGCCCGAGCGCGTCGCGCAGCAGGGCGGCGTCGGTGCACGTGCGCCGCAGCGTCTCCCCGAGGGTGCCGGCGGCGGAGCTGAGCTCGAGCTGGCCGCCCGGCTCGTAGGTGATCGCGCCGCCGCCCGGGAGCGGTCCGGCCGCGTCGACCGCGTCCTGGAGTCGCGCGAGCGACACGGGGTCGTGCCGCGGCTCGGTCGCCGGGTACACGAGCCACTCGAGCTCGACGCCCACGAGCAATCTGGCACTGGGTCGCAACGATCGGGCCGCGACGAGGTCGCGCGCCGCGTCGAGGGTGAGCGTGGGCGAGGGGGTCGGCACGGATCTACCGCTGGCTGAATCGTTCGGCAACCCAATCGAGGTTGCGGACGGGCGACGACCATACGTGCCAGATGTGGCGCGACTTCAACATCGCGACCTCCTTGCAGTGGGGTTCCGGCTTGCGAGTGGGGTTCCGGCTTGCGGGTGGGGTTCCGGGCTCACGGACGTTCCGGGGTGCTGTACCCCGGCAGTACTCCGGGTTACGCAACCGGTTCGGATCGGCGGTTCTTCCCGTGCTCCGCGGTGGGTGCCGCCGCGTCGGGCGGGCCGGTGAGCGAGTTGCGCAGGGCGCGGTATACGGCCTCCGGTGTGAGCACACCGAGGAACCGGCTGCCGTCGAGCACCGCGACCCACCCCTCCTGCGTGAGCAGCATCGCGGCCAGCGCCTGCTCGAGCGAGTCTTCGACGTCGACGAACTCCTCGACTCGCTGCATCCGCTCGGTGACGGCGGTGTCACCCTGCGCGTTCTCGGCCACGAGGTGACCCTGGATGTCGCCGTCGTCGTCGACGATCGCGATCCACTCGACGTGGCGGCGGGCCATGACCTCGCGCGCCTCGGCGAGAGTCGCGGTCGGCGGGAGCGTGGGCGGATGGTCGAGGGCGCCGGGGTCGATGGCGGTGACCTTGAGCCGCTTCAGGCCGCGGTCGGAGCCGACGAAATCGGCGACCATCGGCGACGCGGGGTTGCCGAGGACCTCGGCCGGGGTGTCGTACTGCTGCAGGATGCCGCCCACGTCGAGGATCGCGATGCGGTCACCCAGCTTCACCGCCTCCTCGATGTCGTGGGTGACGAACACGACCGTCTTGCGCACCTCGTCCTGCAGGCGGAGGAACTCGTCCTGCAGCCGCCCGCGCGTCACCGGGTCGATTGCGCCGAACGGTTCGTCCATGAGGAGGACCGGGGGATCGGCGGCGAGTGCGCGGGCCACCCCCACCCGCTGCCGCTGGCCGCCGGACAACTGGGCCGGGTACCGCGTGCGGTAGTCGGCGGGGTCGAGGCCGACCAGCTCGAGGAGCTCGTCGACGCGTGCGTCGATCCGGTCGCGCTTCCAGCCCAACAGCCGCGGGACGGTCCCGATGTTCGCGGCGATGTCCTGGTGCGGGAACAGTCCGACCTGCTGGATCACATAGCCCATGCGCCGGCGGAGCGCGACCGGGTCGCCGTGGGTGACATCCTCGCCGTCGAGCAGGACGCGTCCACTGCTCGGCTCGATGAGCCGGTTGATCATCTTCAACGTGGTCGTCTTCCCGCAGCCCGACGGGCCGACGAGGACGCAGATCTCACCCTCGCCGACGTCGAGCGACAGCGCGTCGACGGCGACGAGGCCGTTCGGATACTGCTTCGTGACGGCCTCGAGGCGGATCATCGCCACGCTCCTCCGCAGGTGGGTCGACGCTAGCATCGCCGCGGTTCCGCACCGATCGCAGGGGGAACACCCGGGGCATGGTCAGGCAGCTCGTGACGCACGTGCTCGCGGAGGACATCGGGCCGAAGTGGCTCTACTGGCCGTGGGTCGCCGATCACTACTCGGAGATCAGCTCGGCGTTCCAGGAGCACGTGTCGCTCACCTTCTGGGCCGTGCTCTGGGGCCTCGTCATCTCGCTGCCGCTCGGGATCGCGTGCGCGCGCTGGCGATGGCTCTACGTGCCGACCATCGCGGCCACGAGCGTGTTGTTCACCATCCCGTCGCTCGCGCTGTTCGCGTTCCTGATCCCGGTCACCGGCCTCTCGCGCGCGACCGCGCTCATCCCGCTCGTCGCGTACACGCTGCTCATCCTCGTGCGGAACGTCGTCATCGGACTCGCCGCGGTGCCGTCCGACGTGGTCGAGGCCGCGCAGGGGATGGGGTACTCGCGGACTCGCAGCCTTCTGCGCGTCGAGCTGCCGCTCGCGGTGCCGACGATCATGACCGGGGTCCGCATCGCGACCGTGACCACCATCGGTCTCGTCACGATCACCGCCACGATCGGCCAGGGCGGCCTCGGGCAGCTGATGTTCACCCGGGGCTTCCAGATCGACTTCCGCACCCCGGTGACGGTGGCGACGCTGCTGGTCGTTGCGTTCGCGATCGCCGCCGACGCGTCGCTCCTCGGCGTGCAGCGGCTGGCCACGCCCTGGCTCCGCAAGCAGCGGGTCTGAACCGTGTTCTCGTTCTTCGGCCAGGTCTGGGACTGGTTCGCCGACGGCGACCACTGGTCGGGCAACGAGGGCATCCCGCGACTGCTCGGCCAGCACCTCCAGGTGTGCGCGGCGGCGATGCTCGTGGCCCTGCTCGTCGCCCTCCCCATCGGCCTCGGCCTCGGCCATCTCCGCAAGGGCGGCGCGGTGGCGGTCAATGTCGCCAACATCGGGCGGGCGATCCCGTCGTTCGCCCTGCTCATCATCGGGGTGCAGGTCTGGGGCATCGGCGACCCGGATCCTCCGTTCGGGTGGGTTGGGTCGCTGCCGACCTGGGTGTGCCTCGTCGCCCTGGCCTTGCCGCCGATGCTCGCCAACGCCTACGTGGGCATGAGCCAGGTCGACGACGACGTGCGCGAAGCTGCCGCAGGAATGGGCATGCGCGGGAGCGAGGTGTTGCGCAAGGTCGAGCTGCCGATGGCGATGCCGGTCGTGATGGCGGGGGTCCGGACCGCGGCCGTCGCGGTCGTGGCCACCGCAACCCTCGCGGCGATCACCGGCTTCGGCGGGCTCGGGCGCTACGTGTGGGATGGGATCAAACAGCAGGACGATGTGAAACTGTTCGCCGGGGCATTGTTGGTGGCGTTGCTCGCGATCGTCGTGGAGCTCGCCCTCGCCGGTCTTCAGCGGCTCCTCGTGTCACCGGGGATCCGTCGGAGCGGGAAGGTGCCGCGCCGTGGCCCTCGCGTCGGAGTGTCCCGATCAAGCGCGGCGCACGGCGCCCCGGGGACGTGAAGGGTGACGGATCTCGTGCAGGGTCGACAACCGAAGGGGAGAACACGATGAGCAAGACGACACGGAGGACGTGGGGGCGATCGGGGAGACGGGTCCTCGTGGCGGCGGCGGCGTTGGCGCTCGCGGTCGTGCTCGCCGGCTGCGGTAGCTCATCGTCGGACTCCTCGTCGAGCGAGCCGGACTCTACGGGTGAGTCGCTGGTCGTCGGCTCGAAGGACTTCGTGGCGAACCAGGCGGTCGCCCAGGCCTACGGCCAGGCGCTCTCCGCGACCGGCAACGACGTGACGTACAAGGACAACCTCGGGAGCACCGAGATCGTGTACGCCGCGCTGCAGAACGGCGATATCGACATGTATCCCGAGTACGCCAACACGTTCCTCGAGTCGGGACTCGGCGCAACCGGGGGGGCCGACATCACCAAGGTGATGGACGACATCCGCGCAGGTCTGCCCGACGACATCGTCGCGACCGACCCTGCCTCGGCGAACGACGTGAACGCCTTCGTCGTGACGAAGAAGACAGCGAAGCAGTACGACCTGAAGACCATCTCGGATCTCGTCGCGGTCGCGCCGCAGCTGAAGTTCGGCGGTCCCGCCGAATGTGAGACACGGGACCTGTGCCTCGGGCCGAAGTCGCAGCAGATCTACGGTCTCCAGTTCGAGGAGGTGCAGAAGCTCGACACGGGTGGTCCGATCACGACCGACGCGCTGACCGACGACGACATCCAGGTCGCGCTCCTGTTCTCGGGGAGCAGCACCATCCCCGACGACGCAGTCATCCTGAAGGACGACAAGGGCCTCCAGGGTGCCGACAACCCCTTCGTGCTCATTCGCAAGGACAAGGCCACGCCCGAGGTGCTGAAGACGATCAACAACGTCTCCAAGCAGCTCACCACCAAGGCGTACAACACGATGGCGATCGCGACGACGATCGACAAGGACGACCCGTCCGCAGCAGCGGAGCGGTTCCTCGAGGACAGCAACATCAAGCGCTGACCGTTCGATCGGGCCCGCCCCTCCGGGGGCGGGCCACGACGGGCTACCAGCCGCGGGCGGCCCACTCGTCGAGGTGTGGCCGCTCGGTGCCGACGGTCGTGTCGAGGCCGTGTCCGGGGAGCACCAGTGTCTCGGCCGGGAGCGTGAAGAGCCGACGGTCGATCGAGGCGAGGATCTGGTCGAAGCTCGCGCCCTCGGTGACGGTGTTCCCGGCGCCGCCGGGGAAGAGCGTGTCGCCGCTGAAGACGATCGGGTGGTTCTCGAGCAGGAAACACGTGGACCCACGGGTGTGCCCGGGGGTGTGGATCGCGCGGAGCCGGAGGTCACCGACGGTGATCACGTCGTCGTCGGGGATCGTGAAGTCGTAAGCCGGGAGCATCGCGGCGTCGTCGGTGGCGATCCCCACCTCGATCCCCGCGTCGCGGACCGCCTCCACGGCCTGGATGTGGTCCCAGTGGCCGTGGGTGGTGAGGACCCGACGGACACCGGTGGCCCGGCTCACCTCGAGGAGCAGTTCGTGCTCGTTCGCGGCATCGACGAGGACGGCGTCACTCGAGCGCTTGTCGCGCACGACGAAGACGTTGTTCTCGAAGGGCCCCACGACGATCTTGTCGATCCGGACCGCGCCGGTTTCGAAGTGGGGCGGGCGTGGTGCCATCGATCCAACGATATCCCCCGAGGGAAGCCCCGATCCCCCGGTGGAAACCCGACCGACCGGTCAAGTACCGTCCCCCTCCGGACGGACTGTTGCGCCAGAAAGAAGGAATCATCGTGAACTTCGCGTTCTCCGAGGAGCAGGAAGAGCTCCGCCAGACGATCCGACGGTTCCTCGAGGACAAGTCGCCCTCCACCGAGGTGCGGCGCCTGATGGAGACGGTCGACGGCTACGACGAAGCGGTCTGGATGCAGATGGGTCAGGAGCTCGGGCTCCAGTCGCTGCACATCCCGGAGGAGTACGGGGGCCAGGGCTTCACGTTCGTCGAGCTCGGCATCGTGCTCGAGGAGATGGGTCGTGTCCTGCTCTGCGCGCCGTACTTCTCCACCGTCGTGCTCGCCGCCGACGCGATCCTCAACGCGGGCACCGACGACCAGAAGCAGGCGCTCCTCCCGGGCATCGCATCGGGTGAGACGCGCGCCGCGCTCGCGTTCACGGAACCGAACGGTCGGTGGGACGCCGCGGGCATCACGCTCGAGGCGAAGGCCGACGGCGCCTCGTCCGGTTCTGGCGGTTACGTCCTCGACGGCACGAAGAGCTTCGTGATCGACGGACACACGGCCGACGTCGTGGTCGTGGTCGCCCGCACCGCGGGCACGAGCGGCGAAGACGGCATCGGGTTCTTCACCGTCGCCGGCGACGCCGACGGACTGACCCGGACCCCGCTTGCCACGATGGACCAGACCCGCAAGCAGGCGAAGCTCGAGTTCTCCGGCGTGAAGGCCGCGAGCCTCGGCGACGTGGGCGCCGGCTGGGCTGCGCTCTCGAAGACGCTCGACCAGGCTGCGGTCGGCCTCGCCAACGAGATGGTCGGTGGTGCGCAGAAGGTGTTGGAGATGTCGGTCCAGTACGCGAAGGACCGCGTCCAGTTCGGTCGCCCGATCGGTTCGTTCCAGGCCATCAAGCACAAGTGCGCCGACATGCTCCTCGAGGTCGAGTCGGCGAAGTCGGCGGCCTACTACGCGGCCTGGTCGGCAGCGGAAGACAACGACGAGCTTCCCGTCGTCGCATCGCTCGCCAAGGCCTACTGCTCCGACGCGTACTTCCACGCAACCGCCGAGAACATCCAGATCCACGGCGGGATCGGCTTCACGTGGGAGCACGACGCGCACCTGTACTTCAAGCGCGCGAAGAGCTCCGAGATCCTGTTCGGTGACGCGACGTACCACCGCGAGCTGCTCGCGCAACGCATCGGGATCTAGCGGACTTGGGACTCATCGTCGGGTTCCTCATCGTGGGGTTGGTGGTGGTCGTCGCCGCGACGTTGGTCGTGCGCGAGGCCGGGCGATTGCGCGCGGAGCCGCCGCCCGCGGTGTTCGACATCGACGAGGCGTTCGACTGGGTGGTGCAACACGTGCCCGACATCGTCGCCGCGACCCTGACTCCCGACGACGTCCGGCGGATCCTCGGCTTCCAGCTCGAGTACTTCCAACGCAAGGGGGTCTCGGTGAACGGCTCGACCCCTCACCCGCGGGCCCCGGTCGTGGTCGGTGGGGCCGAGACCGTCGACTACATCCTCGAGCGGTCGGCCGCAACGGGCGAGGCGTACCTCCCCGAGCAGGTCCACGCGGTCGTCGAGACGCAGCTGACGTACCTGCGGGCCATCGGTGCGGTGGGCGCCCCCGCCGGCCCCGACGACCCCCGACCCGAGACTCCGCGCCGCGAAACTCCGCCCGAGGATGCTTGACCCGCGTGATAGGTGTGTTCCACCAGGGAAAGGAGGTGGTCCATCACATGCATGATCAACATGGGACCCTGGAGGTGCGCGGCCGCTAGGCCGGTAGCTCGCTGGACCGCCAAGCGGAGATCCTCCGCTGCGCCGCCGTCGAACGGGTCAGGAGTTGGTCCCGCCTGAGCGTTCCCCGAAGACGGAGACAACCAGCACACCGTTGATCGGAGGGCCGTCCATACGGCCCTCCGATCGCGTCCGCTTGTATCCTGGGAGCATGTGCAGCGAACGGGCCCGCACCTGCGTTCTCGAGATCGACGAGTGAGCGGAGCGATCAGAGATGGCGGAACGACCGATTCGATTCGAGGAGCACCGCTACATCGGCGACAAGCGGAACCAACGGCTCTACGACCTCGACGATCCCGACCTCGAGCAGGCGGTGGTCGACGAGCTGATGGCGGCCCAGACGTTCACCTGCTTCGGCCCCGACACCGAAGACGAGGCCCGCAACCGCTGCTACCGACTTCACTGACTGGTCGAATCCGCGGCGGCGGCTCGATCGCTCACCCGTGCTGGTCCTGCGGGGGATGTCCGCCGCCTCCGCTCCTTCTCCTTGTTGATGGTCGAATCCGCGGCGGCGGCTCGATCGCTCACCCGTGCTGGTCCTGCGTGGGGGTGTCCGCCGCCTCCGCTCCTTCTCCTCAGGGCCTTTCGAGGGCGGCGGGGAGGGCCTTGCGGAGGCCGTCGAGCCGAGCCTCGAAGGCGACGTCGGACAGCGCCGGCTCGCTCGGCAACGTGCCCGGGTCGGCGGGCAGGCCGTCGAGGGTGACCCACGACGTGCAGCCGCCGTACTCGTCCCGGTAGGGGACTGTGATCGGCTCCGCGAGGCGGTGGACCCGGAGCGCCAGGATCCAGAGCGGGTCCCGCGACTTCCACTGGAGCCGTGACGTCGCGTACTCCGACGTCCAGATGAACCGGCTGTCGATCGCGTCGAGCTGCTCGGGATCCGTGAGCGTCGCCACCCCGACCACGTCGGCCCAGCCCGCGACCGTGATGGCTCGGTCGGCCGGCTCCGTCGTGTCGACCCAGTGGCGGTAGGCGGGCTTCACCAGGTCGGGCTGCTGATGCACGTAGGTCGGGTAGAGCCACAGCCGGGTGGACTCGAGGCCGAAGTGGCGGGTGTCTTCGCGGATTCCGCCCTTGCGCACGTCGACGATCTGCTCGCCGGCGAGGAGGGCGTGGACAATCGCGGCCCACTCCTTGAACGCGGGCACGGAGTCGGTCCGAGGCGGGGCGGGTGTTGTCACGCTGTCAGGATACGCGCTGTGGACTCCACGTTCGATTCCGATGGCTGCGAGATCGCGGCGTACTTCACCCGACCCCCCGGCACCTCGCGCGTACCGGGCGTCGTGTTGTGCCACGGGTTTCCCGCGGGTCCCCGCGGCTCCGTCACCTCGGGCCTCACCTACCCGGAGCTCGCGGATCGACTCGCGCGTGATGCCGGGTGGGCCGTCCTCACCTTCAACTTCCGCGGTACGGGTACGTCGAGCGGTGACTTCTCGATCGAAGGATGGCTCGCAGATCAGCACGCCGCCGTTGATCTCATGGAGTCCCGCGACGACGTGATGGGGACGTGGATCGTCGGCTCCAGTCTCGGGGGAGCGCTCGCGGTGCAGACCGCCGCGACCGACGACCGCATCCGAGGGGTCGCGACCCTGGCCGCGCCGGCGGTGCTGCGCGACTGGGCTCGAGACCCCGCGCGGTTCCTCGAGCACGCCCGGAGTCTCGGGGTGTTCCGCACGCCGGGGTTCCCACCGAGTCCGTCGGCGTGGATCCGGACGATCGCGAAGTTCGACGCGGCAGCCATGGCCGCAAAACTCCCACCGCGGCCGTTCCTGGTGCTCCACGGCTCGGCCGACGACGTCGTCCCCGTCGGCGACGCGCGCCTCCTCGCCGATGCCGCGCGCGGTTCGTCGGAGCTGCGCATCGTGCACGCAGCCGGCCACGGCCTCCGCCACGACCCCCGCGCGATCGCCGCCCTGTTGGGCTGGCTCGACCGCCAGTACTAACGGTCGAATCCGCTGCGCCGGCTCGATCGCTCACCGGTGCTTGACCTGCGCGGCGACTGTCCGCCGGCTCCGCTACTTCTCCTCTTGATGGTCGAATCCGCTGCGCCGGCTCGATCGCTCACCG
>Ga0105044_10013643_pt1 | contig 11020 bp, 7 predicted proteins | sample MAT01_FD_78092 | JGI IMG/M metagenome (GOLD analysis project Ga0105044, IMG submission 78092) | Freshwater microbial communities from Lake Fryxell liftoff mats and glacier meltwater in Antarctica - MAT-01 | ecosystem: Environmental > Aquatic > Freshwater > Ice > Liftoff microbial mat | place... | reverse complement strand
GTCAGGAGAGCGAACCAGAATCAGGAACGGTTCTGAACCAATTATTCCGGCAAAAGGCCAACTTCCGATCAGCCCAGGGTGATTCCGTTGAAAGTAAGCCCGCACTCGCCGCATAATCGGCGCACGAGAGAGACTGCACCCAAGCGGGACGCTAGCATTGGAATCTACCGGCGGGCGACGGCCACGGCTATCGGAGCACCGTCGAATTCTTCCTTACCGGGGTCTAGGTCGAACCTATTTCGCCGGCCGCGCTACCGCTTCAGGGCGGACTGGACGATCTGGGCGAAAGCCCGAGCCGGCTTACGCGTGAGGGTGCCGCGCCGCAAGACCATGTCGATGGTCACCCGACCGAAGTGGTTGCTCATGGACCGCTCGTGCAGACTGGCCGACGGGGCCTGCGAGGGCAGCCCGAGGACGAGGCCGATCCCGAACCCGAACCCTAGTTCCACGAACCGACGGATGACGGCGGTGTAATACGCCTCGACTCGCCGCGGCTGGGTCTGGAAGACGCCGAGCTTCTCCAGTGCCCCCGTGACCCCCGGGTCGGGGATGCCGTCCGGGGCGTTCACCAGGGGGTAGCCGAGCAAGTCGCGGGGGACGACCCGTCGCTTCCGCGCCAGCGCGTGGCCCTTCGGGACGACCAGCACCAGGTCCAATTCGTACCCGGCCTCGAACACCAGCCGGGGGTCCGGGGCTTCGGACCACCGCCGGGGAGCCAGCCCGAGATCGGCCTCCCCGGACTCAACCGCGCTGGCCACTTGCTCGACGGGCCGCTCCAGCAGGCGTAGGCGGATGTCCGGGTGGCGCGCTTCGAACTCGGCAATCGCCGGGGGCAGGTCTTCGACGAGGATGCGCTGCGTCGCGGCGATCGTCAGTCGCGTTTCGGTCCGGCCCAGGGCCTCACGAATTTGCCGTTCCAGCGAGTCCATCCCGGCGACCAGCGGGGCCGCCATCTCGGCCACGATCCGCCCGGAGTCGGTCAGTCGGCAGCCGCGAGCGTACCGCTCGATCAATTTGGTGCCGACCACCCGTTCCAGGGCATGCACCTGCTCGCAAACGGTGGGTTGGGAAAGCCCGAGCGAGGACGCCGCCGCGGTCAGACTGCCGAGGCGCGCCGTCTCGCAGAAACTGCGGAGTTGCTGGAGCCGGATCTCTTTGTAAGCGTGGCGGGAAGTCGTAGAGTTCATTCCTTTTAGATATCGGTTAGACCTATGTCACGTCAAGAATAATTTCGATCCGGCCTGATTGCGGTAGGAATTCGTCACGGTAGGATAATCGTAATTCCGGCCACGCCCGGTTTAGTTCCTCACCGGATCTTTTATCGACAACGGACCCGGCGCCGAACCCAATCGGAACTTCGTACCCTCCCGCGGGTTCTTTTACCCGAGCGTCCGCCGGCCGATTCTAACGGCGCGGGCAGTCGCCTCATCAATAGGTGCCTCCATGAAATGGGTGATACTGGGTGCGATCGCGGCTCTCGCGACGGCGGCGCCGGTCCGTGCGGACGAATTGATGCCTCCTGCCGACCAGCGGTTTGCCTCGGACGACACCAAGGAAACCCCGAGCTTCCAGCGGCACGTACTACCTCTGATGGGCCGACTCGGGTGCAACGGTCGTGCGTGTCACGGGTCCTTCCAGGGGCAAGGCGGGTTCCGCTTGTCCCTGTTCGGGTACGATTTCAAAGCCGACCACGACGCCCTTCTCGGCGGCGACACTCCGCGGGTCAACGCGAAGGACTCCGCGGCCAGCCTGATGCTTAAGAAGCCGACCCGGGGCGTTGCCCATAAGGGCGGCAAGCGGATGGACGTCGACAGTTGGCAATACAACCTCTTACTTCGCTGGGTGCGGGCGGGGGCCCCCGCCGTCGAGGAGGCGGATGCCGAGTTCACCACCCTGGAGGTCGAGCCCCGCGAGGTCGTCTTCGGGAAGGCCGCGCAGACAGCCCGCCTGAAGGTGACTGCCCGCTGGTCCGACGGATCGCGGGAGGACGTCACTCCCCTCTGCCGGTTCCGGAGCAACGACGAGGCGACGGCCACGGTCGACGCCTCCGGCCTCATCACGGCGGTCGCCCCCGGCGACACCGACGTGGTCGCGTTCTACGACAACGGCGTCGCCACCGTGCAAGCGATCCTTCCCGTGTCCGACCGGGTCGGGGCGCTTTATCCCGTGGTGGCGACCCTGACGAAGATCGACGAGCTGGTGGTCGCCAAGCTCCGCAAACTCGGGGTCGTTTCGGCGGACCTTTGCACCGACGCCGAGTTCCTTCGCCGGGTCAGCCTGGACATGACCGGCACCCTGCCGCCGCCGCAAGAGATTGCCGCCTTCCTAGCCGACTCGTCCCTGGACAAGCGGGCCCGGAAGGTCGACGACCTGCTGGGGCGGCCGACGTACGCCGCGTGGTGGGCGACGAAGCTGGGCGACTTCACCGGCAACAGCGAGCGGGCCGGCCCGCTCGGCGGGGAGCAGCGGCTGAATCAGGAGAAGTCGCGACAGTGGTATCAGTGGATTTACCGTCGGGTGAAGGACAATACCCCCTACGACAAGCTGGTCGAGGGGGTCGTGCTGGCCACCAGCCGCCGCCCCGGGCAGACGTTCGACGACTACTGCACGGAGATGAGCTCGTACTTCCGGACGGACAACCCGGCCGACTTCGCGACCCGGGAGTCCATGCCGTACTTCTGGACCCGCAGGGCCCTCGGCAAACCGGAGGAGCAAGGGCTGGCGTTCGCCCACAGTTTCCTCGGGGTGCAACTCCAATGCGCCCAGTGCCACAAGCACCCCTACGACCAGTGGACCAAGCAAGACTTCGACCAGTTCACGGCGTTCTTCAACGGGGTGCGGTACGGGGAAGGGGACCGGAAGGCCGCCCAGGCGATGAAGAAGGACAGCCCGCTGGCCGGCCTGGACGAGGACTCCGGCACGTACAAGTCCCTGTTCCTCAAGATGCTTCAAGACGGCAAGGTGCTGCCGTTCAAGGACCTGACCATCCCCGCCCCGCGCCGCCAGGCGAACGCCGTTCGGCCCGGCGGGAAGTCGCCGGCCGGGCGGGTCATCACCCCCCGGCTGCTCGGCGGCGAGGAGGTGATCGCCGCCAACTACGACGACCCGCGGCGGCCGCTGATGGACTGGCTGCGGGACGCGGACAACCCGTACTTCGCCCGCTCGTTCGTCAACCGCGTGTGGGCGACGTACTTCAACGTCGGCATCATCGAACCGCCGGACGACTTGAGCCTGGCCAACCCGCCGAGCAACCTGGCCCTCCTGGACTACCTGGCCCGCGAGTTCGTGGCTCGCGGATACGACATGATGTGGCTGCACCGGACCATCGCCACCAGCCACACCTACCAGCGGAGCTGGCGGTCGAATGAGACGAACAAGCACGACGAGCGGAACTTCAGTCGGGCCGTGATCCGCCGGCTTCCGGCCGAGGTCGCGTACGACGCGGTGGTGCACGCCACCGCCTCGGCCGACGCCCTGAAGGCGCTGCATGCCGATCCGGTCAGTACCCGGGCGATCGGGGTCGCCAGCGGATTCGCCGGCGTTCGGGGGGACGGCAATTACGCGGTGGCCCTGTTCGGCAAGCCGATGCGGGCGGTCAACTGCGACTGCGAGCGGTCGAATGAGCCGGCCCTGCTTCAGACCGTGTACCTGCGGAACGACGCAGAAGTGTTCGCGCTGCTCGACCGCCCGGACGGTTGGGTGCGGCAGGTCGTCGGCGGGAAGGCGGCCGCACCGAAGCCGCCGGGTAAGGGGAAGGCCGCCGCCCCGGGCAAGCCAGCCGCCAGCACTCCGGCGAAGGCCCTGCCCGCCCCGGACGAGTTGATCCGCGAGGCGTACTTCCGCACGGTCGGCCGGTTGCCGGACAAGCAGGAAGCGGCCATATCACGCGAGCACTTGGCCGGCACGACCGACCCCGCGGCGGGGCTGCGCGACCTGCTGTGGGCGTTGATCAACACGAAAGAGTTCATCGTGAATCGGTAGCCGCTTACACTCCCAAGACCTCATTCTTTCCAAGGGTACCATGACGACCCACCGTTTCTGTGACGGCATCACGCGCCGAGACTTCGTCCGGGTCGGGGCGGTCGGCGGGCTGAGCCTCGCCGGCTTCCTGCGGCGGGCGGACGCCGGTGAGGCCCGCGTGGCCAAGGCCAAGTCCGCCATCTTCGTGTTCCTGCAAGGCGGCCCACCGCACCTGGACACGTTCGACCTGAAGCCGGACGCCCCGGTGGAAATCCGCGGCGAGTTCAAGCCGATCCCGACGGCCGTCCCCGGCCTCCAATTCTGCGAGCACCTGCCCAAGTTGGCGAAGTGCGCCGACAAGTTCGCGGTCCTGCGAGGGGTCAGCCATACCCTGGCCGGGCACGAACTGGGCACGAGTTACCTGAACACCGGCAGCCGCCCGGTGCCGTCGCTGGTCTACCCGGGGTACGGGGCGGTGGTGAGCAAGGAACTGGCCGGCGCCGCCAGCCTGCCGCACTTCGTGGCCATCCCGAGTACCCCGCAGAAGGCCGGCTACCTGGGGGTGCGGTACGCTCCGCTGCAGACCAACAGCACGCCGCAGCCGGGGGTGCCGTTCTCCGTCCGCGGGATCTCGCTCGGGGACGGGGTGACGGTGGCCGATTTCGAAAAGCGGCAGAAGCTCCTCGGCCGTCTCGACACCGCCTTCCGGGGGGTCGAGGCCGAGAATAAGCTGGTGGACGGGCTCGACCGGTTCGCCCAGCAAGCGTACGACATGATCTCCTCGCCGAAGGCCCGGGAGGCGTTCGACGTGAGTCAGGAACCGGTCGCATCCGCCGAGCCGTTCGGCGCGCACAAGTTCGGTCAAAGCTGTCTACTGGCGAGCCGACTGGTGGAAGCGGGCGTTCGGTTCGTGACCGTCACCAACACCGGGTGGGATACCCACACCAACAACTTCAAGCAGACCCGTGAGAACCTGCTGCCGCCGCTGGACCAGGGGCTATCCGCGCTGTTCGAGCGGCTGGCCGCGCGGGGGCTGCTCGATTCGACCGCGGTGTACGTCACCGGGGAGTTCGGCCGCACGCCCAAGATCAATCCGAAGGCCGGGCGAGACCACTGGCCGCGGGCATTTAGCGTGCTCATGGGCGGCGGGGGGATGAAGGGCGGACGGGTGATCGGGGCGAGCGACGACCAGGGGATGGGCCCGGCCGGCGACCCCATCACGCCGGACCAGGTGGCCGCCTCGTTCTACCACGCCCTCGGCATCGACTTTACGAAGGAATACCACACCAACACGGGCCGCCCAGTGATGGTCGTCCGCGAGGGGTCCGTCATCCGCGGACTGTTTAACTGATCGACCCGTAGGGGAGGAACTCCGATAACCCACTGCCGCCGAGTATCGCCGTATGCCCTGATCGCGGGGGTGACGCTCAGCGTACTCGCGCTCGGATCGTCGCCCGTCGCCCGTGGCCAGGGGGAGAAGCCCGCCGCCGCCGCCCCGGGCAAGTTCCCGTTCGCCTTTCGCGATGTCGGCACCGAGGCCGAGATCTTCCCACACGCGGCCGGCCTCCGCGGGCACGGCGCCGCCTGGGGCGACGTGGACGGGAACGGTTGGCCCGACCTGTTCGTGGCGACGTTCCACAACGCCGGCTCCAAGCCCGGCTTCCTCCTCCGCAACGAGAAGGGGAAGTTCCAACCCGATCCGCAAGAACACCTCCACACTACGGGCATCGGCAGTGGGGCCCTGTTCGTCGACCTCACGAACACCGGCCGATTGGACTTGTACGTCTCGAACTGCGGTTACGCCAAAACGCCGCTGCCAGGATACCTGTTCCGCAACGACGGCGGCGGGAAGTTCACCGACGTGTCGAAGGAGAGCGGAGCGTGCCCGCCCGCGTACGAAGGGCGGGGGTTAACCGCCCTGGACGCCGACGGCGACGGCCTCCTCGACCTGTTGACCTGCGAGCAGTACTACTCATCGAAGGTCAAGACCGGGCCGGTCCTGTACCGCAACAAGGGGAACCACAAGTTCGAGAACGCGGCGGCACCGGCCGGTTTGCCGGCCGGCTACGGGGGCTTGGGCGTGACCGCTGGCGACGTGAACGGCGACAGTTGGCCGGACGTCTTCATGACCGGCGGGCTCGGCGACGACCGGCTGTACTTGAACGACGGGAAGGGCAAGTTCCGCGAGGCGCCGGGCGCCGGTGAGGTGTTCCGCTGGCCGCACGCGACCGCCAACAACCCGCCGGCCGGCGTCTGCATCACCGACATCAACCGCGACGGACTGCCGGACATCGTCGTCGGCTCGCACACCAAGTCGCCCTGGGTGACGCCGATCGCGATCCGGCTGTACTTGAACCGCGGGGTGAAGGACGGGGTACCGAAGTTCCAGGACGTGACCGACGCGGCCGGCCTGAAACCGCTCAACATGAAGTCCCCGCACGTCGAGATCCAGGACTTCGACAACGACGGCTGGCCGGACATCTACGTCAGCATCGTCAAGTTTGCGGACGGCAAACCGTACCCGATGATCTACCGGGGCCTCGGCACCAAGGACGGCGTCCCGCACTTCAGCGACGCGGCCTGGACCGCGAACAACTTCCCCACGCCGGCCGACCTCGCGGCCGGCAAGCGGACCGACCTGCTCGACAAGACCAGCCGGGAAACGAAGATGATCTACATGGCCGCCGCCCCGTCGGCCGATTTCGACCGCGACGGCCGCCTCGATTTGTTCCTGGCCAACTGGTGGGCCGAATCGCCGTCGCTGCTGCTGAAGAACGAGACGCCCGGCGGCAATTGGCTCGACGTGGTGGTCGAGGGCGCGAACGGCGTCAACCGCATGGGGGTGGGGTCGAGGGTCAACATCTATCCGTCCGGCAAGCTCGGGCAGGCGGGCGCCCTGCTCGGGTCGCGGGAGATCGCCATCGGTTACGGGTACTGTTCCGGCCAGGAGGCCGCCGCCCACTTCGGGCTGGGGCAAGAGCCAACGGTGGACGTGGAAGTGATCCTCCCGCACGGCAAGGGAACGTTGACGCGGAAGGCGGTTCCGACGAACCAGCGGCTCACGGTGAAGCCATGACCCGGACGCTCATCGCGGTCTCTGCCATCGCTTGGTTCACGGTCGCGCCGGCCGCGGCCGGGGAACTGGCGTGGGACGCCAAAGCCCTCTTCGGCCGGTCGGTCACGCGGGACGTGCGCCTGTCCGCGGACGGGTCGGCCATTGAGCTCGAGAGCAGCGAGTTGATCGAAGACGACGGCCCGGCGGCGGGCTACTCGTACCGGTCCAACGAAGAGAAACTCTCCGACCGGGTGTGGGTCCAAAAGGACCTCGTCCTTTCGGACCCGCGGGCGCGGGCCGTCACACTGCTCGTCGGTCCCGGCGGGGTTGGCCTGAAGGCGACGATCAACGGCCGGGCGGTCGAACTCCCGCCGGCGCGGAAGGCGGGCGCGTATTGGGAATCCTTCCCGATCCCGGCCGGGGTCCTGAAGGCGGGCCCGAACTCGATCGTCCTACACGGCGGCGGGAAGGTCTGGATCGCCCGGGCCGAGGACTTCGCCGCCGGCTCGACCGACCGGCCGAAGCACCCCGGCCGCAGCGCCCGAAGTGCCGACGGCGGCATCACCTGGAACCCGGACCGCCTCGGCCCGGCGGGCGACATCCGGGGCGAATACTGCGTCCGACTATTCCTGGACCGCCACCGCGGGGGCGGGTCGCTTACCCTCCCGGTCTTCGATTCAGGAAATCTGACCGGGCGAGTAGTTGCCCCGCCGTCCGCCGCCTTCGGGCCGGTGCGGGTGAGCCTGACCGCCGAAGCCGGACCGTCGGGACGGATCGCCGTGCGGGTCCGCACCGGCCCCACGCCGACGCCGGACGCGAAAACCTGGTCCGACTGGCAATCGCTTGAACCGACGGGTGGCGTCGTCCGCGGCCCGCACGGCCGCTACGTGCAGATCGCGGTCGAACTCCAAACGACCGACCCGCTCGCGACCCCGCGGGTGAAAAGTGTCCGGATCGAGACGGCCGCGCGAGGCGAGACCGACTGGGCGGCCGCGATCAAGGCGGTCGATGGTCACAACGAGGAAATCGTCCGTACGTCGATCCCCTTCGCTTACGAGCCGTTCGACCATCCGCGGTTGAAGGACCTGCGGACCCGGTTCAAGTTGGACGACGTGGTGCGGGGCGCGAAGGACGAACTCGAGGTGATGGCCCGCCTCGCCCGGTGGTCGGCCGGGCGGTGGGAGCGCGGGCACCTGAAGGACGCCTACCCGCCGTGGGACGCCCTGGAGATCCTCAAGCCGCACGCCGACGGCACGCCCGTCGGCGGGTTCTGCCAGCAGTACAACGTGGTATTCCTCCAGGCGTGCGAAAGCTTCGGCATCCCCGGCCGGGCGGTATCGATCGGCCCGGGCAGCCACGTCGGCAAGATCCGCGGCGGGCACGAAGTGGTCGAAGTGTGGTCGAACCAGTTCAAGAAGTGGATCTACATCGACGGCGATATGGCGTGGTACGCGGTCGACGCCAAGACCGACGTCCCGCTCTCACTCTTGGACCTCCACCGGCGGCAGGTATCGGCCGTTCAGGAGAAGCCATACGAGCCGATCCGCGTGGTCGAACTGGCCGAAGCGAAACGCCGCTGGACCGGGTTGACGGATTGGCCACCATTCCTGAAGCTACGACTGGTCCCCCGCAGCAACTTCCTGGAACAACCCGCCCCGCTCCCGCTCAACCAGGGGATGCGGGGCTGGTTCTGGACCGGCCACCACGCCTGGACCGAGCCCGACTCTCCGGCCGCGCTGCTCTATGGCCACCGCGTCGCCGACCGCCGCACCTGGGAGTGGACGCTGAACCAGGCCCACATGACGCTGGAAGCCACGGTCACGCCGGGCGAAGTCCGCGTTCACTTGGACACCGAAACGCCGGGCTTCGAGACGTTCCTGGCCGCCACGGATGGTCGGGCGGCGGAGCGGGTCGCGTCGGGTTTCGTTTGGAAGTTCCACTCGGGCAAAAACCACCTGGACGTCCGGCCGCGAAACGTCCTCGGGCGCGAGGGGATCGCCAGCCGCGTGACCCTCGACGCCCCGTGATCGGTCTTCTCAATCGTTCGGTAACCCCTGCGCGCCGCCGCGCAGGACATAAGGAGTGAGTCATGCGAGTCCGGAATCGGGTAGGAGTTCGATGGGCGGCGGCATTGGCCGTCGCGTTGGTGTTCGCCCTCGGAGTGTCGGCCCAGAAACCCGCGGATCCGAAGAAGGGCGAGAAGAAGAAGGCCGTCGTCGAGAAGTTCGTCGCCCCGGCTCTGCCCGAGGGGAAAGTGGTCGTCACGGACACGTCCGACGAGTTCCTCAAGCCGCCGACGACGCTGAAGGAAGGCGTCGCCATCGCCAAGGCCGCGCCGACCATCGACTTCCTGTACTTCCCGGGCCAGACGTACGCGGGCAAGCCGTGGTCCAACTGGGGCGACGGGGTGGCCGTAAATGGGAAGTATTACACGGCGATCGGCGACCACCTGGCCCCGGCGGGGAACGCCTTCGTGTACGAGTACGACCCGGCGACGAAGACCTTGCGCCAACTGGCTGACCTGCGAAAACTGTTGAACCTCCCGGACGACCACTACACCCCGGGCAAGATCCACAGCCGGATCGACGTGGGGTCGGACGGCTGGCTGTACTTCTCCACGCACCGCGGGTCGCCGGCCGCCACGACGGACAAGAACCACTACAAGGGGGACTGGCTGTTCCGATGCGACCCGGCGACGGGGAAGGCCGAGATCGCCGCCGCCGCTCCTGTCGCCAAGCACAGCGTCCCGACCAGCGTCCTCGACCCGGACCGGATGATCTTCTACGGCGGCACGGCCGCCGGGATCGAGCAGAAGGACGAGGGCATCCGCTTCTTCGCTTACGACCTGAAGAACAAGAAGTTGCTCTATTCGGGCCCGGACGGCCCGGCCCGGTACATGATCTTCGCCAAATCGACGGGGCGGGTGTACTACACTCAGGGCAAGGAAAAGGCCGCCGAGGGCGAGCAGCAACTCATGCGTTTCGACCCCGCCGTGGGCGGACCGCCGGTGAAGATCCCGGGCGACATCGGCATCCGCGCGGCCACGCAAGAGACGCCGCAGGGGATCGTGTACACCGTCTCCCTCGGGCAGGGCGGGCGGATCTCGCACCTGTACGGATTCAACACGAAGACCGAGGCCATCGAGGACCTCGGGCCGGTGGCCGCGGCGTCCGATAGTTACGTCGCCTCCCTGGATGCGGACCCGACCGGCCGCTACCTGTACTACATCCCCGGGGCCCACGGCAGCAGCGCCCGCGACGGGTCGGCGGTCATCTAGTTCGACACCAAGACTCGCACCAAGAAGGTGATCGCCTTTTTGCACCCGTTCTACCAGCAGAAGTACGGGTGTACTCCGGTCGGCACGTACAGCACGGCCGTCAGCGAGAAGGGGGACAAACTGTACGTCACCTGGAACGTCAACCGCGGGGGCAAGGCCTGGGACTGTTGCGCCCTCACCACCATCCACATTCCCGCGTCCGAGCGCCAGCCGTAGTCCCGGGCGTCGAGGCGGGGCAGGATTCGCTCCCCGGCCCCCCTCCGACGACAGACGGGGTCCGTGTCTCCGACGGCCGCTCGCGCAACAACTTGGTGATTGCCCGGTCGAACGCCATCGACTTTTACAAAGGCATCCCCCCGTGGAGATTCGTTCATCGGCCGCTCCGGCAAAGGCTCGTGGCGGCGTTGTCCGGAGCGGTTGCTGAATTCCAATTGGGCAACCCGCTGGCCGCTGCGCTCACTTTCCGCCCGGTCCACAACGGTACGCATTGGACGGCTGCAACACGCTCGCATTCGACCGGCAGGGTGGTGTGAAGGGTAAGCAGCTCGAAAGTTGGTGGTAAAGATGTTCACTTCGGCGTAAGTTAGAGCGACGGCAGGAATTTACCCCCGGGAGGATCTTCGATGACGGCGAACGATTTGACGCCGGAGCAGGAACGGCAGGCCCAGGCGTTGGCGGCTCGGATCCAGACGCGCTCGGCGGAGGCGGTGTTGGCGATCGCCCGCACG
>Ga0105044_10013641_pt1 | contig 11021 bp, 10 predicted proteins | sample MAT01_FD_78092 | JGI IMG/M metagenome (GOLD analysis project Ga0105044, IMG submission 78092) | Freshwater microbial communities from Lake Fryxell liftoff mats and glacier meltwater in Antarctica - MAT-01 | ecosystem: Environmental > Aquatic > Freshwater > Ice > Liftoff microbial mat | place... | reverse complement strand
TAGCCGTCCGACCACCCCCGCGACAGATCGGGCTTCCGTTCCTCGACCCGGCGGATGACCGGGTGGCCCGAAGGGGTTGGTTGAAATTCTACGGCAGTTCATTCATCCTGCACAGCCCGACCTTCACGCGACAGGCGCGGAAGGCGGATCCTCGGTCGCAGGCGGATCGTCCTTGGGCGGAACGATTGCCTTGGCATTCACAGGCTTGATCTTGGCACCGGCTCGCTCCGCCACTCGTCGAAGCACACGGTCGTACTCCGCTTTCGAAATTTCGCCGCGTTCGTACAAGTCGCGAAACGAACCCACATGGTTCGAGGTCTCATCAACTAGTTCCATTTGGCGCTTTCGCCAGCGGTCGAGTCGAGCGAGCAACATTCCACCGACAACTAGTACGGTCAACAGAATTCCTATCCAAAGAAAGAGGCGTTCCTCTTTCGTAAGTGCCAAGAGCGGGACAGTCATCCGAATCACCTGTTAGCGAACGAATAAACCGGTCCGACGTGATTTTCAGCACTCTCGGTTCGATCCATCCGTCCGTCCGCGTGCAATTATACCGTGTAATAGTACGCCGGAAGAGAAAAGCGCACGTCCCCAACCAACGGCGAGTCAGTTTTACGCGCCACGACCGGAACCGCTTCTCTCATCCCCCCAGGACGCAAACCCGCACTACCACACTTAGCCTAAATTAACTCGGTAAGATTTGCAACGTCGGCTTGTTACGAAGCCAACAGTTTGAGCGTTGCTGAGTCGCAAACATCGGCGACGACTTTCCGAAGCAGATCCCAAACCTCGCGATGGTAAGGCTCGGGAATGTCGATCCGCTCGCCTGGCACATGGCGAGATTGGCTGCCGGACTTGACGATGTAGGCGTGTCCCACAACTCCGCGATTGTGGACCAACACGTCCCGCGAGGCCTTCGCCTCGGCAATTCGTTCGATCGCCTGAATGTCCGGACAGCCGAGTCGCGCTCGCTCTTCGAGATACGCAAACCAGCTGGCCGGCCGCTCGTACATGACTTCGTTGAGTTCCTTGTTCACGACCGCGAGAATGATCTCATTACGGTCCGCCGCATCCAGAATGGCCTGAAAGTTGACCGACTTCTTTGTCAGGCTCTGCGGATAGGTCTTCAGCCACAAACGAAGGAAATCGAACAGGAAGTTCTCGAAGATCGAGATGAAGTTCTGGAAAGTCGATTCAGCCAGCAGTTGAATCCCAAAATTTTGAGAATGACCGATCAGGTCTCGTTCCCCAATGGTTGTGCCCGTAGCGGGGTTCTTCCTGACGAATTTGAACCCACCTGAAATGGTGGTTTGGACAATTTCCCAAGCGTACATCGAGTCCGAAAAATGATCGTGAGCGCGGGCCAAGTCGTCCATCGTTCGCTGACGGAGATCGCGAATTTCGTTAGCAAGTGGCATGAAATCTCATCAATTTGCCCGGTCGAGCGCGGACTGGACTGCTCTTGGATCAACTGAGTGCGAGAATTGAATCGAAGTCCACTCTGGACCCCCATTCATCGAATACTGTGACTCGCTCACCCAATAGCGAAAGCCTTTTTCATCGAGTACTCGACATACCTCGCTGAGTTGTGCAACGGGTAGCCTGACGAACCCGGCAGTGCCTTCCGAGAAACGAACTTCGAATGGTTTCTGCGTCATCTGGTCAATCATTGCAATCCTCCTCTGCGATTCATTATAGCAGCGAGTTTGCCACATTAAGCCTGCGGAATCTCCGGTCCTTCGCTCAGCTTCACCTCGCTGAATTTCGTGCCCACGGAGTCGTAAAAGAGGATCCGGTGCTCGTCCCCTGCCCATACTGCGGAAGTCTTAAGCAATCTTGGCCCCTCGACGTGGAACATGAGGCCACAAGGCCGGCCGTGTCGCTGGAGCGTGGCCTGATACATCGGGGTCTGTGCCGGGTCAAGTCGATCGTGCGCACAGAGCAAATCTCGCACGAACCGATTCAACGATTCCGGCGTGGGTAACGCCACCACGGACGCTTCCATTGGTTTCGGTCTCCGACACGTAGGCAAGTGCCGACGTGTTATCGGAGGACGCGTTCTGCTACGCCATGGCGGTCGAGTCTTCTTCGCGAAGGATTCGGGCGCACGGTTCTGGTTTTACCATCCGTGCAGTTGACGCATGGCCTCGTACACCACAATGCCGGCCGAGGTCGCCAAGTTGAGACTGCGGACTTTGCCGGTCGGCATGGGGATGCCAATCGTGCGGGCGGCATAGCGCTCGCGTATTTCGGGAGGGAGCCCTTTCGATTCACTGCCAAAAATCAGGCAATCTCCCGCTCGAAATGCGACCTGGGTGTAGTTTCGGGATGCCGGAACCTCGACGCAATAGATGCGATCGATGCCGACGATTGCTTCGAGATCCGCGAACGTGGCATGTGTCCGCAAATCCACAAATTCCCAATAATCGAGGCCCGCCCGCTTCAGACTGCGATCGTCCAATCGGAACCCCAGACGGCCGACAAGGTGCAAGACCACCCCGGTTGCCGCACACAGTCGGGCGACGTTGCCGGTATTCGGCGGAATCTCCGGCTCCCACAGCGCGAGATGCAGCAAGAATTCAACTCCTTCGGGTTGTACCAATGGTGCGGGCTCGCGGAAAAACGGATCACCCATCCATTCCCTCAATCGTGATGAGTGCGTTCAGCCGAGGCGTTACAACTACTAATTGACACAACCTTGAGGTTCGTCGATGGCCGACAAACGACCCGCCGGCGAATTGCCACTGTTTGCGTTGACGTTGATCGTGTGCGGTCTCGTCGCCCTCGCAGCCGTCTGCGCTGATCCGCCTGCCGATCAGCGGACATTGTACGGTCTGTACTCTCAACCATTCGGCGAGTTGGGCGACGATCTCCGCTCCGCGCTCGTGGAACCGCTGGGAGCAGGCGTCTACGTCCTACTGTTCGGCTGGCTCGTTGTCGCCTGTTCGATCTTGCGAGGCAGACGCTGGCTCACCTGGACCATGCGTGTGGTCGGCTGGATTATGCTCACGGCTTGTGCTTCACTCGTCGCGGATTGGGTCGGGACCACGAACATTCCTAGCCCGCTGACGGGGTCCGGAGGCTCGATTGGAGCTTTCGCAAATTTCTGGTTGGATACAAAATTCGAACGAACCGGGTCGATCCTGGTGTTAATCGCTGCCAGCTCGTTGGGTGTGTGGCTTGCAGCCGACCACGCGATCATGGCCGGCATACGATTCATCCGCATGATGGGTCGCACGGTTGAGCGTGGCCTGAAGTCACTGTTCGCCTGGCGAACAGTCGATCTTGAAATCATGGTCCACAAAGAGGCCAACCATTCTATTCCGAAGTTGGCCGCGGTCGCAGAGGTTCCTGTCACCACGGATACCGTCGTCATCAGTCATACTCCGGTTCCAGATGACGAGCCCGCTCGACGTCCGACACGAACGTCATACGAATTACCATCGCTGAAACTGTTGGATGAACCCGCAGCCGTGGAGGGAGAAGACGAATCCCGCCTGCGCGATGTTGGTTCGCTTCTTGAAAAGACTTTTGCCGACTTTGGACTGAAAGTGAAAGTCGTCGGCATTCACACGGGGCCGGTGGTCACGCAATACGAGATCGCTCTCGAAACCGGGTTACGAGTTTCCCGAGTGACTTCTCTATCGGACGATCTGGCCCTCAACCTCAAAGTGCAAAGTGTTCGCATCGTGGCTCCGCTTCCTGGCCGCAACACCGTTGGCATCGAGTTGCCGAACGAGCATCGAGCCGTGGTTCGATTGAAAGAATTGATCCAGGCCGCCGGATCGAAGGTCGCAAAATCCAAGCTGCCGCTGTTGCTTGGCAAGGACAGCGAGGGTAGGCCGCTCGTGTACGACCTGGCGGACATGCCGCACTTGCTGATCGCTGGCCGCACCGGCACCGGCAAGTCCGTCTGTTTGAACTCCATCATCCTCAGCTTGCTGCTAACACGCACGCCAGAAGAGTGCCGGCTCCTGATGATCGATCCCAAGCAAGTCGAACTTGCTGAGTACGGTAAACTGCCGCACTTGATGCACCCCGTTGTAACCGATAACAGCAAGGCCGAGGCAATTTTGGCTTGGGCCGTTGACAAGATGGAAGATCGCTATGAGTTGCTGCGGAAGGCCCGCGTTCGCAATATCGCCGGTTTCAACGAACTTGGTCGAGCCGAGATTCTCAAACGCATCAAGCCAATCGATCAGGCCGAGGCCGACATCGTTCCCGGCCGCCTGCCGTACATCGTCATCATCGTCGACGAAGTCGGCGACCTCATGATGGCGATGAAGAAAGAAGTCGAAGGGCACATCATCCGCCTCGCCCAGAAATCGCGGGCGGCGGGCATCCACCTGATTCTGACAACGCAACGCCCAACCGTGGACGTGATTACCGGGCTCATCAAATCCAACTTGCCCGCTCGCATCTGCTTCCAGGTCGCGGATCGATCGAATAGCCGGGTTGTTCTCGACGAAATGGGTGCCGAGAAGCTGCTCGGTAAGGGGGATATGCTTTTCCTTCAGCCGAACACGAGCACGATTGTTCGCGCTCAAGGAGCCTTTGCCAGCGATCAGGAAATTCTGCGCGTGGTCGCCAAGCTCGAGGTGGAAGATCCCCTCTACGACAACGAACTTCTAAATCTGGAGAACCGCGACGAGACCGAGGAAGGTGGAAGCAGCCCAACACCGCAGGCCGTCAAGAAACGGGACGCGCTGTACGACCAGGCCGTGGAGATCGTGATTCGCGAAGGCCGGGGAAGCGTGTCGCTATTGCAAAGGGCACTCGGCATCGGCTACGGACGTTCCGCGAGATTGATCGACTTCATGGCCGAGGACGGCATCGTCGGCACCTACAACGGAGCCCAAGCCCGCGACGTGCTCGTTTCACAACAGCAATGGGAAAACATGCGAGCCGGTTCGGCTGCTTCGGTTGAGTCGTGAAGTGGGATGAGTTTTTTAATGCAGACGCGCCCGACAAAATTCCATCAGAGCCGCGCACGCAGCGCAGCGGAGTAAGCGGATGAGCCCGCGAAACGCTAAACCGCTGTAACGTTTTTTGGACTTTTGTCGGGCGCGTCAATGCAAACTCCCGGACTGAACGCGTCAGAGAAACGTCTGTTGGAGAGAGGCTTTGCCGCGGGAATGTTGATTCTCCCCATCATCTCCGTCGAGTTGAAGGCGTTTGAAGTCGCAATAAATGCTTAAGCAAGTCCGAGATTGTCTGCGTCACCGTAGTTGCCGTAGTGGAAACGATTGAGGAATTTGAAACCGGCGATGCCAGCGAAACCTTGCGGAACTTGCGAGACGCCGACCGCTGCTACCGAGTCGAAGAGGTTCCGTGCCTCCTGTTCGAGACTCCTGACGCCCTCACCTCGATCGATGGCTGCTGATACAATTCATTGTGACCGTGATTGTCCTCGATCTTTCCGCACTCCTTTTCGCGCGAACCTCGCGCCCTGGCTTCTCGTTTCGAGGCGATTCTCGATGGACCCTTCTCTCCGGCGTTCGCTTTATTCGCTCATGCTCGTGGCAACCACGGGCATAATGGTTGCCCGCGTCGTGAATGTCGAGTTCCTCTTCGAACCGAGTTTATACAAGGCGTACCCGACTCGAAACTGGCCGAAGGACAAAGTGGAGCCTCAGCCCTCTTTCGGCTCGAACGACCGGGCCCGATGGGCGACCGTGAGAGCGTTGGTTGAGAATGGTAAGTTTGAGATCGGCGAGCGAATTGTTGATCCCGCGGCAGCGAAGGGCTATCGCGATGAAGGGATTCTGTTCTCTCCTGGCTTCGGCTCCGTCGATGTGGTTTTGCACCCGGAGCGTCAACAATACTATTCGACCAAACCGCCACTGCTCACGGTGATCGCTGCGGGCGAGTACTGGGTGATCTATCACTTTTTTCACAAGGAAATCGCCACGCAGCGGTGGGAAACGGTCGTTCCCATTCTGCTGCTGACGAACGTCTTGCCGTTGATGCTCGCCCTGTGGCTGCTCTCGCGGCTGCTCGAAAGCTACGGCAAGACCGACTGGGGCAGGCTGTTCGTGTTTGCGGTTGCCTGCTTCGCGACCTTCCTACCGACTTTCGCGAATACCTTAAACAACCACGTGCCGGCGAGTTGTTGCGTCATGTATGCAACCTATTTGTTGCTGGGTTGGCGGAGCTATTCGCCCCAATCGAACGTATCACAAAGTTCGGCTGTTTCGCCCGTTCGTCTCGTGTTTGTTGGGCTCTTCGCGGGAATGGCCGCCAGCATGGATCTCCCTGCTTTGGCATTTGCAGGCTTCGCTGCAATCTTGATCCTTCTGCAATCGTGGAAAGGTTTGATTTGGTTTTTGCCTGCGTTCATGTTGCCCCTGGTCACTCAGACGTACATCAACTATCTCATGATCGACACCTGGCAGCCGATTTACGCGAAGTTTGGCACTGAATGGTACGAGTACGCAGGCAGCCACTGGGCCAAACGACACCTGCCCAATCCGAAAGGCATCGACTTCGCCGACGAACCGAAGCACGTCTACGCGTTTCACCTGCTCTTCGGGCACCACGGCTTGTTCTCGCTGACGCCCGTCTGGCTCATCGCACTTGTTGGTATGGGGATGACCCTCAGCCGCGATCGCCTGGCAAAACTCTTCCATCTCGGGATTTTTCCGATTCTGCTGATTGTTGTTGGGTTCTACATCTTCAAGAGCAACAACTACGGCGGCTGGACGTCCGGGCCACGCTGGTTCTTTTGGCTCACGCCGATGTTTCTGTTGGCACTCGTGCCGAGTGCCGACTGGCTCGCCAGTCGCAAAGCGGGCCGGGGTTTTGCCTATCTATGTTTGGGAGCGTCTGTTTTCTCGGCCACGTATCCCTGGGCCAACCCCTGGCGGCATCCGTGGATATACCAAATGTGCGAGTACATGGACTGGTTGAAATACTGACGAGGCCAACATGACCAGCGACGATTTCGACGCCTACGATGATGCGGTGCTTTCAAGCGAGCCACCTGTGCTTCGACCACTGCGGCCCGAGGAGATGTCGCTCGAAGAATTGCGCGCGAAGTATTTGAAGCCGGGGTTCGGGTTTTGGATGGCGGTGGTATGGTGCATGCTTTACCTGGTTGTGACACAGATTTTGGCTGGCCTATTGCTCGGCATCCCGATCATCGGCATCGCGTTGATTCCTGAATTTCAGCAAAACGGCATGGAGGTCTTGAATGACCCAGCCAAGCTGAATGCGTGGATGGCTGGGCCGGATGGCCGCATTGCCACGTTGATCCTGGTTGCGGCCACGCAGTTTACTGGATTGGCCTTCAGCGTCTTGCTTCTTCGTCTTCGCTGCGGCAAAACCTGGAAACACAAGATCGCGTTGACCCGACTGCCATCGGGAACGCATTGCCTGTTAGTCCTCCTCGGCATTCCCGCGGTGCTGGCCGTAGGTTCTGCGATCGAAGTACCCATCAACCGATACTTGCCGAGCATCCAGGAGATTCTTGACGCACTGAACATCAATTTCAAGTTCGATGGCTCGGAAGCATTGGGGCCTTTGCTCAAGCACAGTCCGATCTTGCTCGCAATCTTTGCGGTCGCGATCTCTCCAGGCATTTGCGAGGAAATGTTCTGCCGCGGCTTCCTGGCGAACGGCCTGGCGGGACGCTACCACACCTGGATGGTGGTAGTCATCACTTCGTTTCTGTTCGGCTGCCTCCACATGGATCCGCGTCAAGGACTCGGGGCCGCACTCCTCGGCGCAGCCATCCATGGAGCCTATCTCGCAACTCGCTCGTTGGTAGTCGCCATGTTTATTCACTTCGCCAACAACGGCATGGCAGTCATTCATTTCAATGAGGGACTCGCGTTTCCGATTCTCGAACCACTTGAAGAGACCATGAAAGGATCGCCGGCGCTCTTCGTCCTGAGTGGGATTTTGTTCTTCGGAGCAGTCGCCTACGCTCTTTACCAAACTCGCTGCCGACTGGCCCCACTTGAACCAGGAATGCCAACCTGGGAACCGAAGGGAGTCAGCAGCGTGGAACTGCCACCGCCGAATTCCGGAACCGTGGTCACGCACGACCCAATCTCGCCATTGAGCGTGGCACTTGTGCTAGCGGGGGCAGTCATTTTTGGAATGGTTCTGGCGTTTGCGTGATGACCATGGCGAGCGGAGCGGCGTAAGCCGCCCGATGAAGTCATTATCGGGCGGCTTACGCCGCACCGCTCGCCAGACGCTTACTTCTTCGTCACATAACTCAACGACAAAATCGCAAACGAGGTCGCCAACTCGGGCGAGTTCTCCAGGAACTGACCGTTACTATTGGCCCAGCTACCGTCCTTCGCCTGCTTCTTCTTCAATGTGTCGAACAATTCCATGCGCCAGTCGTGCTTCTTGCCAGCCGCGTCCGTGAATTCGTCCTCGCCCAACGCCTCCATCGCCTTCGCGAAAACGTGGTAGTAATAGTAAAGCCCTGCGTCCTTCTGGCCTGGGTTCTCCTCCAGGGAATAATTCTTCTTGATCCAGTCGATGGCCGCCTTCACGCGAGGATCGTCCTTGCCGACGCCGGCGTAGAGGAAGCTCTTTAGGCCAGCGTAGGTCATCCCCCCTTCGGAACGCAGGCCACCCTCCGGAGTCCGCTTGTTGCTCTTGGCGTTCGTCGCATCGAAAGGATTGTAGACGAAGCCCCCTTTGTCCGCGTCCGAGGTTTTCTTTGCAAAATCCATCTTGTTGGCTTCGCCGGCCAGATTCTGGCAGCGGCTCAGGAAAATGAGGGCGTTCTTGATCGCGGGGTCATCCTTGGGAACCCCGGCCGCGAGAAGCGCCTCGATCGTAAAGTGTGAGTTGGATACGTCGGGCCGAGATTTCGCATCGTAGCCGAAACCCCCGAATGGAAGTTCGGCTTCCGCGCCTCCCTGCTGCAGAGTCGTCAGGAACTTCGAGGCATTGGCGATCACCGTCTCGTACTTGCCACTCTTGTTCGCTTCCTTGAACGTCACGATGGCGATGCTGGTCGTGTAGTTGGCCAGGAACTGGCTGTAAACACCACCGTCCTTCTGAATGCTCTTCTCCACGCTCGCCAAGGCTTTGGCCACGACTGGATCATCGACGGGCTTTCCCAATCGCACCAGAGCGGCCGCGATCAGTGCCGTGGTGCCCGGCCCGCCGCGTGCGGGCTCGAACGAGCCATCGGCCTTCTGCCGAGTCTTCAAGAAGTCGTAGGCCTTGTCGGTTACTTCCTTCACCTCTTTCGGGTCGGGGCCAGACTTCTGTGCGAACACGGGCAGAGCGAAGGCGAGAGTCGTTGCAAGGATCAAATACCGTTTCACGATTCGATACTCCTGGGGTGATGCGGAACGTAGGGCAAACGGCGTTCCGAATTTGGCTGCTCACGATGTTCTTTGTACACGAGGTTCAACCAATGTACCCAGGGAAGGTGTGAACGAAAATTTGCCACGAGTGGGCAATCGGTGCTCGCGTTGCTTGAGCCTTGATTTCGTCTCAGCAGGAGAACGCGGGACTCGCCAGGACACTTCGGATATGCTGGATTTAGTAGCCCGCAACAGAATCCATCTCACCATGAACAGCGACTCACCACGAAAGATGCCCTTCCTTTCCAGTGGCATGGATCTCGCGGCGAGATTTGTTCCGAGTACCTGGAACGAGCTGGAACTGTTGCTACCCGACTATCTCGCGCGCCGAAATTCAATTTCGGCCGCCAGAAATGTGCATTCCGTCCGTATTCAGCATGCGTTTCTGATCGAAGCCGGTGACAGTGAAATCTGGTTCCTGATTGTGCGTGCCGACTTGCATGAGGGAATTCCCAGGACGTACTCGATCCCGCTGACACTCGTGCCGGAAGCGATGCTCGACGATCTGTTGCTGCCCACGGATGAATGTGTACTCGCCCATCTGCCGGACCCGACTCCCGGGGCCCTCTGCTATGCGATGGCCGTGCAAAAGTGTTGTGAATCCCTGGTTCAAACCATCCAGTTGGGTCGAACGTACAGGTCGGGGGAGTTTGAAATCGCGGCCATTTCACTTTCCGAAGAGACTGATGCTGAAGACGATTTTGAATCAGCGATTTCGGTGCGGCTGGATGAACGCCACACTTCGATCGAATTTGGCGAGTCGTACATTCTGAAAATGTATCACCGAATCGAGATTCGCCCCCGAGACTCGGCTGATGCTGGGTCGGTGCCGATCTTGGGGTACTTAGAAATGCGATCCCCCAATGGGGAACGGGCAGTCCTGGCTGAGTTGCACAAATTTTTGGCTGAATAAGAAACGGCAGACGTAAAAATCCTGGTTCGCTGGGCCGCTTTCGCTCATACGCTATTTTCATGCTCACCTTCCTCCGCGCTCGTTCGCTGACACAGTGGATTCTGATATCGATGGTTGTTGGCACTATCGTGGGTTGGGCATTTCCCGACAAACTCCTGACGGGCACCGTCAAGTCGATCACATTCACTCAACTCGCGATCGAGACCTCCGATGGCAAGCTCATTCTCCTTCGCAAAGCCGAAAAGAGCCCTTCAAGCTGGGTGGAAGGCAAGGATGAGAAAAGCGATGAAAGCGTCAAGGTGACAATCGAGGGTGATGTCGGGCAGCGAAAAGAGCCGAAGGAAGGCGACAAAGTCAAACTCGAATATCAGACCCTGAGTGCTCGGCATCTCAAGCCCCTCTCGACGATTTTCCTTCGGATGATCAAGTCACTAATCGCCCCTCTGATATTTGCGACGCTGGTCGTGGGCATTGCCGGTCACGGCGACGACATGAAACGCGTCGGCCGGCTGGCGTTCAAGTCGCTCGTCTATTCCGAGATTGTGACCACGCTGGCTTTGTTCATTGGCCTCGCCTTCGTCAATCTCACCAAGCCCGGTGAAGGTGTCAAACTTCCCGAAGAAGTGGGCAAAGCCGGAGAGTTGAAAGGCAAACAGAAAACCTTCGGCGAGATTGTGGAACACGTTCCTCCGCAAAGCGTTTTTGAAGCTGCGGCCACCAACGACGTGTTGCAGATCGTGTTCTGGTCGATTCTCTTCGCGGTGGCACTT
>Ga0105044_10013636_pt1 | contig 11023 bp, 12 predicted proteins | sample MAT01_FD_78092 | JGI IMG/M metagenome (GOLD analysis project Ga0105044, IMG submission 78092) | Freshwater microbial communities from Lake Fryxell liftoff mats and glacier meltwater in Antarctica - MAT-01 | ecosystem: Environmental > Aquatic > Freshwater > Ice > Liftoff microbial mat | place... | reverse complement strand
AAGTTAGACTCATTCCACTCATCGCACATTTGTTTAAAGTGCTTGGGGCTTAGAGCAAAAAAATGCTTTTCAAATAGTGCCTCAGTAAATATTGGCTTAACCTTTTTGGCTGGTTTCTTTTTAGGCATACTTAAAAGCTTCCAAAAAAGGCACTGATTTAGGCGCGACTAATAACCTGCCACAGCCAAATTCACAAAATTTATCTGTCCGATTGTCCATTTGTCCATTTACCTATCAAAAATTTTAGGCTTTGGCAATGGTAAAATGCTCACCACAAACAGGGCAAGTTACCTCATGGGTTTTGTAATCGCTGGCATCCTCTTTGTCATCATCAGTGCCGCCCGGAAATTTAAAATTAACACCCCAATCTTTCATTTCGTCCATATCCCACTGATTGGCAAGTATGTCATCATCCCAGCTACCGGCACTGGTATTGTCTTTTATCATAAATTCGCGTTTTTGTTTTTTGGTAAGCCCAAACATTTGCTTAACAAATACATCCTCATAGCCTAAGTCTTTGAGCGCGTAAATGCGCTGGTGACCAGCAAGAATACTGTTATCCTCATCAATAACAATCTCGCGTATTTGCTTCATTTCAGGAAACTCTTGCAAAGATTTTTTCAAAGCCTCATAAGCCTTGCGCCCTATCTTGCGTGGGTTTTCCTCACTCGGTAGCAAGTCATCAATCTTTGCTACATATGTTTTAAAAGTAACCTCTGCCATAGTCGCCTCCTCCTTTGTTACCGGGTAGTTCCCGTATGCGATGTTTGGTTAATACGGTGTAATTATAACATAAGTGTTTCTAGTAATTTGTTTCTTGACATATCGTCTAAGGCTATGAAGTCAACTCTGTAACACGCGCATTGCCGTTAGCACTAGCCCATATTCCATCAACAATCCCGGTGTATTCAGCAGGAATTACATAATAGCTCTCGGATGGTATTTTTGCCGTAAAGCTGGTGGCTGATGCTGTAGCTCCAAGTTTAAGATATAAAATCTGTGTTGAGTCATTATAGATAGTTGCACCCTTACGCTGTGCATTTAGAGCGAGAATAGTAACATTGCTGGCTGAACTAGCCACATTGGTAAGAGCCGAAACAGTAGAGGGTTTTATCCGCACCCATTGAGACCCCATTGAGTCAATTTGTGGTAGTTCATAATCACCTGCTATTGGGGTAACCGTTGTTGGCGTGTCTCGTCTTATCATAAGCGGAGGCACACCAGTATCAGTGGCTGCAGCAACCGCATCTCTGGCTTTGGCAATGGTAGTAGCAGCAGCAGCTATTGTAGCCGTAACCGTACCAGACACAGGCTGTGTACCGCTAACCTGTGATGCTGGGATAGGCTCTGTAGCATATGAGCCTAGGCGTATTCGCCATGCCTGAGTTCCCGAAGTCCGAACTGTACAGCGCAACCGGAAATAAGAAAGGGCATTGACTGATGCCTCCCAAGCATAAGCAGGTGCAGCAGATAAAGCACCTGTAGTTGTCTCTGGGGTATTAGCGTTGGTTCTAACTGCCTGAACACTAAACCAAGTACCATCCGTACCGTTAGTGCTATCAAGTGAACCCTCAAACACACAGGTCATTGCTGCAAAAGTACCGGTAACATAAAACATCACATTAGATGCTTCCTCAACATTCGCAAAAGCTGTGGCGTTTGCTACTGGCGTAATGGCTACTGCTTGTACCGCCAATACATTCATATCTATGGGTGTAAACTGTGCGGCTGTGCCAGCAGTTTTAAGCCGCCCTAAGTCGTTAAATAATAATGGGTGATAATCACCGTTAGCTGAAACTGGCGAAGTATTAGCATCTTGGCGCACACCTAGGATTGGTATGCCAGCGTCACCGCTACTGTGTGGGTCATCTTCATTTTTTATTGGTAGAGGTTGATATGACATATTTATCCTTTATATTATGTTCCAATTAGCATTGTCTGATACTAAGTCTATGCTTTCAGAGGGTGATTGCAATACAGCATTAGCACCACCATCTATGGTTTGAGCGCCATTGCCATCAACTGTAACAGTATTGGCAGAGCTATCGGTTTTCTTGATAGTGACTCCACGAACTCTACCAACAGCAGAGATAAGGGTGATAACGATATTTCCGCTAGTGGCATTCACTAGCACAACATCATCTGTTGCTAAAACCGGATAATTGCCTGAAACAGAGGTAACTTCTAATTCATAAGTACCAGCAGGACCGGTTGCGCCGGTGTCACCCTGTACGCCTTGGATGCCCTGAGCGCCCTGCGGACCTGTGCTACCTGTAGCACCTGTAGCACCGGCATCGCCTTGTGGACCGGTTGCGCCTGCCGGACCAACTGAGCCTGCTGCGCCGGTGTCACCCTGAATACCTTGGATGCCCTGCGACCCGGTAGGTCCGGTGTTGCCGGTAGGTCCGGTTGCGCCTGTTGCGCCGGCAGCTCCATCTATTCCGGGTAATCCCTGCGCGCCTTGTGGACCGGTTGCGCCTGTTGCGCCGGCACTGCCGGTTGCGCCATCAAGCCCATCAGTACCCGGCGCGCCTTGTGGACCAACTGCGCCGGTGCTACCTGCCGCACCTGCCGGACCGGTTGCGCCTGTTGCGCCCTGCGCACCTGCTGCGCCATCAAGCCCCGGCACACCTTGCGCGCCCGGCGCGCCTTGTGGACCAACTGGACCTTGTGGACCGCCTGCAGGTCCAGTCTGGTTAAGAGTAATGTTTATAGGCGTTTCTTCTACAACCTGCAGATTTACCGGGGTATCTTCAGTTATAGTAATGTTTACATCTGACACCTTATACCTCGTCAGTGACAGGTTGAATGATTAAAAAGTCACCTGTCTCACTACTATTTTCTTTATCTAAAGCATCCCTTACGCGGATGTCAAAGGAATATTTACCTACATCTTGGCTATCAGTATCAGCGCCATTTATTGGGATGTTTGTTATACCGCCAGTGGGGTTTTCGTGGGATGTCACCAGCTTATTTATAATAGCGTCATCGTCAGAGTCAGTAGCCCACACCTTAACAGTAAACCTTACAGACCAATCAGTAATATCTACTGCTGCGCCAGCGCTGTCAGTGACGGTTACTTTTAGATTTCTGTCATTCCCTCTTTTTAGAGATATATCCATATCGTGATTATATCATAATCGTTACTGTATAATTTGGGGTTGTACAGATTGGAGTCAACAAACTAATGGACCGCACACCTAAAAAAAAATGTAAGCACTGCGGCTTGATGGGTCACTTTGCTTATGCTTGCTATCAAAACCCTAAACGCGCACTAAAACAACTTAAGCGCTCACCTATCAATAAGGTAGGCAAACAAACTAAGGAGTGGCTTATCACTCGCGCCAACTGGATTAGACATAACCCACCGCCTATTGAGGGTCAGTATTGGATGTGCTACCTGCAAATACATCCTTGGTGTCCTAGGCGAATTGATATTGTGCATTTAACCATAGACCATGTTGTTAGCCGGACCAGAGACCCCAGCAAGCGATTTGCGGCGGATAACCTAAAGCCTGCCTGTATATACTGCAATGGTAAAAAAGGTAGCAGGGCGCTTGACCAAGTAAAGCCAGCACCTGTACAATAAAGTTATTCAATAACAAAATAAATATTGACCAATAAAAAAGAGCGCTGTGCGAGGGCGCTTTTTTTGGTTATCGGGGTTGTTTGCCGCGTGTCACAAGGTTGACCACGACCAGTAGTATTACTGCACCTATTACAGCAGCAACAAAGCTGCCTAAGTCAAACCTGTCACCGTCATTAGGTAATAATAATCCACCAATGAATGCACCGATTATACCAACAACGATATTCCCAACAATACCAAGTTGTGAGTTTTTACCAACAATTATAGACGCTAACCAACCAGCTAGACCACCGAAAACCAACCATGCTGCTAATTCGCCAAAACCCATATTAAGCCTCTTTCTTATTGCTTACTTTTTGCAGATCATCGGAATTTCTAATAGTCATATTATAAGTAACTGCGGCAATCAAAACGACAGTAGCTACATAGGTTACCCACTGTAGCCAAGTGACTAAAGTAATGGCAGTTTGCCAGCTTACAATCACAGAGGCTATAACACTCAAGACTAAATTAGTAAGTACAGGGTACTTGTTAGCAAAATATAGGGGTACTACATTGAGCTTTAATATCTGTTGCACAGCTACTACGGCTAATCCAGCGGCTACGGTTATTTGAGCAAAATACTCCATAAATAAACTCCTTACTCTTTATTATACCCTATTTTGTGAACCAACTTTTAAGAAAAGCAATAAAGGCTTCAATAGCATTGAGTCGCTTATCTTGCTCATCGTCTTTGCTAGGCAGTGGAATTGGTACAGGGGTAGGTTTTGGAGTAATTACAGGGGCTTCGTTTATTGGCGCATCTTTAGGTGGCTGTATTACTGATGTGTCTTTTGGAGGTGCTACAGGGTCTGTATAATCCTCACAGTCCTTTACATTGATGCCGTTACCAACACCCCTAGAGTAAGAGTATTCAGACAGGTAGTAGGTGCTGCCCAATGGGTGTTTGGCTGTAGCCGATACTTCTACAATAGTGCCTGCTGGTAATGTTTTGACTGCCTTTGCTTCCGGGTATGTTTTAAAAGCCAAGTCCCAAAGGTTGGCAGCGCGAATAAGTCTAACCTTTTTATTCTGTATATCAGCGATTTGCAGGGTAACAGTTGGCGGTGGTGTAGGTGTGGGGTTAGGGGCTGGTGTAGGTACTGGTACAGGTTTTGGTGCGTCATAATGACCAGACTTCCATAAGTCAGCCTCATGGCGTATACGGTTCTTAACGATAGGCGAGCAAGCTGTACCGGGTTGCCACTCAAAGTGGACATAGATACTAAGTCGCTTGCCATAGCGCCCCTCTAGCTGGTCATGCAACCAGCCAAGCCTTTTATAAAGCTCATCGGTAAAGTGCGGTGAACATTCAACACCTATGGTAGTGGGGTTGCCTGCGCTAGATGTCCACGCTACATTGTCTGGCGAAATGCAGTAAGTTAGTTTTTTGTCGCTGGCAACATAATTTACAGTTGGGGCTTGCCCTGCTGCTGCGCGTCCATTTAGATAATTGACGATACTATCGTGGGCACCTACGCTGTTGCCAATTCTGTCGGGTGAGTTCCACCAGTGGTAGGTTACTCCCTCGCGAGCATATTTACCGTAATAAGCGCGTGCCTGCGCCGGGGTAAAGTACCCTGCAGCACTTGCTGGTTTCATTTCTATTGGGTATGAGTTGTCCGCCATATTCAAACTCCTTTTGCATAATTATAGCACAAGCCATTTACCAAGCATTTGACAGCGGTACTGGATTACTGACTTTCTGATGTGCATAATCCTCAGCCATCCTAACGCCCTTTTTACGGTTGCACCTGCTATGTGTAAGCTGCAGGTTATCAAGCTCATACAGCGACCCACCGCGCGCCTTGGGTACTATGTGGTCAACCTCTACTGACAGCGGCGTAAATGCCGGGGCTTCAAGGTCAATCGAAGTGTGACATAGCGCACACACCGGGTCTTTGCTGGCAATCGCGCGTCTGCGCGCAAGCGCCCATTCGGTATTATTCCACTTTTGTTTTCTTGGCAGTACGCCGTCCATAGTCAGCTACTTTATTTGCTTAAATAAATCTTTCATTATGCTGTTCGCCTCCACATCCTAACCACCTCATAGGGCTGTAAGTTATTGTGAGCGCCATCGCCACCTGTTGAGGCGGTAGGTGTTTGTACTCTAAAAGATGCGCCTGTCTGAGCTATACTTGCAGCCGCGCCGCCAGACCCACCATGTACAAACCCATCACCCCCGGTAGGTGGACCGTGTGTGTGTGCTGGCATTTCGGCGGATACCAATGTATGCGTCTTAGCACCGCCTGTTTCCAGTAGCGTATCAAATTCAGTTTGGCCGCTGTCTAAGCCAACGAGTACCTTACCAGCTACCGCAACCCAAGTGCCAAAACCAAGCAGAGTAGCTGGGTCAGTAGATACAGCGCCATTGAAATAATAAGAGCCGATAGGGTAGACAAGCCCTAAGACTTGCGCCATCGTTACTTGTTTGGTGTCATCATTGGCGGTACTCACATCATCAGCAGCAACAACATCATCTGGTGCCAGTGTCATCATTGGTGGTAATGCGTGAATTTTGGGCATAATTTAATTCCTTGTTTCTTATTATAACACTAGCTTGGTGCGGATGGGTTATTGATTGTTTGCTCTAATATCAAGTCGCGCCTTATCTTTTCCACCTCTGCGGTTGTCTGCAGTGGTAAGCGTCCTAGTATTAAGTTTGCTTTTTCTGGCGTAAAGTCACGCCGGGCAATGCGTAGTACCAGATTATCTATTAGTGTTCCGCCATTTCTAAAGCCAACCGTCTTGCCGGGTGTCAGTAGCGTAATATCAAATTTACTATTTAAAATGGTTACCGGTGTTTGTTGGGTCTCGCTAGCATTTTCCTCAATAAAACTGTCGCCTATGGCATCTGCAGTAGCGGCAACCGTAATGCGGTTATCTGAGCTTTGGGATAATCGCGTGCCGTACCTTGCGGCACTGTTGCTGTCTTGATACTGCCTAAACAGGTTTACCCCGGCGGTTTCGCCACCTGAAAGCAAGAGCTGGTTTTTTACATTCTCAATGCTCATTACCACCTCAATATCATTGATGTCTTTGCCTAGCACAACCGTAAAGTCAGGCGTGGTAGAGGTTGGCAAAATATCCATTTCAGCAGTACCTAAATCAACATAGGCATAGTAGCCGCTTGGTGCAAGCTCAACACATTTTTGGATAGCCGTAAAAATGGTAGCAGAGTTAAATTTATTGGTAAGTGATAAGCCAGTTGGCGTAAAGTCACGCTCGGTTATAAGCCCACCTCTGGCATTGTAGTCAAGCAGAATGCCGCGCGCCATTTCTGTAATAGGGTCATCGGTAGAATATGTGGTTGTGGTTGTTGGTAAGCCGCTGTATGTCTTAAACCATATATCACCAGCGCCGGTAGCCCAACTGCCACCACCAGAGCCTCCACTATAATTTGAGTTATATGTAATACCATTAGCATAACCGCCGGTTGAGTTCCAATAAATATCTATTTGCTGCGCCGTTCCTGGTCTAACCGTAAAGAAATAATCAGTACTGGATGATACATCAATGAGCTGGGCAAAGGCAAACTGGACCGCCGTAGGCTGGTCAACACCAACAACGCTTTTAGTTACGCTACCTAGTAAATTGCCATTTGGTGCATCATATAGTGACACCGTAACATCAGCAGTACCCCTTAGCAGCAGGTCAATCGCCCCAAACATAGTTACGGCTGCGCCAGTGCGGAATGTTTGACCGTATAAATCCCAGCCGCCAAATCCGTAAACTATTGCGACTAGTACATTATCCCAGCTTGTAAACGACTGGTCTAAGGTATAGGCAAATGGGTAGCCCCGCGCAATAAAGTTATCCAAGTCCAAGCCATCGCTATATACCAGCAACTGCACGCGTGCTTGGCCGCCCCCACTCTTAAAGCCAATCTTGTTTATTTGACCGGCGAATATAGGTTTGCCATTGGGATACCATTTATTATAGAGCCATGTTTTTATTCGGTTGCCATTCTTAAATATCACATCATCATCGCTGTCACCAGCCGCTATAAATTCCTCACTCTCGGTTGCAAGTATTTCTAAATCACTCTCAGTGAGCAATGGTGCGCCGGTTTCATCAGTAATAGCTTCAACCGTTACAATCGGGTCAATAGATACTCCGCAAGTAATTTGGGCAGTAGAGCCAGCACTGCCTATATCCTGTGAAAAAGCAATTTGTGATGCGGCTGGTAGCCTACCGAGGAATGTGCCCCCGGTTGAATAAACTTTGTGTTCAAGCCTCGTTGGTACATCTGCAGGTACGTTTTCCATTTCTAAATGCCAGAATATAGTTATCTTTACACAGTCAATAGAGGCTGAGGCATCACCGCCTGAAACATCGTCCACTGATATAGATAGACCAATAGCGGCTATTTCTGCAGGTGTTATGACAGTTTTACCCCACAGGTCAGTTGGACCGCCATAAGTAGTATTAAGCGTGCCGATCGGCTTGCCCACACTGCCAGAGATATTTAGGGTAACATCACCAAATGCGCTAAACTGTACGCCGTCTACAAGTACAAGTACGCCGTCTACAATGGCGGCATCCGGTAACTGCTGAAAAGCAAAGCTTGATGCTGTAATAAGTGACTGCTGCGCCCCAGCAAATGCGCCCCAGCTTGCAGAGCTGCCGTCATCCGCTGTTATTCGGCTTGGGTTACTCCATGCACTCGCGCCGCCTATTGCCGATGATGTGGCTGCAGTTGGTAGCTTGGTAGACTGGTAATTTTGCTCCATAACCTACAACCACGCTTTGTTGTATTCGCCGTTCATATTGATGCTGCGAGTAGTAAAGCCATCTGTGATTGTTACATTTGCTGCGCCGGGCTCAAGTTCTAGGAATGAGCCATTATAGTCTACCTCATCGCCGTTTATGGTAACATCACGCTCCACACAATCAACAACTAGTACATCGCCATTGACAAAGCCAAGTCCATAAATAAGCATTTCCTGCCCATTCTCATTGTTAGTAATTTGGATATAGTCACCTGCGCCAGTAAGAGTGGTGAGCGTGAAAGTGAATATTGGTAGCTGGAATGGTGCAGAGCCTCCGATTGTAGGGGTGATGGTTTTGGTGGCGCTTGTGTATGCTGTCTGGCTTAAAATATTAGTAGCAGTAGTGTCTTTTCCGAATGGCTTGCAAAGCAACTCAACACTAAAGGTAGCGAATAGCGCCTTATCCTGCCGGTCAATCCCCAATGCGTTGGCTTTCATAACTACATAGCGTCTGGTGCCGCTGCCATAAATAATATCCAGGTCTTTATACCTAGCAGCAAAGTAACCCTTAAAAGTATCAATCCGGTTATCTAGGTCAGCTTGGGTACTGCCATGAATAGTACCGCCTAAAGCGATTCGGCGGCTTGGATACTCATTGTTTGGCACTTCGCTATCATTGGCGTTGGCAACAACATAAAGCTCTGCAATGCTTTCAGGTATGTCAGTATGATTGATGAGATTGGTATTAATGCCAACTTGGGTAACCTGGTCAAATGTTTGCAAATCGTTAGTGTTATATAGTAATCCGCCGTCCATGCTATTGCGCTCCCTGTACTGGTGTCATACCCATACCTACATTGATTGTATCTTGTCCAAGCTGTTTAAAGAATTCCTTTACAGCGCTGGCATCACCAAGAGCAACAGTTTGAATGCTAACACTCTGATTTGTGTTATTACTATTATTACTGCCTGCGCCGGTTGTTGCATAAGCTCCAGAGCCAAAGGCTATTGATGGGTCTACTAGAGGGCTGGTCATTGCTATAAGCGCCTTATCCGCCATACTATTTGCTGCTTTTGCCACCATATCGCTGGTAGCGTCAATGCCCTGTGCCAGACCACGCGGCACTTGCCTACCAAGCAGGGCGGCAACCTTTGATGGTGAATTAATACCAAGTGCTGATTTAATAGGACCGGGTATTTTATCTTTTACGAAACTAACAATCTTATCTTTCAGCCACCCACCCATGTCCTGTATGCCATGCCAGAGACCTTTTACTACATCCTTGCCGATATTAAATAGGCTGCTAGGCGATAGAACACCACCAATTGCGTTGATAATCTGCCATGCAGCACCGATCACTGAGCCAGTCATGCGGACTATGCCAGAAATGACAGCCTTGAGCAGTTGCACACCAGCGTCAATCATCTGAGCTATAAATGTTGGATTAGTAAGCGTTGCTAAGATGTTCTTTAGAATTGTAGCATTTGCGCCAACCAAGGCAGGTATGATAATTGGTATTGCTTGCACCAGAGCTAAGAATAGTTGCACCCCGGCCATAATTATAGCGTGCAGAGCCTCTGGTGAGTACAGACCAGTGACAATAGCATCGATTATGGTAGGCAGAGCATTGGAAATCATAGTCACAATCTGCGGCAGTGCTTTGACTATGGCTAAGAATAGCTGAATAAAGCCAGCAATAAGCAGGGGTAGCGCCATAAGCAGCGTTGCCACTATCGTAGGCATTGCAGCCACAATCGCATTAATTAGTGATACGACTGCGCCAATTAGGGTAGGGATTAGAGTAGGCAGTGCTTTTGCTAATGCCGGTACTATAGCGCTTAGGACAGCGCCTATGCCGGTCACAATCTTTGGCAGTAGTGAAATGATTTGTGGTACAGCAATCTCAATAGTGCCAAGCAGTGAGTCTACAAAGTCATTTACATCACCTTGCCCGGTAAGCAGGTTATCAAAGGCTTTCTTGGTGGTGTTTAGTGAGCCAGATAATGTTTCGTTTTCCTTAGCATAGTTACCGGCATATTTGGCAGTCTTTTCCATGAATAATTGCTGTGCCAAGCCCACTTTTTCCTGTATGGACATTTGGGCGGTTGTTTTGCCAAGCCCTTTTTCTAGCGCGTAAGCATTTAGGCTTGTGTCATTCATAGCGACACCTAAGTTATCCATCATGGTAAAGTTGCCCTTAGCCATGCCAGTCACTGCATCTAGGGCATCGGTTGTGCTGATACCCATGATTGAGGCAATATCTGATGCGCGCTGCATTGAGTCGCTAGACATCTGCATTGATGACTGCACACTAAAGCCAGCGCCTTGGAATAGAGACCCCATTTTATTAGCGCCCTGCAGGAATTCTGTTTGTGATAGACCAGCATTTTTATAAGCCTCTGCTGCGGTCTTTTGTAAGGTAGAGGCATATTGCCCAAACACTGCCTCAGAGCCGCCTAGTTGCTGCTCAAGCTCTGCGCCTGACATTACGGCTTTAGCAGTCAGTGCAGCTAAACCGGCAGCGCCGGCAAGCATACCTGCGCCAATGGCAATACCTGCGCCCTTAGCAAAGCCACCTAGCTTGCCTAGGGCAGCTTGGAATGGACCAGAGCTACTATCTACCTCATCTCCAATTGCGGCGGTTGCTGGACCTGCAGAGCCTTTAAACCCTATGGCTATTTT
>Ga0105044_10013630_pt1 | contig 11026 bp, 9 predicted proteins | sample MAT01_FD_78092 | JGI IMG/M metagenome (GOLD analysis project Ga0105044, IMG submission 78092) | Freshwater microbial communities from Lake Fryxell liftoff mats and glacier meltwater in Antarctica - MAT-01 | ecosystem: Environmental > Aquatic > Freshwater > Ice > Liftoff microbial mat | place... | reverse complement strand
GCCACGAGCGCCATCGACTCGCAGTCGGACAGGAAGGCGTAGTCACCGATGTTGGGGAACGGCGACCGCCGGGTGATGCTGTTGGGGTCGAGTGTCGTCACCGATCCATGCTGCCACGCTGCGGGTCGTCAGAGCACCGTCAGCGACACCGACGAAACATCCGTGGTGGTGGCGGTAGCTGCGACAGCCGCAAATGTCCGCAAGATCAGCGGGCGCCGCGGAGGAGGACGCCCGGGCGGGCGCCGGTGTCGTCGCCGTCGGCGAACGTGACTGCGCCGGACTTGATGGTGGCGACGTAGCCGGAGGCGCCCTGGAGCAGGCGGCGGCCGCCGGCGGGGAGGTCGTCGACGACGTAGGGCGGATCGAGCTGGAGGTTGTCGTAGTCGATCACGTTGACATCGGCGACCATGCCGGGCTCGAGCGTGCCTCGGTCGGTGAGGCCGTAGAGCCGGGCGGTGTCGTGGCTCTGCTTCTTCACGACCCACTCGAGCGGGAGGGTCTCGCCGCGGGAACGGTCCCTCGTCCAGTGGGTGAGCATGAAGGTCGGCATCGACGCGTCGCAGATCACGCCGCAGTGGGCGCCGCCGTCGGCGAGGCCCGATGCCGCGCGGGGATGCAGCAGCATCTCGCGAACCGGATCGAGGCTGCCCTGCGCGTAGTTGAGGATCGGCACGTAGAGGAGACCTCGGCCGTCGTCGGCGAGCATGGCGTCGTAGGCCACCTCCATCGGCGTGACACCGGCGGCGTCCGCCATGCCCGCGAGGGAGCGGTCGTAGCCGGGCTCGTAGTCGGGCGGGTCGCCGAGCAGGAACGTGCGGGCGTAGGCGCCTTCGAGGCTCTTGGCCGTGACCTCGTCGGGCTCCCACGAGAGGATGGCCGCGCGGACCTCGGGGTCGTGGAGCCGAGCCACGAGCTCGTCGGGGCTCAAGCCCTGGGCCTTGAGCTCCTGGTACGCCGGGAAGGCGTCGAAGAACGAGTAGGTGGTCTGGTGGCCCGACAGCAGCCCGGTCGCCCGGCCCGCCACCTGGGGCCAGATGTCGGCACCCTCGTCGGCCGCGGCGAGCGATGCCGCCATGAGCTCGCGCCACAGGTCGGGCGCGGCGTCGACCTGGATGAGCGCGAACGTGACGGGCCGGCCGATCTCGGCCGACAGGCGCCGCATCCAGTCCACCTCCTTGGCGGGACTGACGATGTCCTCACCGGCGGCACCGGCCGGTGCGAGCTCGAGGATGCCCGTGCCGAGCTCGCCGAGCGCCGAGCCGATGCCGAACAGCTCGTCCTCGGCCGCGAAGGTGCCGGGCACGGGTTCGCCGTCGATGGCGACGTGGGCGATGGTGCGCGAGGTCGAGAAACCGAGGGCTCCGGCGACGATCGCCTCGCGGACGATGGCGGTCATCTTCTCGATGTCGTCGGGTGTCGCGGGTTCGTTGCGGGCCCCGCGCTCGCCCATGACGTAGGTGCGCACCGCGCCGTGGGCGATCTGGGTCCCGACGTCCATGGTCCACCGTCGGCCTTCGAGGGCATCGAGGTACTGCGGGAACGTCTCCCAGTCCCACTCGATGCCTTCGGCCAGCGCGGTGCCGGGGATGTCCTCGACCCCTTCCATCAGCCCGATGAGCCACTCGCGGCGCTCGGGCAGGACCGGAGCGAAGCCGACGCCGCAGTTGCCCATCACCAGGGTCGTGACCCCGTGCCACGCAGTGGGTGCGAGCACCTCGTCCCAGGTGGCCTGGCCGTCGTAGTGGGTGTGGATGTCGACCCAACCCGGCGTGACCAGCAGCCCGGTCGCGTCGATCTCCTCGTCGGCAGGACCGAGGTCGGTTCCGACTGCGGTGATCGCCCCGTCGGTGATCGCGACGTCGGCGACGCGCGCCGGCGCACCCGTCCCGTCGACCACCGTGCCGTTGCGGATGATGAGATCGGCCATCGGATGCCCCCGTTCGGCCCGTTCCCCCGGAACGGTGCTGGTGCGATGGTTGCACCACCGGCGGCCCACCGGCGACGCTGTGCAGGGTGCACCGTTCTGGGGCATGAGCGACCATCCGCTGCATCACCGCTCCCTCACCGCTCTTGTGGCGGCTCCGCCCCCGAGCGTCGCGATCCCGAGAGGGACGCGGTCGCGCGGTCGGCGGCGGCGCGAACCTCCGCGCCGAGGCGCAGCACGTCATCGGTGCGCACCGGACCGGCGAAGCCGATGACGCTGATGCTGCGGGTGACGGTGCCCGATGCATCGAAGGTCGGCGCACCGATCACGTGCACCGGGTGCAACTCCCCGGGTGCGCCACCCAGCTCGGTGAGGATGTGCTCGTCTCGCCCGTGATCGGCGAGGAGCCGCAGCAACTTGCCGTCGCGACGCGGCGAGGTGCGGTCGTCGATCAGCGCCTCGAAGGCGCGGTCCTCCATGGTGGCGGGACGGGCCTCCACGACGAAACCCAATCGAAGGATGGCGAGGCGCTGCTCGCGGTAGCGCTCGTGGCGCGAGATGTCGGGAGCCGGGTCGAGGGCAAGCCACCCGTCGAACTCGGCGTCGCTCCCCCACGCCACGAAGAGGGCGCCGAGCGGCGGGAGCATCGGCAGGGTCTCCCCCACAGGGATCGCCGGCGGTGCGCTCCCCCGCGGCCACACGTACTGCTCCAGCCGCCCGTGATCCTGCTCCGGCACGAACGAGAGGCAGGGCAGCGCCAGCCGGTCGGCCAGGTCCCCCATCTCCGCCCGCACCACCGCGAGGTCGCCGTAGCGGGACGCGGCCACCTCGCCCGGACGGACCAACGCCGGTCCCAAGTGGTAGCGACGATCCTCCGACTCGCGGAACAGCATCCCGGCGGTGGTGAGCGCGGCCAGCACGTGGACGAGCGCCGAACGGTCGGCGCCGACCGCGGCGGCCAGTTCCGTCAGCGTGGCGCCGTCCTCGCGTTGCGCGAGGTGATCCAGGATCGCGACCACGCGATCGGTCTGGGGCGACGGACGGGGCATGGCCCACAGTCTCCCCCACGGCGGCGCGGACCGACGGCGCTCGGTTGCGGCCGGTCCGATCGTATCCTCGGGGCCATGACCACGATCCGCTCCCGGCGCGAGCCTCCGCCGTTCCGACCGGCCACGGTGGTCGACGTCGTCGATCGCAGCGACCGGCTCGTGCGGCTGACCCTCGCGGGGCCTGCGCTCGCCGGCCTGGACATCGGCCTGCCCGCCGCGAGCGTGCGCCTCCTCGTGCCCGACGACCCGAGCCGCCCCGCCGACCTGCCGATCTGGAACGGCAACGAGTTCCTCCGCTCGGATGGCACCCGGCCCACGATCCGCACGCTCACGCCGGTGCGGTTCGACCTCACCGCGGCGGCGCTCGAGGTCGAGATCGTGCTCCACGGCGACGGGCCGCTGTCCGCGTGGGCGAGCGCACGCCCACGGGGCAGCTCGACCGCCGTTTCGGGAACCGGTCGCGGGTACACCGTCGACCCGGCGGCCAGTTCGTTCCTCCTGGCCGGCGATGAGTCGGCCATCCCGGCCCTCTCGGTGCTGCTCGGCGCCATCGCACCGACCGCGACGATCGTGGTCCTGATCGAAGCCGCCGAGCCGGTGATCCCCGCAAGCCTGCCCCACCACCCCGGCGCGACCGTGTCGTGGCTCGGTCGGGCACCTGGCGCCCGACCAGGCGACGCCCTCGGCGCGGCGATCGCCACGCTCGACCTCGATCCCGACATCCGGGTGTGGGCGGCGGGCGAGGCCGCTGGCGTCCACCGCCTGCGCCAGCACCTCTTCGACGAGCGGGGCATCCCCCGGTCGAGGGCGGTGGTGCGTGGCTATTGGAAGATCGGCCGCGGCGGCGAGGACACCGACTCGGGCTGACCGGAGCCGATCCGACGCTCGGTGGCCCGGATCAGCGAGCGGCGCGTGCGGTCCGCTTCACGGCCCGAGCCGCCTTCTTGGCCGGTCGGGTCACCCGCTTCGCGGTCGAAGAGCGGGTGGCCGCCGAGGCCTTGCGCGTCGCGCCCGGCCCCTTCTTCGTCGCCGTCCGCTTCGTCGCGCTGGCCTTCGTGGTCGCCTTCTTGCTGACCCGCTTCGCGGTGGTCGACGCCTTCTTGCTGACCCGCTTCGCGGTGGTCGACGCCTTCTTGCTGGCCCGCTTCGCGGTGGTCGACGGCTTCTTGCTGGCCCGCTTCGCCGTGGTCGAAACCTTGCTGGTGGCCTGCGAGGGGGTGCGGGTGGCCGCACGAGACGCCTTCTTGGCCTTCTTGCCGGCCGTCTCGGCCCGGTCACCGGCGGCGCGCGTGGCCTTCGTGGCGGTCTTCGTCACGGCGCGGCGGGCCTTGGCGGCCGTCTCCGTCACCGTGTCGACGGTGTCCGACGCAGCCTCGACCACTGCTTCCTCGCCGCCGGTGACCCGCTCGATGGCGCTGCGGGCGAGACCCTTGACCGTCTCGGTGGCCAGGTCGGCCAGAGCGGCCGCGGGGCCGGTGACCAGGTTGCCCGGAGGCGTGTCGGGCGAGCGGGGGTGCGGGCGCTTGGGCGCGTTCTCCTTGGCCCGGTCCAGCCTGGCGCCCATCTCGTCGAGCTGGCGGTCGTTGAGCGCCTTGGCGACGCGCGGGAAGAGGCCGCCCTCCTCTTCCTCCACGTGGTGACGCACGTTCTCGATCAACACGGTGGCCTTGGCGGTGTAGCGCTCGTCCTCCGCGTCCATGTGCTCGAGCTCGGACAGCACCCACTTGACGATGTGGTGCTCCTCGAGCGCCTCGAGCGTGTCGTCCTCGACACCCTCGACGTTGAGCCGGATGTACGGGTAGAAGACCTGCTCCTCGATCGCGGCGTGCACCGAGAGCTCCTCGATGATGCGGCCGATGAGCTCACCCTTCTCGACGAAGGCCTTGTCGCCCGCCTTCTCGAAGCGCACGAAAAGCTTCTCGACGGTCCGGTGGTCGTTCTTCAACAGGGTGATGGCGTTCATGGGATTCGCTTTCCTCCGTCGGGCGGGTGCTCGCCGTCGCCACGCGGGCGACGGACCGGATCCAGAGATCGACGGCTTCGAGCGATCGGTGCAGAGCGACCGACAGAGGCCTCCTACCCGGAGGGACCCGATCCAGACCTGGGGCGGCCGGCGCCGGTGAGTTCGGTCTCGACGCCCCGTCTTCGCCTCGATGGCTGACCGCCGGCTCGGACCGAGGGCAACGACCGTCGCGGTCACGGGCGACACCGAGGTGCGGGTCGCCCGGATCAGCGCTGACGGTCCATGCGACCTCGCGCTGGTGGAGGATCCTGCGCCTCCGACTCGTCGCCGCCCGGTTCGGTTGGTCGATCGAGCTCCGCGACGTCGACGATCACCTGGCCGAGCTGGAGCACCTGCTCGGCCTGGGGACGCAACTGCGATCCGAGGACCCGCCCAACGACCCGTGAGGGGCGTCGGGGACGTCAGGTGCCGGGTGCGTCGATGGCCATCGGGAGGTCGAACGTGGGGAACAGGTCGGGGTACAGGAAGTTGTGGTGGCCGACGATGCGACCGCCGATGACATCGATGACCTGGATGGCCCACGGCTCCCAGTGGCCCGGCTCGATCAGGTGGTAGTTGCCGAAACCGGCCGTGCCGTTGACCTGAACCGGTAGCAACCGACCACCCTGGCAGACGATCCCCTCGCCCAGGAACCACTTGGCCAGGTTGTCGGGGCCGACCATCCAGAGGTCGAACGGCGGCATGTCGAGCACGACGTCGTCGCGCAGCAGGGTCACGAGGGCCGGGATGTCGTAGCGCTCGAAGGCATCGACGTAGCGGGCGAGGAGCTCCTCCTGGCCGGGCGAGACGGTGGCGTCGAGCGACTCGGCGGGCATCGACGCCATCGTCGCTCGGGCGCGCTGGAGCGCGCTGTTCACCGACGCGACGCTGGTGTCGAGCAGCTCGGCGACCTCGGCGGCTTGCCACTTCAGCACCTCGCAGAGGATGAGCGACGAGCGCTGGCGCGCCGGCAGGTGCTGCAGCGCGGCCACGAACGCGAGCCGGATCGATTCCCGAGCTGCGGCGACGTCGGCCGGATCGCCGTCGAGCTCGATGACCCGGCCGTCGGCGATGGGTTGAACGAAGGTGGTCTCGGGATGCGCCGGCCCGAGCACGGCTTCAGCGTGCTCCTTCGACGGCCCGAGGTCCATCGGCGAGGCGCGCCGCTGCGGGCTGCGCAGCATGTCGACGCACACGTTGTTGGCGATGCGGTAGAGCCAGGAGCGCAGCGAGGAACGACCCTCGAAGCCGTCGATGGAGCGCCAGGCGCGCACCATGGTCTCCTGCACCGCGTCATCGGCCTCCGACCCCGATCCGAGCATCCGATAGCAGAACCCGGTCAGCTCTCTGCGGTGCGATTCGAGGGTGCGCTCCAGCTCGCCGGGGCTCAGCGACGAGGGCGACGTTTCGGCCGGCGACAGGGGCTTCGACATGGCAACCACGCTAACAAGGTGTCCGACATCGACGGAAGGACGACCATGGGCACCACCCGACGCGGGCTGGCCGTGAGCACCGACGACCAGGAGGCCATCGACGCGCTCGACGACTTCACCGACCGGTTGGCCGGCATCCGCCTGGGCACCGACGCCGTGCTCTCCGACGCGGCCGCCCACCCCGACGTCGCGGCGCTCGCGCTGGCGTGCGCCATGCTCTTCCTCTACGGCCAGACCGCCGAGTCGTCCCGGGCCGCCGCCACCCACCTCGCCGCCGCCCACGCGCTCGAACCGACGATGAACGACCGAGAGCGGGCCACGCTCGCCGCGCTCGATCGGTGGGCCGCCGCCGACTTCCTCGCCGGTGCCGAGCAGCTCGAGGCGCACGTCGCCCGGTGGCCCACCGACCTCCTGGCGGTCAAGGCGCTCGAGTTCATCTACTACGTGCTCGGCCAGCAGCACATGGGTCCGCGCTTCCTCGCGGTCATGGATGCGATCGCCGATCCGAACCGGGGCGATGCCGACTTCCTCGCCGCCCACGCCTTCGCGGCCGAGTTGAGCGGTTCGGTCGACCGCGCCCGGGCGCTCGCCGACGCCGCGCTCGCCGTCGAAGCGCACACACCGTGGGCCCATCACGCCCTGGCCCACGTCTGGATCACCGAGGGCGACCCACCCGCCGCCATCGCGCAGCTCGAGTCCTACCTCCCGGTCTGGGAGACGAGCGGTCGGGTCATCCATGCCCACAACGCGTGGCACCTGGCCGTCGCGCACCTCGACCGGCTCGCGCTCGCCTCCGCCGACCGGGTGTACCGGACCCACATCTGGGGCTTCGCCCCCGATTCGCCCGGTGAGCAGATCGACGCCGTGTCCTACCTGTGGCGCGCCGAGATGGCCGGTGCCCCCGTGGACCACGTTCGTTGGGACGACATCGCCGACCACGTCGAGACCAGAGTCGACGAGTGCGTGTTCCCGTTCCTCAGCGCCCACCAGGCCTTCGCCCTGGCGCGCGCCGGTCGCACCGACGCGCTCGCGGCACTGCGCGCCACTGTCGCAGCCCGCGCCGCCGCCGACGACGCCGAGGCGCGGCGGGTGTGGCGACCGATCGGCCAGGCCGTCGTCGGGGCGTCGGCGGCCTACGGCTCGGGCGACCTCGTGGCCGCCGCCACCGCCCTCGATCCGGTGATCGACGCCGTCGGGGCGGTGGGCGGGAGCGACGCCCAGGACGACCTGTTCCGCCAGGCGCACCTCACGGCCCTCATCGGGAGCCGGCGCTGGGATGACGCCCGCCGTCGCTTCGTCACCATGACGTCGTTCAAGACGCTGGCGCCGCTCGACGAGTCGTTCCTGGGCCGCATCGAGCGGCAGGAGGCGTCATGACCGCGGCCGCCGTCCTCGTCACGCCCCGGGGGAAGCCAGGGTCTCGGCCGATGGCGGCGCCTCGAGCCCGGCGACCAGCATGTCGATGAGGTTCTCGAGGAAGAGCGGGTTGACCGAACGGTGCGAGCGAGCACCGGCGGGGCGTGGTGGCTGCTCGTCGATCAGCTGCGCCCGCAGGCCGAACAGGCTGATGAGCTGGGCCCGGAGCGCGGCCAGCCGCTCGCCGCGCACCCCGGCGGGCAGGTCGGCGAGGGTTTCGTGCAGCCACCGCACCACCGACTCGCCCGACGGCGCGTCGGCCACCTGGAAGGGGCGCTGGTACGCCAGGGCGGGCGGGCTGACCTGGACCACGACCCGCAGGTGGGCTCGTCCCAGCGGGGACTCGAGGTCCGCGGCCATCGGCTCGGCCAGCGCCCGCACCAGCGCTCGCAGGTCGTGGGTGCGGCCCTCGCCCTCGATGATCTCGACCAGCGCCGCTCGGCGCACCTCGATGGCTGCCATGTGCCCGACGACGATGGCGCCGGCGAGGCGGTCGCGATCGCCGAAGTGGTAGTGCAGGGCCGACTCGTTCCGCGACCCGATGGCGTCGTGGAGCTGGCGAGCGGTCACCCCGGCGACACCGTGGCGGGCGAACAGCAGCGCACCCTGCTCGAGCAGCGCCTCACGGGTCGAGCGGTCAGCCACGGCCAGCACGGTACCGGCGTCCCGTGCTAATGTAAGCCATTAGGAACGGGGAGCGACGACCCGTTGCGGCCGGGGGGCCATCCACGCCATCGGTGGCGTGGGGGTGGTGGTCCCCACGGGCGGGCCGATCAGCCACGTCCTGCGGTCCCCGCCCACCGGTCGACCTACGAGGAGCCCGCCGTGCCCGATCAGCCCGCCCTGGCACCCACCGCCGCTCCACCGTCGAGGCGCCGAACACCGCGACGGTGGTCGGTGGTGGCGCTCGTCGCGGTCCTGGCCCTGGTCGCCGCGGCGTGCGAGATCCAGCTGTACCCACCCACCGACCCGGGACCGCTCCGCTACCGCGACGAGATCTTCGCCGGCGTCACCACGACGGCGAACGTCACCTACGGCAGCGCCGTGAGCCAGGCCGGGGTGACCCAGTCGTTGGCGCTCGACGTCTACCGGCCCACCGGTGACACGGTCACCGGGCGGGCCGCGATCGTGTGGGTCCACGGCGGGTCGTTCCGTTCGGGCACCCGCACGTCGCCCGAGATCGTCGACCAGGCGACGACGATGGCCAAGAGGGGCTACGTCAACGTGTCCATCTCCTACCGGCTCTCCCCCAACGGTTGCGTGACCATCACACCCGAATGCGTCAACGCCATCATCGACGCCAAGGAGGACGCCCAGGCGGCGGTGCGCTTCCTGCGCAAGAACGCCGCGCTGTACGGCATCGACACCGACCGCATCGCCATCGCAGGGACCTCGGCGGGAGCCATCACCGCGCTCAACGTCGCCTACGGCTCGGACCAGGTGGGCGAGAGCGGCAACCCTGGCTTCGCCTCCACGGTGCGCGCCGCGGTGTCGCTCTCCGGTGCGAAGATCCTCACCAACGCGGATCCCGGTGAGCCGTCGGTCCTGCTCTTCCACGGCACCAACGACAGCCTTGTCCCGTACTCGAGCGCCGTCGCCACGGTCGAGGCGGCCGATGCCGCCGGCACCCCGGCGTACCTGACGACCTGGGAGGGTGCGGGTCACGTCCCGTACGTCGCCCACCGCGACGAGATCATCGACCAGACCACCAACTACCTGTTCTGGACGCTCGATCTCGGCAACGCCGCGACCTGAACCCCACCCGACCCCACCCGACCCCACCCAACCCCGGCCGCATCGCACCGCCGACCGCCCACGAGGAACCTGATGGCCACCGACCTGCTCGACCTCAGCGCCCGGATCATCGACACCGGCGACATCGAGACCCCGACGAACCGGGTGAACCTGGAGCTGAGCGAGGTGTCCGACTCCATCGCGGTGGTCGAGGCCTTCTCGCACGTCTGGGCCCTCCGCAGCCCCGTCGGCCTCGTCCTGTTCGACACCAGCAGCGATGCGATCGGTGGCGCCGCGACGGCGGCGATGCGGGCATGGTCGGACGACCCCGTGCACTCGATCATCTACACCCACGGTCACCGCGATCACGTCGGCGGAGCGCCGGCATGGATCGATGACGCCGATGCCAGGGGCCACGCCCGGCCGACCGTCGTGGCCCACGAGGCAGTGGCGGCCCGCCTCGACCGCTACGACCTGACCAACGGGTACAACGCCGTCATCAACCAGCGGCAGTTCCGGCTTCCCGAGGCCTTCTGGCCCGACGACTGGGTGCGGCCCGAGATCGAGTTCGCCACCGACCTCATCCTCGACGTCGGAGGCACGACGATCGAGCTGCACCACGCGCTCGGCGAGACCGACGACCACCTGTGGGCGTGGCTCCCCGACGAGCGGGCCATCTTCGCCGGGGACTTCCTCATCTGGAACTTCCCGAACGCCGGCAACCCCCAGAAGGTGCAGCGCTACCCGCTCGAGTGGGCGCGGGCCCTGCGCGACATGGCCGCAACCGGCGCCGAGCTCTTCCTCCCGGCCCACGGTCTGCCCATCGGCGGTGCCGACCGCATCGCCATGGTCCTCGAGACCACCGCGACCGCCCTGGAGGCCCTCGTCCGCGACACCCTGGCGATGATGAACGAGGGTGCCCGCCTCGACCAGATCGTCCAAGCCGTGCGCGTCGACCCGGCCGTCCTCGAGCTGCCGTGGCTGCGTCCCACCTACGACGAACCCGAGTTCATCGTCCGCAACATCTGGCGGGGCTATGGCGGCTGGTACGACGGCAACCCTTCTCGGCTCAAGCCGGCACCCGACGATGCCGTCGCCGCAGAGGTCGCGGCACTCGCCGGCGGCTCGGCCGTGCTGGCCGATCGGGCGCTGGCGCTCGCCGAGTCCGGCGACCTCCGCCTCGCCACGCACCTGGCCGAGTGGGCGGTGCAGGCCGACCCGACGAGCCGCGACGCCCACGCCGCCCGCGTGGAGGTCTACACGCGCCGACGGCGCGCCGAGCTCTCGCTGATGGCCAAGGGCATCTTCCGCGCCGCCGCCGACGACTCGACCACCGCGCTCGGGTGACGAGGCCGGGCGGGCCCGACCCCGATGCTCAGCGGTTGATGGCGAGGGGCAGGGCGCGGGGCCCGCGGACCTGTCCGTGGGACCACGTGACGGCGTCGGGGTCGGCGAGGGAGAAGTCCGG
>Ga0105044_10013629_pt1 | contig 11027 bp, 11 predicted proteins | sample MAT01_FD_78092 | JGI IMG/M metagenome (GOLD analysis project Ga0105044, IMG submission 78092) | Freshwater microbial communities from Lake Fryxell liftoff mats and glacier meltwater in Antarctica - MAT-01 | ecosystem: Environmental > Aquatic > Freshwater > Ice > Liftoff microbial mat | place... | reverse complement strand
CCGGCACCGGCGGCGACAGCACCGGTGGCCTGGCAAAGGCGGTGGAGATGTGCAACAACAACGGCCACTGCCGCAAGTTCGACAGCGGCACGATGTGCCCCAGCTACCGCGTCACGCGCGACGAGCAGCACCTGACGCGTGGCCGCGCCAACACCTTGCGGCTGGCGCTGTCGGGCCAGATCGAAGGCGGCTTCACTTCAGATGCTGTGGCCGAAGCCCTGGCGTTGTGCGTGGGCTGCAAAGGCTGCAAGCGCGATTGCCCCACCGGCGTAGACATGGCCAAGATGAAGCTGGAGTTCGCCGCCCAGCGGGCCTCGCAGCACGGCTTGAGCCTGAAAGACCGCCTGATCGCCCGGCTGCCCGAGGTCGCAGGCACCGTCAGCCGCGTACCAGGTCTGGCGTGGCTGTTGAACCTGCGTGACAAGGTGCCGGGGCTGGCGGCCCTGTCCGAGCGTGCGCTGGGCTTGTCAGCACAACGCCGCCTGCCGCGCTGGCGCAGCGACAGCTTCTTCCACGCTGCAGCCCCGACGCTGAAGTTGGCCACGGCTGAACAGGTGCTGGCTGCCGACAAAGGTGTGCTGCTGTTTGTGGACACTTTCAACGGCCACTTCGAGACCGAAAACGCCGTCGCTGCGGTGCGCTTGCTGCAGGCCAGTGGCTACACCGTGCACGTACCTCGCGCAGCTTCCCAGCGGCCCCTGTGCTGCGGCCGCACGCTGCTGGCCGCAGGCCTGGCCGAAGAAGCCAAGGCCCGCGCCCGCGAATTCATCGCAGCTTGCCAACCTTTTGTGGATGCCGGTCTGCCGGTGCTGGGCCTGGAGCCTTCTTGCCTGCTGACGCTGCGCGACGAATTCTTGGTCATGGGCTTGGGCGAAGGCGCGCAGCGGCTGGCCAACAACGCCTGGCTGCTGGAAGAGTTCTTGGCCAAAGAAGCGCAGGCCGGCCGCTTTGCGCCGCCGCTGCGCGCTGCCAGCGCGCCGATCAAGGTGCACGGCCACTGCCACCAAAAGGCCATGGGCGCGATGCCGCCCGTGTTGTCGGTGCTGAGGCTGATCCCGGGGGCGCAGGTCGAGCTGATCGAAAGTTCTTGCTGCGGCATGGCCGGCAGCTTTGGTTATGAAGCCAAGCACCACGCGGTGTCGATGCAGATGGCCGAGCTGAGCCTGCTGCCTGCGGTGCGAGCTGCGCCTGATGCGGTCATCGTCGCTGACGGCACCAGCTGCCGTCAACAGATTCAGGATGGCGCAGGCCGCGAAGCGCTGCATGTGGCGCGGGTGCTGCAAGCGCATCTGCTGCCGGAGGCGCTCGTGCCGGGTGCAGGCTGAGCCGGGATTCGGCCAAGCGCCGGATGTGACTCGCAACTGGCCCACAGGCACTGCCTCGCGCCCAGCAGGCCCAGGACCAGCAGGCCCTCGCCATGCAGTTTCAGGCCCGTCGAATGACCGCCAGCCGCCGCTGGATCTCGGCCTGCATCCACATCACATCGTGCCCGGGCACCACCAGCTGGTAGCCCTGGGCGATCATCGCGCGCGCCATTTCAGCGCTGGCGCACCAGATGCCTGCTGCTTTACCGTTGGCCGCGCAGGCTTGCTGGATGCGCAGCAAGGCGGCTGCCAGGGTGGGGTGGTCGTGCGCCGCGCTGGGGCCGATGCCCAGCGCAATACCCAGGTCGCTGGGGCCGACGAAGAGGCCGTCCAGGTGGGGCACTGCAGCGATGTTGTCAAGATCGTCCAGGCCGGCGCGCGTTTCGATCATCGCCAGCGCCAGCACATGGGCGTTGGCGTGTTGTGCGTAGTCGTGGCCGCCATAGATCAGGGCGCGTGACGGGCCGTAGCTGCGTTGCCCGGGCATGCCGTCCAGCGGGTAGCGGCATGCCTGGGCAAAGGCCGTGGCCTCGGCGGCCGAATTGACCAGAGGGCAGATGACACCGTAAGCGCCAGCGTCGAGTGCGCGATTGACCTCTGCCAGATTGTTTTGCGACACCCGCACCATCGGCACAGCAGGTGTGTGGGACAGGGCCTGCAGCATCGCGACCATCTCGGAAGGGCCTGCCATGCCGTGTTGGCAATCGATGACCACCGCATCAAAGCCACTGCTGCCCACCACCTCGGCGGCGTAGGCCGAATCGATGCCGACCCAGCCGGCGATGGCGGCCTCATCGTCCTTGAAGATCTGCAGCAGGCGGTTGGGTCTCATCGAAGCTGGGGCGGCGTTGCCTGTTATCCGTGATTTGGGATTTTGACTCTGACAGTGACTCTGACTGTGACTGTGACTGTGACTGTGACTCTGACGGTGACTCTTGTCGGTGACTCACTCAATGCCCGTGGCCCGTGTGCTCGCCTGCCTTGAGTCTGTAAACCGTGCCACAGTAAGGGCAACAGCCCTCACCTGTGGTACCCACGTCGATGAAGACTCTGGGGTGGGTGCTCCACAGCGGCATGCGCGGGTTGGGGCAGAAGGTCGCCCCTTGACCCACCAGGTCGGCCGCCGTCAGCTCAACCAGCGCCTTGGGCGGGTGGGCCGACTTCTCGCTCGGGGTTTGGTTCATCCTCAGACTTGGCTCAGCCAGCTCTCGTATTTGGGGTTGCGGCCACCGACGATGTCAAAAAACGCGCTCTGGATCTTTTCTGTGATCGGGCCGCGGCCGCCGCTGCCCAGCTCCAGCCGGTCCAGCTCGCGGATCGGCGTCACTTCAGCCGCCGTGCCGGTGAAGAAGGCCTCGTCACAGATGTAGACCTCGTCGCGCGTGATGCGCTTCTCGACCAGCTTCAGCCCCAGGTCGTTGCAGATGTTGAAGATGGTGTCGCGGGTGATGCCGTTCAAAGCCCCGGCCGACAGGTCGGGCGTGTAGACCACACCCTTCTTGACCACGAAGATGTTCTCGCCCGCGCCTTCGCTGACAAAACCGCTGGGATCGAGCAACAGGGCCTCGTCGTAGCCATCGTCGGTGGCTTCCATGTTGGCCAGGATGCTGTTGGTGTAGTTGCTCACTGCCTTGGCCTGCGTCATCGTGATGTTGACGTGGTGGCGCGTGTAGCTGCTGGTCTTGACGCGGATGCCGCGCTTCAGGCCATCTTCGCCCAGGTAAGCACCCCAGGGCCAGGCCGCGACCATGATGTGGATGTCGTTGCCTTTGGTGCTGACGCCCAGTTTCTTGTCGCCGACCCAGATCAGCGGGCGCAGATAGCAACTCTCCAACTTGTTCTCACGCACCACGGTGCGCTGGGCCTGCGCCACCTCTTCGGGCTTGAAGGGGATCTTCATGCGCAGGATCTTGGCGCTGTTGAACAAGCGCTCGGTGTGCTCGTGCAGCCTGAAGATGGCGGTGCCCTTGTCGGTCTTGTACGCGCGCACACCCTCAAAGGCGCCGCAGCCATAGTGCAGCGTGTGGGTCAGCACGTGGATCTTGGCGTCGCGCCATTCGACGAGTTGGCCGTCCATCCAGATCTTGCCGTCGCGGTCGGACATCGACATGGGATTTCCTTGTTTGAGCTGTTCAAGCGGGTTTTTGCATTCAGCCTGCTGCAAAGCGTTGTGGTCGCGCAAGCCATCGTTCAAGCAGTCGCGCAGGCGGAAGAATTGATTTTAGGCTTCGCGCTTGAGCTTCCAGCTGCTGAGTTGGCCTTCTTGCAGTTGCAGCTCGACGCTGGCGCCACTTTCGTCGCGCCACAAGAAGGCCTCGTTGCCGCTGCTGGCCTCTTCGGGTGGCGTCAACGGCAGACCAAAGCTGCCAGTCAGTTGCATCACCTGCGCCAGGCGCATGCCTGGCCTGAGCTTGGTGTGCAGCATCACCGCGCTCGCGACACTGCCTTTGGGCTTGTTGGCGGCTTGGCGCATCACCCGCAAAGCACGGCTGAACTGCAGCAGCAACCAAAAGACAATCACGGTGATCGCCAGCAGCACCCCGGGCCAACCATAGGCGGCATAGCCGGCGGCCACCGCAGCAGCCGCCAGCAGCCACGGGGCCCAGCGCTTGAGGGCATTTTGATCGTTGAGAATCGCAGGCATGGCTGTGGCGGATGTGCAAACTTGGGTGATCAATCTGGACCGCGCGCCAGAGCGGCTGGCCCGCATCGGTGCCCAGCTGCAGCAGCTGGGCCTGCCGTTTCAGCGCTTGAGCGCGGTCGACGCGCGACAACTCAGTGCTGAGCAACTCGCCAGCCTGGACAGTGCAGCCTACGCCAGCAAGCATGGCAAGCCGCCCGTGCTGGGCGAATTGGGATGTTACCTGTCGCATGTGCAGGTGATGCGCCAGTTCCTCAGCAGCGATGCGGCTTTTGCGCTGGTGCTGGAAGACGATGTGTTGCTGCGCCCTGTTCTGCCGGCCGTGCTGCAGGCGCTGGTCAAGCACCCCAAGCGCTGGGACATGGTCAAACTCTCTGCTGTGCATTCGGGCACGCCCAAACCTTATCTGCAGTTGGTGAGTGGCCACCAACTGACGGTGATGCTCAGCCGTTGCACCGGCAGCAGCGCTTATCTGATCAACCGCCGGGCTGCACAGGCTTATGTGGATGGCCTGTTGCCCATGCAACTGCCCTACGACCATGTGTTTGACCAGGGTTGGCGCTTCGGGCTGAAGGTGCGGCTGGTCACGCCCACCCCTTGCGGGCATGACGAAAACATCGCCTCAACCATCGTTGCGCCGCCCGGGGGCTCAGGCAAGTTCCCTTGGTACCAGCGCGGCACTACCTATGCCTACCGGCTGGGCAATGAGTTGCGTCGTGTCAGGTACGGGCTGGGCGCCTGGTGGCGCGAGAGCCGCAACTGACCCGGGCCGCAGTGCGGGTGGTGTGACCCGCCTTCAAGCCTTCTGGTCAGGGTAAGCGCCGCGCTCGATGTCGGCCCGCAAGCCCGGCGGCAGGCGGTCCAGCACGAAGCGGATCGCCAGCGGGATCAACACCAGGTCGTCCACCACGCCCAGCACCGGCAACATGTCCGGCACCAGATCGACCGGCGAGACGAGGTAAATCGCCATCAGCGCCACCGCCGGCTTCAGCCAGCCCGGCGCGCCAGGGTGGCGCAGTGCTCGCCACAACAGCCGGGCGTCACCGCGCACCACGGTCCACAGCAGGGCCAGACGTTTGAACATGGTGAGATTCCTTCGTTGAACGGATTGACTTTTGCGCCCGGTGGCATGGATGACTGATCAGCACGCCGGCATCCGGCCCGGCATGTGCCGAGCTTGACCAGAACGTGGGGCCGCTCAAGCCGTTGACAAGTCTCGCACGACGTCGATCGCTTGCTCGATGCGCTCAACCGCGTGGATCGTCAGGCCTTCGATGGGTTTCTTGGGCGCATTGGCCTTGGGCACCACGGCCACGCTGAAGCCCAGTTTGGCGGCTTCCTTGAGCCGCTCTTGGCCGCGTGGCGCAGGCCGCACCTCGCCCGCCAGCCCGACTTCGCCAAAGCTCAGGAAGCCCTTGGGCAGCGCCCGGCCCCGCAAACTGCTCTGGATGGCCAGCAATACCGCCAGGTCGGCCGCCGGCTCCTGGATGCGCACGCCGCCCACCGCATTGACAAATACGTCCTGGTCCATGCAGCTGACCCCCGCGTGGCGATGCAGCACGGCCAGCAGCATCGCCAGCCGGTCGCGGTCCAGGCCCACCGACAGCCGCCGGGGGCTGGGGCCACCGCTGTCCACCAGCGCTTGCACCTCGACCAGCAGCGGGCGGGTGCCTTCCAGCGTCACCATCACACAAGAGCCCGGCACCGGCTGGCTGTGTGTGGACAAGAAGATTGCGCTCGGGTTGCTGACGCCCTTCAGCCCCCGCTCGGTCATCGCAAAAACGCCGATCTCGTTGACCGCGCCAAAGCGGTTCTTGATCGCCCGCACCAGGCGAAAACTGCTGTGCGTGTCACCTTCAAAGTACAGCACGGTGTCGACGATGTGCTCCAGCACCCGCGGCCCGGCCAGCGCGCCCTCTTTGGTCACATGGCCTACCAGCACCACCGCACAGCCGCGTGCTTTGGCCAGCCGGGTCAACTGCGAAGCGCATTCACGCACCTGGGCCACCGAGCCCGGCGCTGAATTGAGCTGCTCTGAATAGAGCGTCTGGATCGAGTCGATGACGCAACAGTCAGGTGCCTCCTTGGCCACCATCGCCACGATCTTTTCCAGCTGGATTTCGGCCGCCACGCGCACGCCTGTGCCCGCCAGCCCCAGCCGCTGAGCGCGCAGCGCCACCTGCGCCATGCTTTCTTCGCCGGTCACGTACAGCACCTTCATCTGCGCCGACAACGCATCCAGTGCCTGCAGCAGCAAGGTGCTTTTGCCGATGCCCGGGTCGCCGCCGATCAACACCACGGCGCCAGCGACGATGCCGCCGCCCAACACCCGGTCCAGTTCCTCCTGGCCGGTGGGCGTCCGGGCCACCTCGGCGGCGTCGATTTCTGACAGCGTGGCCACCGCTTGGCTGCTGGCCAGGGCCTGAAAGCGGCTGTTGCGGCCGCTGGCTGCCGCGCCAGTTGCTTCTGCCACCGTTTCTTCCAAAGTGTTCCAGGCGCCGCAATGGGCGCATTTGCCCAGCCACTTGGGGTGCGTGCCGCCGCAGGATTGGCAGGTGTAGAGGGTTTTGGACATGGCCAGATTGTCAGTCCCTGGGCCGTTGGCAGTCGCAGTCGTGAAATTGTTCCCGAAGCCCTTGAAAAGGAGTGTCGAAATTTTTTCCACTGCCGCCGGGACCGGGTCGGTGTTCCACAAAAAAATTCATTCAGAACAATGACTTAGAAAAGTTTGTCGGACCTGGCACAGTCTCTGCTTAAGGTTCTGCGACGGGCTTTTATGCATGCGGCCCGGATTTCAACCCAACCGAGCAAATCATGAAAAAACTCTCCCTCGCAGTCGCTCTGGCGTTTGCGGCAGTTGGCGCCCAGGCGCTGACTGTCTCAGGCGGCAGCTTCTCCAACGCGCAGACCACCACTGAGATTGCTCAGTCCGGCACGCTGAACCTGTTTAACAGCAGCCTCGGAACCTTGACGGACGTCGAGCTGACCATCAACGGCGCGATGACCACCAACATCACGCTGTCCAACAGTGCGGCTCAGACGCAGACGGTCAAAGCTGACGGCACTGTCAACCTGTTCTTCACCAGCACGCTGCCCCAGCTGAATGCCGCTTTCGCAAGCCCCGCTCTGGTGCTGGCTGCGACGACCGGTTTTCAGAGCATCGCTGCCGGCGCCTCTGTGGCCTTCGGCCCGTTGGTCGACAGCCAAATGAGCACGCTGAACGCGGCGCTTGATGCTTTCATTGCCAGCTTCTCCGCTGCCGGCGGTGGCACCTTCGATATCGGCTGTAACTCCCTCAGTGGCTTGGCTCTGACGGGTGGTGGTGGCAACGTGGCTGCAGTTCAGAGTACGACTGCTGGTTGCGGCGCGTCGATCACTTACACCTTCAGTGAAACGCCTCCGGTCCAGGTCTCCGAGCCAGCCTCACTGGCGTTGGTCGGTCTGGCCTTGGCTGCAGCAGGCATTGCCGGTCGTCGCAAGTCGGCCTGAGCTTTTTGCTGCTGATTGAAAGCCCGGCCTGGCCGGGCTTTTTCTTTGGTGCGGCCGGTGAGTGCGGCCGGTGGGTGCGGTCGGTGGGTGCGGCCATTCAGGCCAATTTCTTTGCGGGTGACACAAGGCGCATCCTATGAAAGCGAGTGCGGGTCAAGGGTGTGTCGTGAGCACTTTAAATTTGTTTGACAGCTCGCTCGGCATGTTGACCGATGTGGAGTTGATGATCATCGGTGCGATGACAACCAACATCACGCTGTCCAACCGTGCTGCGCAATCGCAGACCGTCAAAGCAGACAGTTCGGTCAATCTGTTTTTCACCAGCACCCTCGCACCGCTGAACGGCGCGTTTGCTGCTCCGGCATTCGGTGCTGACGTCCACCACAGGCTTTGCCGGCCTCGCGGCTGGTGCTGGCCAGGTGTTTGGTCCGCTGGTTGACAGCCAAATGACCACCCTGAACGCGGCTCTGGACGCTTTCATTGCCAGCTTCTTGGCAGCCGGTTGCGGTGCGTCAATCTATACCTACACCGCTGCTCCTCCCGTTCCTCCAGTGTCTGAGCCTGCATCAAGGGCCCTGGTCGGATTGGCTCTGGCTGCTGCTGGTATCGCAAGTCGCCGCAGGTCGGTCTGAGGTCACACGTTCTAAAAAAATGGCCCGGTCTTACCGGGCTTTTTTGCGCCCGTCACAACGGGCGCACAGGCCTTGCAAGGCCTGCACCGACATCGCTCATCTGAGAGCGGCACCTGCCCTTGCATGACGGTTCACTGTGGCAGGGTATGCGTCAGCATCCGGCACGCCGCTCGTTCCCGCTGATTGGCCTCAGAGCCAGTATCTGTCCCGTGAAATAGTTTTGAATCCTGCTTTCCGTCTGAGTAATACTTCTCGACCTTGGTCATGCGGCAGTTAAATATCAAGGCCTTAATAAATGGACCCGGGCACAAGACTTGGATGATTGAGAGAAATATCACGGGTTTCTTGATGTTGTGACATATGTCTCGCAGTTGAGTTGTCGGAGAGTTTGACACATGGATACCCCCCCAATTTCAGGGATAGCTAAAAAAGTCTATTAAAATCAGTAGCTTAAGAAATTTTCTCGGATTGGCACATAGATTGCTAATGAGTCCGGTAGCAGGCCTGCTGATTTACAGACTCTTCTCTTGTCAATCTCACGAGGATATTCCATGTTCAAGAAAATTTCCATTGCAGTCGCTGCGCTGCTGACCACTGTTGGCTCACAAGCCGCGCTTATTCATTATGAATTTGGCTTGCCCATTGCGCTGACCACCACAGAAATCGATCAGACGGGCCAATTGAGCTTCTTCGATCCAGCGCTGGGTGTCTTGACCGGCGCACAAATCGAGGTCTTTGGCGAAGGCTTGTTCAGCTTTGAAGGCACCAACAATGCAGCACAAGCGCAGACCGCCGACCTGAAAGCGCAGAGCCAACTCATGTTTACCAGCAGCCTTGCGGTGCTCAATCCGTTCTTGCTGGATCCATTGTTGATGCAAGCCAGTTCGGGCGTACAGTCCTATGCCGTGGGTGAGAAGAAGGTTTTCGGCCCTTTCAATCCAACCCAGTCCGGTTTGGATAATCTGGCCAGTGTGCTGGCCTCCTTGCAAGGGCTGGGCAGTTTCGACATCAATTGCAAGTCACTCTCCAGCTTCTTGGTTGAGGGCGGCGGTGGCAACATTTCCACAAAACAAGCCACGCAGGCGGGTTGTGGTGCCAAGATCACCTACACCTACAACCCTCCGACAACGGTGCCTGAGCCGACTTCTTTGGCCTTGGTCGGTGTCGCACTGGCCGCAGCGGGGCTGAGTAACAGGCGCCGTCAGATCGCAAAGGCACCCGTGCGCGCCTGAGATTCATCATGCCGGGCACCGCCCCGGCTCATGGCATTGCTTTTACTTCAGGCGTGGGCAGGTGGGCCCGTACGCTCAGCGGGTCTGGTTGTTGAAGTCAATGGGCGCTGGCAACACTGGGATCCACGCCTGAAAAGGCAAGTCCGTCGTTGTGACTGTGAGTGGCGTGGGGGATGCCTGCAAGTTCGTGAACTGGTTCACACTTTGGCCCCCTGGACCCGTCGAAAAAACTTACAGCTCGCATCAGCACTTTTGTGGCCCAAATGAATTGCTCTTTTTAAATCAATGGCTTAAGTGACAGATGCAATGGTGGCATAGTATGTGCTTAATGCTTAGCGGCTGTCTTCGAATCAGGATTTGCCCTAACCAATGAGGAGTCTGGACATGAAAAAGCTATCTTTCGCAGTCGCAATGGCCTTCGTGGCGGTTGGCGCTCAGGCGTTGACCCTCTCTGGCGGCAGCTTTTCGAATCCGCAAACGACGACGGAAATCGCCCAAACCGGCATGCTGAATTTGTTCGACAGCAGCCTGGGCATGCTGACCGACGTCGAGCTCATGATCGAAGGGGCTTTCACGACCAGCATCACGCTTTCCAACAACAGCGCAGTGGATGCCCAAACTGTGAAGGCCGATGGCTCGGTCAACCTGTTTTTCACCAGCACCATCGGGGCGCTGAACGCCGCGTTCGCTTCGCCAGCCCTGATTCTGTTCGCAACCACGGGTTTCACCGACATCCCCACTGGCACGTCGCAATCCTTCGGCCCACTGTCAGACAGCAAGAGCGCCACCCTGAATGCGGCACTTGACGCTTTCATCGCCAGTTTCGCTTCAGCAGGTGGCGGCACCTTCAACATTGGATGCAACTCGATCAGTGGGTTGGCGCTGACGGGCGGAGGCGGCAACATCTCTGCAGACCAGACCACGACCGCAGGGTGTGGCGCGTCCATTACCTATACGTATTCGGCAACGCCTCCTCCCGGGATTCCCGAGCCCGCCTCGCTGGCCCTGGTCGGCATGGCGCTGGCGGCAGCCGGTGTAGCCAGTCGTCGCAAGTCGCTCTGAGACTCTTCTGCTTTACCCGGAGCCCGGCTTGCCCGGGCTTTTTTGTGCTCCCGACAGGGGCGCACTTTTGCGGGTGCAAGTCCCGCCGTCAGTTGATCACCGCGGGCGAAGTGCAGCGCAACTGTGGCTGCGAACGCTCCAGGCCGGCGTTGATCAGGCGGCCATCGTGGCCGGGGGCACCCGTCGTGGGCGGCGGATAGTGAAGGCGTTGCCCGCCTGGTGTTGCCGAAGACAGTCAGCGGATACGGTGGCCCAAAAGTTGCCGGGCGTTTTCGCAAATGCCCAAGTCCCGCTTGGAGATGTGGCTTTTCGGCCAGCCTGAGCCAGAATTCTTCAAAGGGTGAAAAAAGCGGCAGGATGCGCTCCCGCATTTGAGTGGGCGCATGGCTAGGTGCAGGCTTTAGCGGTTATCGTCAAACGGTGTCGTTTTGTTCGAGTTTTTATCTCGTCCAACTCGATGCCATCTTTGATTGGTCATGGCAGCAACTCGGCCTGGCATGGGGAGCAAAAAAGTGGACGACACGGCGCGCAGATTCAGATCTTTGGCTGTCATGACAGCATTGGTGCAGCTGGTGGCATGTGGTGGGGGTGGCAGTGGAGGTGGTGG
>Ga0105044_10013628_pt1 | contig 11027 bp, 8 predicted proteins | sample MAT01_FD_78092 | JGI IMG/M metagenome (GOLD analysis project Ga0105044, IMG submission 78092) | Freshwater microbial communities from Lake Fryxell liftoff mats and glacier meltwater in Antarctica - MAT-01 | ecosystem: Environmental > Aquatic > Freshwater > Ice > Liftoff microbial mat | place... | reverse complement strand
TCGTCGGTCGCGCCGTGGACGTGTCCGCCCTTCACACCACCGCCCGCCATCCACACCGAAAAGCCCCAGTGATTGTGATCGCGTCCCATCGCAGGTTTGCCGCCACTCAGTTCGACGGCGGGCGTGCGTCCGAATTCGCCACCACAAATCACCAACGTATCCTTCAACATTCCACGCTGCTTCAAATCGGTGAGCAACGCCGAAATCGGCCCGTCGATCTCGCCGCCGAGTCGTCGATGCTCGCCCGCAATGTTGTTATGACTGTCCCACGGTTGGACATCGCCATGATAACACTGCACGATGCGCACCCCGCGTTCGACCAGTCGTCGCGCCGTGAGCAATTGTCGGCCATGCACGCCGTTGCCGTACAGATCGCGGAGTTTCTGCGGTTCCTTCGACAGATCGAATGCGTCGGTCGCTTCCATCTGCATTCGGTACGCCAACTCGAACGATTGAATGCGTGCCTCCAGTGCGGCATCCTCGGGACGCAATTCCTGATGCTGGCGATTGAGTTGCGATAACAGATCGAGTTGCCGACGTTGATCGGGTTGCGTGATCTCCGTGTTGCGAATGTTCTCGATCAATTCCTCGACACGCTGCTTGCGAGTGTCGATGTGCGTACCCTGATAGATACCCGGCAGGAACGCGGACCGCCAGTTCGACACGTCCGCGACCGGCAGTCCCGGACACATCACGACGAAGCCCGGCAGATTTTTGTTCTCGCTGCCCATCCCGTAAGTGATCCACGCGCCGAGACTCGGACGCGACAATCGCTCGTCACCGCAATTCATGAGACGCATCGATTGTTCATGATTCGGCGTATTCGCGTACATGGAGCGAATCACGCACATATCATCGACGTGTTCGGCGGTCTTCGCGAAAATCTCGCTGATCTCGGTCCCGCTCTGTCCGTACTTTTTGAACGTGAACGGCGATGGCAGCGCGGCACCGGTGGGTCGTTCGGTGGTGAGGTTACCCTGCGGGAGTTTCTGGCCCTCGTACTTTTTGAGCAGCGGTTTCGGATCGAACGTGTCCATCTGAGCGGGACCGCCGTTCAGGTAGATGTGGATGACCCGTTTCGCTTTGCCCGCGAAGTGCGTTGCCTTCGGCGCGAGCGGATCGAGCGACGGCGCGGCGTCGAGCAGCCCCGCCAGGCCGAGCATCCCGAAGCCCGTGCCCATCTGCATCAACATCTGTCGGCGTGTCGGTCGCATGGTGAGTCTCAAAGTTGGAAGTCGGTGATCGCTACGAGATCGGGGATGCTGAGCAACGCTGCCTCAAGCCGTGCGGGATCGTTCACACCACGAATGCGAAGTTCGAGATCGGACGGAACCGAACCGAATTTCTTTCGCAGCATCGCCAGCACACTCTTTCGATAGCCGGACAGTTCGCCTGTCACCTCACCGATTCCCTCACCCTTTTTGAGAATCAGTTGATAGGTCGTTGATTCTTCCATTCCCTGTACTCCTTTGAACCAGTCAGTAATCTGCCCCGGATCGAACCGCAGTCCCAGCAACAAATACCCCGCTGACCACATCATATCAGCCGTGTGTTGCGGCAGGGTCGCCTGTCGCAACTGCCGATCCATTTCCTGCAACACCATCGGAACCTGATTCGCTGCTTCGTCGGTCAATAGCGCGAGCGGGAGTGTTCCCAACCCGCCGTTCAGGAATCGGGCGAGCGGCTCCTGCCACACGCGGATCACGTCGTAGTTGAACGTATGAATGACCCTGCCGACTCCCGGTCGCACGAATGTTCCGGTAATCAGCGGTGAATCAGCCTCGCGACGGAGCAACAGAATGACACTGTGAACCTGCCCGCCGTACCGATAGTACAAATGCACATTGTACAACAACACCCGATCCAGAAGACCACCGTCCCAACTCGCCTGTGCCTCCAGATGGAGCAGTTCCGAGCCGGGTGAACGGATTCGGAACACCTTGTCCGACTGAACGCTGATCGTCGAAAGATCGGGATCGAGCGGATCGGCGACGATGTTTGGTCCCAACCCCACCACCGTCCCCAGCAACCGTAGCCAGTCACCGGAATACTGATCGACCAGTTGTTTCAATGTCACATCATAGGGCTTGCTCACGATGATCACTCCACGAACATAAATTCGTTTGTGAGCAATAATACCTGAGCGAACTGCTCCCAGCCAGCGAGTTTCGATCCCTGAATCGGTTGCTCGACGAACGCCCGTGCGATCGCCATTTCACGCGGTTGCGGTTCGCGTCCCAACACCACGCGATACAGCATCGCAATGCGTCGAACGGCGTCTTTCTCGTTCGCGATCTCCGCTCGCAGCATCAGCGAACGAGCCTGTTGCATCACGAACGGCGAGTTCATGCCGAACATCGCCTGTTGCGGAACGGTCGTCTGCACTCGTCGCTCACTCGACTGATCGGGGTTCGCGAAATCGAATGCGCGAAACACTCCCGGCAGACTTTGACGATCGACCAATCCGTAGATGGTGCGTCGTGCGTTATTCGGATCGTTCGCCACATCGACCGGACGACCGAGCATCGTGCGCTGGAGCCGACCGGACGTCATCAGCATCGCATCGCGCATCGATTCAAAATCGAGACGACGACGATTCTGACGCCACCATGTTCGATTCTCAGGGTCGATCGTTCGGCAGTCGGCACGGTCGAAACTCTGCTGCTGATACACGTTCGACAGCATGATCGTGCGGTGCAGATTCTTCAACGACCACCCGTTCGCGACGAACTCCGATGCGAGGTGATCGAGCAATTCGGGGTGTGTCGGTGGCGGGGTTCGCAGGCCGAAATCGCTCGGGTTTTCGACGAGCGGTTCGCCGAAATGGTGCATCCATACGCGATTCACCATGACGCGAGCTGTCAACGGATTGTCAGTCGCGGTGATCGCTTTCGCGAGATCGAGCCGACCGCTCCCGTTCGCGAACGGCTGACGTTTTTCGCCCGCGACCACCTGTAAAAATCGCCGCGGCACTCGCTCCGTCGGACGCGATGCGTCACCGCGATGGAAGATGCGTGGATCATCGCGTTGTTCGGCATCGACGAGCACCATCGCTCGTGGTGGTGCGTTCTTCGACTTCACCGCGAGGTTATCGATCTCCTGAATTTTGCCGCCGAAACCGTCCTTCTCCTGTCGCGACAGGTAGTCGCGCAGGCGTGTCTTCGGGAAGTACGCGGGGCTATCCGCTGAAGTGAGCATTTCCAGGAATTGCCGTTGTTCAGGCGACAACATCGGCGATTGCTTTGATGCGACGTAGACATTTTTCAACAACTCGCCGTACATGCGTGCGACATCGGCATATGTCGTGAGTTTCGCATTGTTCCATGCTTCGCGAACGAGCGGATGGTATGTGCGTTCACGCCACTTCGTCCGAACCGCTTCAAACTCATTTTCGGGTGATTTCATTAAATCGTGCCACGGTGCGAAAATCGGATCGTTCGGTGTCGCCCGTTGCGCGATGAACTGACGCCAGCGGACGATGATTTGTGGTCGCAGATCGGTCGGCGCGAGCGAAAGGAAGAAGATCGCCGTTTCGAGCGGATCGGCGGGTTGCGTCACACGAACCAGGTATTCACCGACGCGCATTCGAGCGTCTTCGCGGAGGAGGGCATATTGCGTATCGATGAACTTCCGTAACTCTTCGCGTTTCGGTGCGGCCTGTTTCTCGAATTCCGAAGTGTTGTCCATCGGATTTAATAATGGCAATTCGATCGGCGATTCGCTCGCTGCGAACACTCCGTAGAGCGAATAATAATCCGCCGTCGGAATCGGATCGTATTTGTGATCGTGACAACGCGCACAGCTCACGGTGAGTCCAACGAATCCGCGGGTCATGGTATCGATTCGGTCGTCGATCACATCGTGAATGTTGTTATCGAACTGCCGACCGAGTGTGAGGAACCCCATCCCCGCGAGTCGCCACGTCTCGCCTTTCAGATCGAGTTGGTCCGCCGCGAGTTGTTCATGAACAAAACGATCGAACGGCGTGTCATCGTTGAATGCGCGAATCACATAATCGCGATAGGTGTACGCATACGGCCGAACGCGGTCGTCACCGTACATCAGCACGCCGTCCTTCGTGTCGGCGAAGCGAGCGATGTCGAGCCAGTGCCGTCCCCATCGTTCGCCATATGCGGGCGATGCCAACAATCGATCGATCACTTTAACGAACGCATCGGGCGACAAATCGGCAATGAACGCATCGATTTCTTCCGGCGTCGGGGGCAGACCGATCAGATCGAACGTCGCTCGTCGGATCAGTGTGCGTTTGTCGGCGAGCGGTGATAACGCGAGTCTTTTCGCTTTCAACTTTTCGACGATGAATGCGTCGATGGTCGAATCGTACTTTTTGATCGGCTGGAAGGCCCAGTGTTTCCTCGCGACTTCGGGATCGACGGCGATCTTCGACGGTATTACTTTCGGATGTGGTGCGCCGATCGTGATCCATTTCGTGAGGTCGGCAATGATTGCGTCGGGGAGTTTCGCCTTCGGCGGCATCTTCAATGATTCGTCCCTATGTCCGATCGCTTTGATGAGCAACGACATTTCGGGTTTCCCCGGCACGATGGCGGGTCCGCTGTCGCCGCCCGCGAGCATCGCTTCTCGACTGTCGAGCAGCAATCCGCCCTTCTGCGATTTTGTCTGCGTCGAATGACATTTGAAACAGTGTTCGACGAACACGGGACGGATCTTCTGTTCAAAGAAGTCCAACCCGTCATCGGCGGCGGACAGCGGAGATGTGACGAACAGGAGGAGCGTGGCGGGGAGGTATCGGAGCATCAGAGAGTCTCAGTGGTAGATCATTCGCGTGGTCGCGCCATTCGCACAATCAATCGTTCCATCAGCACACGTGGCGGCAGGGGACTTTCGCCCTTCGCGCCGAGATCGACTTCGATGAGCCAGTCGAACAACATATCGGTGCGACGCGGCCCCAGGTGCCGAAGCTGTTTCCGTCCCGATTCCTTCGCGGCTGGCCATTTGAACCCACACCGATCGATCGCATCCTCCATCCCGATTCCTTGCTGCATCAATCGAGCCGCATTCGCCAGTTTGCGGATCGACGATCCCAGATAGCCGAGAATCTTCAACGGTTCGTCGCCCTGCTCGAACAGTTCGCCGAGTACGTCCATCGCGTCGTGCGTCTTACCGTCGCCGATCGCGTCGAGGACGCGCCAGATGTTCGCCTCGCGACTGCGACCAACGAGCTTATCGACATCGCTCCCTTCGATCGTACCACGTTCACCCACAAATACCGACAGTTTTTCGAGTTCCGACGCGAGTAACCCCATCGTCGGGCCGACGAGTTCGACGAGCATTTCGGCGGCGGACAACTTCATCTTTTTTTCGTATCGCGACTCCGCCCATTCGATGCACCACTTCGGCAGCACAAACGGTTTCGGGGCCTCGCACACGATCGTCGAAGCGTCGGGCACGAGTTTCGCCAGTTTGGTGCTACTCGTCCAGCTTTTCACGTCGAGCACCAGCACGCCTGTCTTCGATGGCGCACCGACAAATTTCTCCAGTGCCGACCGGTGCTCGGTGACGAATTTATCACCCTGTTCGACGATCACGAGTCGAGCGGGACTGAGGAACGGCAGTGTGTCCAGTTCGTTGCGGACGGTCGAAAAGTCGGTCTTGTCGCCGGGGAACGTGCTCAGGGCGAACGACGGTTCCGCATCCTCCAGAATCAACGGAATCAGGATCGCGATGACCTGTCGCTTGAGAAATTCTTCGTCACCGACGAGGACGTAGAACGGCTGCGGTTTGTTTTTGAGTCCTTTACTAATCCATTTCAGACTGTCCATGTCGTTCCCCGTGCGAATGATTCGATCAAAACACGCGGCGCACCGATGCCCAGCACATGCAGTTTACCTAAATACTCCGAAGCGCACGGCTCATGGAAGCCGAGTTTCGGAGCGACGAACGTCGCCGTGTGCGTCGCCCGCACGCATTCGCCGAGGGGTCGCCCCGTATCGCAATCCATTCCCGACGGCACGTCCACCGCCAGGATTGGTGATCCAGACGCATTCATCTGTCGAACGACGCTCGCGAACGGTTCTTCGATCGCTCGCGTCAGTCCGGTGCCGAACAGCGCATCGACGATCCAGACTTCCCCTTCCCATGAATCGACGAACGGAATCCCGCACTTGATCGCGATGTCACGGTATAACAACGCATCACCCGTCGGCGAACCGCTGTGATCGATGATGCGCACATTCACTCTGGCGAAGTCGAGATGTCGGGCGATGACGAAGCCGTCGCCGCCGTTATTTCCCTTGCCGCAAATAATGACGACGGGCCGACGATCGGTGTTGAGCGACAGCAACAGTTCCGCGACACCACGACCGGCGTTTTCCATCAGGACCGCGCCGGGGATGCCGAATTCTTCGATGGCGCGACGATCGAGTTCGCGTACTTCGGCTCGACTGAGTGTAAAAGTGGAGCGCATCACTCACCTCCCTGCTGGTTCCCGTTTACTTTTCGCGCCGCCGGAACCGCGAAAAGTAAACATCGACTCGCCTGAAACCTCACCATATCTGTATCTATTCTCCCACGGCCCGATTTCCCCGGAGTCATCATGGATCTGATCGCACGCTTCTTCGGCAAAGTCTCCCCCGACGAAGTCGCGCCGGGTGAACTGGTCGCGAGGAAGATCTCGTCGCAGCCGCTCAGCCTGCAATTGCTCGTCGGTACACCGCTCGAACTCGACGAAGACGGTCTAACGCTCGCGATTCGATCGTATCATCGCGATCTCGAATCCGCGACGGTCGAACTCCTGAATCTCGGCGAAGTCGCGAAACAGTCCCCCGCCTTCCGCGAAGAGACGTCGCTGATCGGCCTGATCGGCTGGGGCGATCACGTCGTTCAACTCGTCGGCATCGATGCGCCGATGCCGGATGCGGTGCTCGAAACGTGCCTCCGACCGGCGCACATCCCACTCGATCTGAAACAGCGCGCGACGACGCACAAGAGTCATATTCTGTTGTACTATGTCGGACGCGAGAACGATCCGCTCGAACAGTACGTCGCGCTCGCGGCGGTGTCGGCGGCACTGGCGAAGTTCGACGCGATGTTTGTCCTGAACGAATCGGGCCACACCGCACAAACGGTCGGCATGATCATCCCCGACCCGGAGAACCCCGATGAGGATACGCTCGCGATGCTGCGAGCCATGCCGATTCCACTGTTGTACAGCGGATTCGTGAAGATCGAAATCGACGGAATGCCGGGAGTGTGGGTGCGGACGTATGGGAATCACATGCTCGGGCTGCCCGATTTCGCGATGCTGACTGCTGGACATCAGGAAGGGAGCAACGCATTCGAGATTTTCTCCAGCGTGCTGACGTATTTGCGCGAGTCGAAAGCGAAGTTCGCCGTTGGTCATTCGATGCAACTCGGCGACAAGACGTTCATGAAACTCCGCGCACCGACGGCCGAAGAATACTTCCTCGAGAGCGAAGGAACCATGTTCGTTGCGGAGTTCACATAGTTGAACGATCGTCGGGATCGGGGATTCGGTTGGGGAACAATTTCTGCAGGATGACCCAGGCCATCCCCGGATACGTCCAGATGCCGACCGAATGCAGAATTTCCTTGTCGGGTTTCTTGCGATTCACGATTCGTTCCATCACTTCGAGTTCGACGGTCGATTCCGGCGCGCACGACGGACAGACGTGAGCGATCAACATCGGATCGGCATTGCGTCGCGTCACTTCGACGGTCGCCAGTTCGACGAGGGTTCCCTCATCGACGATGCGAACGACGGTGCCGCGCGTCAGCGCGACCCAGGCGAGTGGGTAGCGCACCTTCCAGTTGTGGCAGTGGACGCAGAACGGTTGCGAGGCCGCCTTCTGCATGATCGCATAGCACCCACCTGCACCGATCAGCAATCCGAGGCCGATCAACCCCAGATGACCGGCCGGGACGAAATAGAGATAGTCGAGGAAATCGAAGTTGCCGGCGCGGATGAGGCGAACGGCTTCGCGGTCCTGAAAGAAGAAGATTTCCGGCCATCGCAGGGCGTGTTCGTATTCGCCGTACAACTTCGCGAGTCCCGAAACGGCGACGCCCGTAAGCCCCGCGAACCCTGCGATCCGCGGGTTCCGAATTTTGCCGTGTCGAACCGCGAGACTGCCAATGAGGCCGATCGCGAACGAAATGAAGGCGACCTGAATCGGTCCGGCGATGCAGCAGAAGCATCCGAACCCGCCGAGCAATCGTTCGACGATCCAGCCCGCGCTTCCACCCGCGAACATCGCGGCGAAGAACAACCCGATGGTTCCGAGAAACGGACATCCGCCGTCCGGTTGAAACGGTGACACGTCCAGTCGTAGTCCTTCACCCGTCGCTGGCATGATTTTCCTCGCTGTTCTTTGGCAGTATACGGAGAGCCCGAAAATGACGAATGACGAACGACGAATGACGAATGACGAAGAAAGAGACCGCCCGTTTACTTTTCGCGGTTCTGCGATCACGCGAAAAGTAAACGGGGATGTATTCGTCATTCGTCATTGAGCGTGGTCCTTGACCGATTCAACCGCCCGATTATAGTGATATCAACCGATCGATCGCATCACTTCATCGCGACGTGCAACCCGAGGATCGCTCCGATGACCTGGGAATGGGGGCTTGCCGGTGAAAACACGTGGTCGCGTTTTTCGCCCAAAGATCAGAAAGCAATCGGCCCCGCTTCGCAATCGTACACCGAAGGCCCCGTTCGTATCATCGAAGCGGTCGAAGAATTCACTACCCCCACATTTCTGCCCGAATCGGTCCCGAACTGGGTTTACGTCGGCGAGGGCGAACGTGGACGAAAACGCTTCGTCATGCCGCTCCCCGAATCGAACCGCGATTACGCCTCGAACCTCGCGCGTTATTCGATCTACCTCCGACGCGAACATCAGGTCGGCAACTTCAGTTCCGATGAACCGAAGCAACGCGACAACACGCAACGACTCTTCGACGAATTCAATCTGATCATCGACCGACTGCTCGAACGTGTGCAACTGATGCACCGCTACCGATTTTCGGTGGGGGTGCTCGCACCGACGTCGGTGTGCTGGTATCGTACCGCCGATGGGCCGATGATCATCCTGCCGGATCTCGGATTCGTGTGGGGCGGCTTCGGTCATTTACCGGAATGGCTCGCCGATCAGGGAGCGTGGCAACCACTCTGGGAGGATGCACCCCGCAATCTGATCACCGCCGATCTCGACCCGGAACGCGACATTCGCACCATCGCCCGCCTCCTCGACTGGACACTTTCCGGCGGGCTGAATCGAGACATTCCGAAGCCGAAAGACGGACACGATCCGCGACGGTCGGCGACGTATTCGATCCTGTACGACGCGATGATCGGCAAGTATCGCAACATCGAATCGTTGCGGACCGCGTTGCAGGGTTCGGGCGCACGGCCCGGCGATCACTTTTTGTTCGAGACATACCGCGATCTGACGAACGATCGAAAATCGTCGGGATCGTGGAAACAGAAGGCGTTCGTCGGAATGCTGTTGTGTGCCGGGATCGGGACAGCGGGTTACTTCGGCTATCAGGAATTCGTGAAGAATCCGCCCGAAGTCCGTTCCGTGATCTGTCCCGAATGTCCGCCGACATCGAAACTCCACCCATTGCTGTTGCAATACGACTCGACCAAAGAGCCGCGAGAGCAGACGAAACTCTTCGTGCAAATGCGTGAGGTCGAACGGTCCGAGAGTTCGACGGTCGCGGAGGTGGAACGGAAGTGCATCGAGAAGATCGAGAGCAAGCTGTTACCATCGACCGGGTGTCCGCTCGGATCGGAGTTGGTGCCGACGCTCAGCGAACTGGAAAAAAGTCTGACGCAATTCGAGCAAAGTCTGCGAGACTGGGAGACGAACCCGGTCGGCGATCGGCCGTTCGCGACACCGGAGCAATTGAAACTTTGGAACGACGCACTCGAAACGTTGGGTAAGTTACCGAAATTGCCGAGCGAAACGTCGCTGGGACAACGGGAAAAACAGTCCGCCGACGCCGTATACGATCGTGTGGCGAAAATTTTCGAGTGGACCGGGAACGATTTTGAAGACCACTATCAGGGTTATCCGTTAAATAAAACCGAGAAGATGTTCGCTCTCCTCAAGAGTGAATGGTCGCGATTCGTTCGACTGACACCGATGCCCGAACACAAGGAGATTCGTCCATGGTCCGATCGTATGGAAAGAGATTACTCCCGGCCGTGATCCTGCTGGGACTCATGTCAACGGTCGGCACCGCACAGGACGGGGGCGTTAAAAAGTTCGTGAACCAGCAACCCGGCGTCGATGCCCGACCGACGCTCGTCCTCGCGATCCGCACTCCACGCGGACTCGCAAAGGGCGACATCATCGCGAGCTTCGAGGTGGTCAAAAAGAAGTTGATGGTCGAGGGTAAGGACAAACCGACGTGGGCGGAGATCGAACTGATCGAATCGAGCCGACAGGGGTTCGAACAGGTTCAGTCGATCGTGATGGGAACGACCGTCAATCCGAACAACCCCGCACCGGAAGTGCGCAACGTCGGCCTGAAATTGCGCAAGGACCAAGTCTTTGAAATCGATTGTGGCGATCCGCGTTTCAGTCTCGAATCGATGTCGCTGACCTACGGCGACAAGACCGAAAACTTCGTCGTGAACCCGGATCAGACGAACAATCCGCTGACGTACAATCGCACGCACCGCGCCTATTATTTCCAGTACGATCCGGCGAAATATCCCGATCCGAAGGAATATAAACTCAAAGTCGTCACGAAAGAAGCGACCAAAACGAAGGCGGCGGAGGTCGAGGACAGGGGACCGTACTCGTGGCCGCAGGAACGCGAGAATTTCTGGGTCGTGAAACTGGTCGGTTGGACAGGCGAAATCGACGAGTTGAAGAAGCGACTTGGCAATCCCGATATCCTCGCGACCCCGTTCGACATTTCGGACGCGAAGTTCACGACGTTCGGCATCGGTGTGATGTTGCCGCAGGTGCCCGACGAACCACGCGAAGGATTCACGGATCGCAATAAATTTC
>Ga0105044_10013625_pt1 | contig 11029 bp, 9 predicted proteins | sample MAT01_FD_78092 | JGI IMG/M metagenome (GOLD analysis project Ga0105044, IMG submission 78092) | Freshwater microbial communities from Lake Fryxell liftoff mats and glacier meltwater in Antarctica - MAT-01 | ecosystem: Environmental > Aquatic > Freshwater > Ice > Liftoff microbial mat | place... | reverse complement strand
GGATATCCACCAAGAAACTGGCTATTTATGCGGTAAAAGAGGGCGGCACACAAGCACAGGCGATCGAGCCTGAAAGGCAGAACGAGCAAGCGCTGACGGATGAGCAGATTTTACAGCTTGCGCGCATGGGCAGAAGAGTTGAAGAACATTTCGGCCACCCCCAGGACATCGAATGGTGTTTGGCTGATGATACATTTTATCTTGTCCAGAGCCGGCCAATCACTACGTTATACCCCATCCCGGAAGCGAATGATGGCGTGAACAACGCCCGTTCCGATCAGGAGAATCACGTTTACATATCTGTCGGCCATCAACAGATGATGACCGACGCCATGAAGCCATTGGGATTGTCCTTTTGGCTGTTAACGACTCCTGCACACATGCGTACAGCCGGTGGAAGGTTGTTTGCTGATGTTACAAATATGCTGGCTTCACCTGGCAGTAGAAATACGATAATAGATACCTTGGGAAAATTCGATCCGCTCGTGAAAGACGCACTTACAACCATCATAGAGCGGGGAGATTTTATAAAATCGTTACCGGATAATAAAAAAGAATCAGGCTCCGGTAAAAGCAATAAGTCTGGGTCGCTTCCGAATTTTCAAACACTAAACGACTACGATCCAACAATTGTTTCTGATCTGATCAAGAATAGTCAAACATCGATAGAAGCGTTAAAACAAAACATCCAAACGAAATCAGGAACGGATCTGTTTGACTTTATCCTGGAAGATATCCAGCAACTAAAGAAAACCGTATCTGCCCCACAAAGCATGGGAGTGATTATGACTGGTATGAATGCTTCATCGTGGATCAATGAAAAAATGCAGGAGTGGTTAGGTGAGAAAAATGCAGCAGACACGCTTTCTCAATCTGCGCCGAACAATATTACTTCGGAAATGGGCCTGGAGTTATTGGATGTCGCAGATGTGATCCGCCCTTATCCGGAAATAATGGAGTATTTACAACAGGCAAAAGATGATCACTTTTTGGATGAACTGGTTCAATTGGATGGTGGACAGGAAACCCAGGACGCGATCAATGCTTATCTCAACAAATACGGAATGCGATGTACCGGAGAAATCGATATTACGAGGACCCGCTGGCGCGAAAAACCAAAACTACTGGTCTCCTTGATTCTTAGTAATATCAAAAACTTTGCGCCTAATGCCGGCAACCGGAAATTTGAGCAAGGACGACAGGAAGCTTTGAAAAAAGAACAAGCGTTATTAGACCGCTTGAAGCAATTGCCGGATGGTGAACAAAAAGCGAAAGAAACAAAACGAATGATCGACCTGGTCCGGAATCTCAGCGGATATCGTGAATATCCAAAATACGGCATCGTTAGCCGCTACTTCGTGTATAAGCAGGCTTTCCTACAAGAAGCTGAACAACTTGTACAAGCGGGCGTACTTCATGAAAAAGAAGATAGTTACTATCTCACTTTTGAAGAACTGCGCGAAGTCGTGCGCACGGGTAAACTGGATTACCGAATCATCAGCGGGCGAAAAGACGCGTACATACACTACGAAAAACTAACGCCGCCACGTGTGATCACGTCCGACGGTGAAATCATTGCAGGGGCGTACAAACGAGAAAATCTCCCAGCCGAAGCGATTGTCGGGCTAGCTGTTTCTTCTGGCGTTATCGAGGGACGAGCACGCGTCATCTTAACCATGGCAGATGCGGATCTGGAAGACGGCGATATACTAGTCACCGCCTTTACTGACCCCAGCTGGACACCGTTGTTTGTATCGATCAAAGGTCTGGTCACCGAAGTTGGTGGACTAATGACCCATGGCGCAGTTATCGCCCGTGAATATGGCTTACCCGCAGTGGTCGGCGTAGAAAATGCGACCAAACTGATAAAAGATGGGCAACGAATTCGCGTGCATGGCACAGAAGGATATGTAGAAATCTTATAATGGGGAATTTGAAAAAGTAATTCAGCCGCGGGCTGTCACCCGAGGCCGCTGAGCGCAGTTGGATAAATGTGTGTCTTCACAACCACACTTCACCCTAGCCCTTGCTTGACAGCCGCTAATTTTCCAACAACGGCTAAGTCGAACCAAGCATCAACGCTTGACTATCTATCTTGTACGTTCTCAGTCCGAGGAGACAACCGCATGACAACAAGTACCGTTCAATTCACACCAGAGCAGATTGTACAGCACTATTATAGGGCGCTCAACGCCAGACAGCCCGCCCTGGCTGCGCCCTTCTTGGCCGAGGATGTAGTACGGATCGGCGTAATGGCGACCGATGGACCACCCCACCGCACACAGGGCAAAATCGCGCTTTTGGCGCGTATGCAGCGCATTGTCGATGACAATGGTGCGCTAACGGTGTACAATGTACAAGCCGCGGGCAACACCATAACCTGTTCTGTCCAGATCGCCACGGATACCATGCGTCGTGAGAAGATTGCGCCGCTAGAAGAAAATGCCGAATTTCTGATACAGGATGGTCGCATCAAGTCCTACCGGGTGGTTTCCACGCCAGAAGCGATGGCGAAGATCAAAGCCACTACGCACTAATAGATAAAACCCTTAAAAGTCATAGATAGCGTCTCGTGTATTATCGAGTTTATTGGGTTGACTTTTAAATGGTTTGTCCATAAGTAAAACTGGCGGCCAACAGATTCTACATACATCATGGGGTGAGTTCTGTTGGCCGCCACTGTCCAAAAGGAGAACGTAACTTTTGAAAATTGGTATTGACTTTGGCACAACCCACACCTCGGCTGCGGTTTATGATGGTAAGCAGATTCGTGCCATCCCGCTAGACGCAGAGAATGCCAATCCAAACCTGCTGCGCTCGATGATTTATATCACCAAAACACAGGAACAGTTTCTGGGGCTAGCCGCGGTACGCACCTTTCTGGAACAGGACACAGGCCGCGCCGTGATCTACCAGGAGAAAGTGGTGGGCACGCTGACCAATACGGTGGCCTCCCATGATGCCGACGAAAACGTGACGATCATCTACGACACGATCATCGAGGACGATATCGGAGCCCAGGGACGTTTGTTGCAATCGATCAAAACTGGGCTGCGCGCCGATTCTTACCTAGGCACCGCCATCTTTGGGCGCTACTATACGCTGCAAGAGCTGATTGCGTTGATCCTGCGCCAAGTACGCCTCCAAGCCGAAGCGTACCTGGGCACGCCTGTCCACCAGGCAACCCTGGGCAGACCCGTGCAATTTTCCGACAATGCCGCCACCGATCAAAACGCGCAACAACGGCTGCGCGAAGCCGCGCTGATGGCTGGCTTTACCGCGGTTGATTTTGTGCCCGAACCCGTGGCGGCGGCCTCGTTTTATCTGGCGCAGGTGACCAAACCCGAGACAGTGCTGGTCTTTGACTTTGGCGGCGGCACGCTGGATCTCACCGTCATGCGTGCCGATGCCGGCCAGGTCCATGAAATTCTGGCAACCCATGGCGTGCTAGTCGGCGGCGACGATCTGGATAGCCGCCTCATGCGCAGCCACGTGGCCAAGCACTTTGGCACCGAGTCGCCCATTGATACCAACTTTGACGAGCGGCCCATTCTCTTTCCCGAGGACTTGGCCGATGAGTTGGCGCAGTGGCAGACAATTCCCAATCTTTCGCGCCCCAAAGCACTATCGGTGATCAAGCGCGCCAAACGCTATAGCCCCGAATCCGCCAAATTTGTGGCACTCGAAGCGCTGGTGACGCGCAATCATGGCTTTGCGCTCTTTGAAACCATTGAGCAAACCAAACGCCAATTATCAAATGCGGAGCGTGCGCCATTAGAGATGGTCGCCGAGGGCATTGACCTCCATCTTACGTTGACGCAGCGCGCCTTCAACAGCGCCATCAATGAAGAGATCTCCAATGCGCGCGAAGGCGTGCGCAAAGTCATCGCCATGGCAGGCATTCCGGCAGACGCGATCGATGCTGTGGTCACGACCGGCGGCTCGTCGGTGATTCCGATCTTCCAAAGAATGCTGACCACCGAATTCCCCGCCGCCGCGCTGGTGCCGTTGGACACCTTTAGCGGGGTGACAAATGGGCTGGCGATCCGCGCCTATCAGGATGAGGCAGCAGCGATAGCATTCCGGGCAAGCGCCAATTAGTCGCTGACTTACCGAGTATTCGTGGCGCTTGTCCGGAATGCATCTGTATCTGGGAGAGATGTCAGCTTGCTGCCAGCCAGCGGTCAGCGCATTTTCAGGATGCGCCTGCGCTAATCGAGTATGCTATATGCAACCAAATCACGCAGAATGCGTAATGATGGGTGAGATGTGACAGCATATATTGTGCCGTCATACAAAATGGCAAAGCTGCATACCACATTTTGAAAATGGGATGCAGCGATGGAAAGGATTTCAATCGATTATGCAACGCATTACCAATTATCAAAGCAAAGATCCGGGTCTAGCGGCTGTGCTCAGCGCACTGATCCCAGGGCTTGGTCAACTATATAACGGGCGTATCTTGTGGGCGATCTTCTGGTTTATTATTACGCCAGGTCTGTGGATCGGTACCGGCGGTTTCTTGGGCTGGGTCTGCCACGTCGTCGCCGCCTATGAAGCCTATCGCTACGCCAAGCGCTACAACTACCGCTAACCAGCGGTTTGTCGGTAACGTAAATATAGGATTGCGTAAGCGCAAGTAAGCAACAGCCTTCCCGCAGTGGGAAGGCTGTTGCGCGTCGGGTGATAGGTCATCATTGGGGTTGACAATATGCCGTCGAACAGCGCTATCCAATCGGTGAGTTGTTTGGGTGTCCAGCGTTATTCTTGAACAAAAATGAAGAAACGCTGATCCGGCGCGTGGCATCGACCGGCGCACTTGTGTTTGAGGTAGCAGAAGAGCCATTTCGCAAAATGGCCTTTCGCCAACGCAGTGAAGGCTTGCTAGCCGTAGCGCCACAGCTCCGCCGTCAACTGGCGACCTATCAACCGGTAGAAAATGGATGCTACCTGTTTGCCGAGGCGCTGGAAAAGCCCGGCAACCTGGGTACGCTGTTGCGCTCGGCCGATGGCGCAGGGGCCAATGGCGTGATCGTCTGCGACCCCTGTACCGATATCTGGCATCCCGATGTGATCCATGGCAGCATTGGCGCGTTCTTTGGCTTGCCAATTTTCGAATGTACAACCGAAGAAGCGCTTGCCTGGTGTCGCCAATGGAACATCCGCACCTTGGCAGCCACGCCCCAAGCCGAACGGCTTTATACGGAAATTGATATGCGGGGAGCGATTGCCATTGCGGTTGGTACCGAGCAATATGGGCTGAGTCACACCTGGCTCACAGCGGCCGACGAACAGATCAAGCTGCCCATGTTGGGCACCGCCAATTCACTCAATGTGGCAATGGCGGCAACCCTGCTCCTGTACGAGGTCGTGCGGCAGCGGACGGCGTAGGGATATGCCATAGAGATACTACAGTTGTAGGCGCGCCGGATCGCGCAGATAGACGATCTGACCCCCCACAACTGTCGCCACAACGTCCAACTGCGCATCCAGCAAGACCAGATCTGCCTGATACCCTGGTGCAATCGAGCCCATCTGCTGGGCCAGCCCCAACGATTGCGCCGGGGTACGGCTGGTCACGGGCCAGGCCTCGGCCAGCGACAGCCCCGTGGCAGCGATAAAGTTGGCCAAGGCGCGCTCCATTGTCAGAATACTGCCGGCCAGTGTGCCGTCGGCCAGTTGACACACGCCATCTTTTACCGTCACCGTCTGCCTACCCAGATCATAATCGCCAGGGGGCAGACCGGCAGCGCGCATTGCATCGGTAATCAGGATCGTGCGCGCAATGCCCTTGCCGCGCGCCAAGATTTTCATGGCCGCGGGGTGCACGTGAATGTTATCCGCGATCATCTGGGCATAAATGCTATCGAGCGCCAGCGTTGCCCCGACGGTTGCCGGTTGGCGATGGTTGAACGCGCGCATGGCGTTGTAGGTGTGGGTGGCTTGGGTTACGCCCAGTGCGGCGGCACGCACACAAACCTCATAGGTGGCGTCGGTATGGCCCCAGACGCAGATCACCCCTTGGCGCAACGCAGTGCTGATAAATTCTGACGCACCGGCCACTTCGGGGGCCAAAGTGATCATGCGCACCGGTCCGGCAGCCAGCAGTTCAGCCAGTTCGGACAAGCTGGGAGGCCGGATATAGGCAGCAGGTTGTGCGCCGGGAAACTGCGGACTGATATAGGGGCCTTCGACATGTACGCCCAGACTACGCGCGCCAGTAATAGGCTGCGTTTGCCACTGCGCAACCGTTGCCACCGCTTCGATGATTGCCGCGTGGGGTGCGGTCATGCTGGTGGGCAGAAACGCGGTGACACCGTGTCGGGCAAAAAACTGGGCCATGCCCGCCAAAGATTCGACACTGGCATCCATCGTGTCGTAGCCAGCGCCACCATGCACATGCACGTCGATAAAGCCGGGCAGCACATAACAATCGGTTGCATCCAGGGTGATTGATTGGACGGCGGCAACAGGCAGCACTGCCTGAATCTGCGCATTACCCGTCAGGATATCGCCTGCGACAAAGCCAGGGTTCGTCAACGAATGCTCAGTGGCCGGTAGAAAGGTGGCCGGCAATAAGCCATGCCGGATACACAATTGCGGAAATGGATAAGGCGCTTTCATACAGCTACCGAAACACTTTCTGGTGTAATTACAAGCGGCAGGATCGCATCCTGCGCCAGGATGGGTGGCACCGCCAGCCCCAGACTTTCGTAGAGTTGCAGCGGCACCCCACTATCCGCCAGGTAGAGATCACCAAAGGCGGTTCCTGCCGTCAGCAGCGTAGCTTGGGGCAAGGTCCATAATAAGGTCGCCATGGCCCGAATATGCGGCGTCAACAGTTGACCGGTGGCGGTGTCGAGTCCGCTGGGCGCGTCCAGGCTAAGAATGGGGGCGCGACTGCTATTGGCCAGTTGGATCAGATCGCGGGCTTTGCCGTGGGGCGCATTGTGCAAGCCATCACCCATGATGGCGTCAATCACCAAATCGGCCAGCGGCAGTTCCCAGCCTTCCTCGGCCCAGGCGATGGGCGCGCCCATGGCTTGCAGTGTGGCTAATTGGTGGGCTGGCTCCCCAGCATAGGCATCGTCGGGATGGGTGAGCACAATCTGTACCCAAGCGCCCCAATGCAGCAGATAGCGGGCTGCAGCCAAACCAGCCGCGCCATTGTTGCCACGGCCAGCCAATACAACAATTGGCCGATCTGTGATATCATCATCGAGCAGGCGCGTGGCCAGGCGTGCCAAGTTATGGCCAACATTCTCGATCAGCTGGATCAAGGTGATGTGATATGTTTCGCTCATCATCCGTTCGATTGCGCGCCGTTGCGCGGTTGAAATGATGGGTATGGCGACCGATGAAGTCACGGATGCGTTTGGCATAATACAGACCTACTTCCTGCCCAGCTGGGATGTTTTGTCGGAGGATAAACCAATCGCGACAACAATGCAACTCGCTTGTTATTGAATTGTAACTCTCTTCGGCTAAAATTCAAATCACCTTTCAGATTGCAATTCCCAAGAAACCGAGATGTTTGTTTTTGCTTTTATTTTCTCTATTCTTTATGCAATTTGCTCGTATAAGGTTGGTGAAGTGCGCACATAAGGATGGTACCCCATGAACTGGACACAACAGATGGACGAGATGAGCAAGCAGTGGAACGACGTGCAGAAAAAACTGTGGACAAGTTGGCAGGAGGCAGCCCAACAAGCATCACCACAAGGCCAGGCCAAGGCGATGTGGCAACAGATGTTCACGACGTGGAAGAATATGTTGGATATGCAAGTCGAGAGCGTGCGTCTCTGGTCGGAAAGTGTTGTGACAGGCGGGGCACCAGATGCCACAGTCCAGTGGGCAGAGCAGTTCTACCAAATGACCAAACAATCGAGCAATGTGCAGAAGCAACTATGGGATAGCTGGTTCAGTATGGTCGATCAGGTGGATCTGGCCGCCATGCCGAATATGCCCAATATGATGAATATGAATAGCCAACCAATGGTGAAGCTCTGGCAAGAGATGGCCCAACAGACGACAAAGATGCAGCAAGAGTGGCTGAAAAATGTGAACGCGTGGCAGCCGGGCAAGAAAGGATAGTCCGTATGAATGGCTGGCCGGATATCCAACAAAAAATGTTCGAAGATTGGTGGAAATTGGTAGCAACCGCTATGCCCAACCTGCAGGCAAACGCAACCACGCCCCCCATGGAGGCATGGCTGTCTGACGCACTCGACCAGTGGCGCACCTATGCGCAACAGTGGAGCAGTGCCTTTCCATCTGATTTTGCGCCCGGATTTATGCCACAATTTGCTGATGTCACACGCGTTGCGCTGGAGCAATTTCTAGCGAGCCAACAACAGAGCATCCAGCTGATGGCAATGACGGGACAGGCATGGCAGGCCATCATGCGTGGTGCGACGACGCCCGATGAGTGGCCCAAAGCCTTACAAGCCTATGTTGAACAGCTACGCCAGCAGCTAAACGGCAGCATGGATGCCTTCAAAACCATGCAAAGTAGTGCAGAGCTTTGGCAACGCTATACCGACGAAATGGGCAAACTGGGCCAGCCCTGGCTCACACACTGGCTTCATCTGCAACAACAAGCCGGTCAGCCCAGCGATCCGCGCCAAGCAGCAGCAGCGGGCGCGGTCAAGCTCACCAATCTTTTTTGGGATACGTTCAACCAAAGCGCCGGGCGATTACTCGGTGCACCCAGCCTGGGGTTGACGCGCGAGTTCAGCGAAAAGCTCAACCGTAGCTTTCTGCTCTGGCAAGCGCATCAGAAGGCAGACCTTGACTATCAACTGCTGATTGGCAACACATGGCTCGATGCATTTGCCGCTTTTATGCAGAAATTGCTCGCCATGGCCTACGCCGGCGAAATCATTACGCAGCAAGAGAAACTGCTGGATCTCTGGGTGGAGGTGGCGGACAAACAGTTCATCGAGGTTTTCCATGCAGACGCCTTTGCGCAGCTACAGAGCACCTATATCAATAGCAGCATGGCACTACGCCGCCAACAGCGTGAACTGGCCGAAGTTTGGCTGCGCATGCACGATCTGCCAACGCGCAGCGATCTCGATGCCGCGCATCAGGCGATCTTTGAGCTGCGCCAAGAGGTCAAAGCCATGAAAAAGGCTTTGCGCGCGCAAGTGCCCGTAGTCGCCGCCATGCCCACACCAGAGCCTGTGGCGAAACCAATCAAACGCCGTACCGCAAAACCCAAAGTCGCTAACGTCCGCGCGAACGGCGCAGGCAAAGGAATAGAAGGAAAATAAGGCATGTTTCCATTTCCAATGCAGCCCGCAACCATGCTGGAAAATCTACAGGAGATGCAGCGCAACGCGGCAGTCGGCATTGAAAATCTCAGCAAGCTGCGCGAAGCAGATATTCACATTGGCACGGCAGCGAAACAGGCGGTCTATCGCGAGGACAAGCTGGTGCTCTATCGCTACGAACCTGTGGTGAAAAATCCTTTGCCCATTCCGCTGCTCATTTCCTATGCGCTGGTCAATCGCCCCTATATGGTCGATCTACAGGAGGATCGTTCGCTGGTGCGTAATCTCCTGAAGTTAGGGATTGACGTTTATCTGATCGACTGGGGTTATCCCGGCCCGACCGAGCGCTGGTTGACGTTGAACGATTATATTAACGGCTATATCGATAGCTGTGTCGATGTAATGCGTGCAAAGCATGGCGTTGATAAGATCAATCTTTTGGGCATCTGCCAAGGCGGCACCTTTAGTCTATGTTACGCCGCGTTGCACCCCGAAAAGCTACAAAATTTGATCACCATGGTAACACCCGTCGATTTTCATGTCGAGGGTACGGCGGGCTGTGGCCTGTTGAACAGTTGGGTACGTGGGCTGGATGCCGATCTGCTGGTCGATACACTTGGTAATATTCCGGGTGCTTTTATGAATTTTGGCTATCTTATGTTGCGCCCCTTTGCCTTGAATGTGGGCAAATATACGACCCTCCCTGCGATTGCCGCCGACGAGGCAAAACTGCTCAATTTTCTGCGCATGGAAAAATGGATTTTTGACAGCCCCGATCAGGCGGGCGAAGCCTGGCGGCAGTTTATCAAAGATTTCTACCAGGGCAATAAGCTGATCACCGGCGAAGTGGAGATTGGGGGCAGCCGTGTTGATCTGCGCCAGATTACCATGCCCGTTTTAAATCTCTATGCCGAGCAGGATCATCTGGTGCCGCCGGCTTCCTCCTTGGCGCTACAAGCCTATGTAGGCACCGCGGATTATACAGTGCAAGCCTTTCCCGCCGGCCACATTGGCATGTATGTCAGCGGGAAAGTACAAAAAGATCTCCCCCCGCTTCTCGCAACCTGGCTCAAAGCGCGCACATAATCTGACAGGGAGGAAACCATGTTCGGCCTGGAAGACAAAGTTATCTTCGTCACAGGCGGCAACCGCGGAATTGGTGCTGCCATTGTGGACGTGCTGACCCAGCTCGGCGCGCGTGTTGCCTATACCTATCGCAGCGAACCAGGCCCCGATGCCGCGCTTGCCATTCAAGCGGATGTCACTGATCCCGACTCGATGGCCGCGGCGATTGCCAGAGTCGAAACGGAGGTTGGCGCGATTTATGGCGTGGTGCTGAATGCTGGCATTACCAAGGATAATCTCTTTTCCAACATCTCGGTAGAAGATTGGTACGCGGTGATCGACACCAATCTCAATGGCGTTTTCAACACACTGCGCCCAATTGTGCCCCATTTGTATGCGCGCGGCAGTGGTTCCTTGGTCTTCATCAGCTCGGTGGTGGGCGAACAAGGCAATATTGGCCAGGCCAACTATGCGGCCTCCAAAGCGGCAGTGATTGGGTTGGCCAAAACGCTAGGGCTGGAAGGGGCACGCTATGGTGTACGCGCCAATGTCGTTGCGCCGGGCTTTACTTCGACCGATATGGTCAAAGCGGTGCCCGACAAAGTCAAAGAGCGCATTCTCAGCAAAATTCCGCTCCGGCGCTTTGCCGAGCCAGCAGAAATTGGCTGGGCAGTCGCTTTTCTCATGTC
>Ga0105044_10013623_pt1 | contig 11030 bp, 7 predicted proteins | sample MAT01_FD_78092 | JGI IMG/M metagenome (GOLD analysis project Ga0105044, IMG submission 78092) | Freshwater microbial communities from Lake Fryxell liftoff mats and glacier meltwater in Antarctica - MAT-01 | ecosystem: Environmental > Aquatic > Freshwater > Ice > Liftoff microbial mat | place... | reverse complement strand
TCAAAAGAATTGTATTCTAAGCTTTTGCGCCATTGTTTTTTAATTGAGTAAAGTCATCAAAAAATAAAACAATTTCAACCAAATTACTAGCAAAAATTTAATATCTGTCACTTTCTCTTCACATTTGTTGCCATCTATTTTCAACAGTAATCTTCCAATAGTTAGATACATCTTTAATAAAATTTTTTTTAAATAGTAAGTAATGAATCCAAAATAGAATACTGGAGAAACATCAAATGGCACTTGTAAAACTAGAACAATCCTACTCTGACTATCGTAACGATTCTTCTGCAATAGATGAGCTAAACATCAATAACACAGTTCAAGCTCAAGAAAGTGTTCGACGCGAAGAACTTGATATAGATACTCAAGGGCGTCCTATTGGAGAGAAGTAAGCTTTTTTTCGCATCAATTAAAAGCTCTCATTTAAAGTCCCTCTTCCAACATTGGGAGAGGGACTTTGAAGTTATCTCTCCAGATAAAACAAAGATAAAAGCAAAGTAAATGGCATAAGTTCAGTCAAGAGGGTCAAAAAGGTTGACTAACGCGGATACTACAACCATTGGCGACCCTATAAGGAAGCAAATCAACCATTGATTCAAGTTTAATGGTGCTGTGTTAAATAAGGTGTTCATTAAACTCCATTGACTGAAAATGATTTGTAAAAATATCGTAGAAACAATTCCAATAATAATTGCAGTACTATCACTGATTTTACCCCCCTTACCACGTAATTTACCTAGAAAAGCTCTTCCTAAGTGGCTAATACTTAAAAGATAAAAAACTCTGCCTGCTACTAAAGCCTGAATTGCCATTGTTCGGGCTAAATCGATATTTCCTGTGGTTTGTCTGATCCATTCAAATACACCAAAAATCAAAATCCAGTTAAAGATGGAAATTGCCACGATGCGCTTGACTAAACTTTGGGAAAGTAATGATTCGCGGGGGTTACGCGGTGGTTGTTGCATGACCCGCTCAGACCTCGGCTCAAAGGCTAAGGGTACAGTCATGGCGATGGAATTAACCATATTCAACCAAAGAACTTGTAAAGACAAAATCGGTAATTCTCTAGCAAGCAGTACGCTAATTAAAATCGTCATCGATTCGCCACCATTAACTGGGAGAATGAAGGCGATCGCTTTGAGCAGATTTCGATAAACAGTGCGCCCTTCCTCAACCGCAGCTTCTATGGAGGCAAAGTTATCATCGGTTAAAATCATGTCTGCGGCTTCTTTTGCTACCTCTGTACCAGCGCCCCCCATCGCAATACCAATATCTGCTTGTTTCAGGGCGGGTGCGTCGTTGACACCATCCCCTGTCATCGCAACAACCTCGCCTTTAGACTGTAGTGCTTCAACAATACGCAGTTTCTGTTCTGGTGCAACGCGAGCAAACACCGCCCCATCTTCTATTGCTGTGGCGAGTTCTGATTCACCCATGCGGCTAAGTTCACTTCCTGTAAAAGCCAGAATTTCCCCATTTTTGTTGAAGCCCATACTTTGAGCGATCGCAGCAGCAGTTACAGCATGATCGCCTGTAATCATTTTGACTTGGATACCAGCTTCTTGACAGGCTTGCACCGCTTTGATTGCTTCTGCTCTAGGCGGATCGATCATCCCCTGTAATCCCAAGAAAATCAAATTATTTTCGATATCTGCATGATCAAGGGAATCTTGAGTAACTGGCACAGATTTCTTGGCAAACGCTAGAACCCTTAAACCCTGACGAGCCATTGCATCAACTTGCTGATGCACCGTTTCTGCATTTACAGAGGCAAGGTTTCCCTTCACATCCAACATCTGTTGAGAACGTTGGAGAATTGCTTCAACCGAACCTTTAACAAAAATAGTTCTGTGTTTTTGTTCACTTGTCAATGACGAATCATGCAAAGTCGCCATGTATTGGAACTCAGACTCAAACGGGATGGCATCTAACCTGGGCATTTCCTCTTCTAAAAGGCTGTGGGTAAGCTCAACTTTATTGGCAACAGCGATCAATGCTCCCTCTGTGGGATCGCCAACAACCTGCCACTGCCCTTCCTTTGTTTCCAGATGCGAATCATTACATAACAATCCAGCTTTTAGACATTCTTCAAGAGCAGGAAAATTGTTCCAATTTACTGGCTTTTCATCAAGTAAAATTTCTCCTTCTGGAGCATAGCCTACACCACTGGCAGTATAATACTCGCCTCCTACATATATTGCTTGTACAGTCATCTGATTTTCAGTTAGCGTACCAGTTTTGTCAGAGCAGATAACTGTAGCACCACCAAGGGTTTCCACTGCTGGCAATTTGCGAACAATGGCATGACGCCGCGCCATCCGGGAAACACCGATTGCCAGTGTAACTGTAACTACTGCTGGCAATCCTTCGGGAATAGCACTGACAGCAAAGGCGATCGCAGCTTCAAACATTTCTGTCCAGGAGTAGCCGTATCCCAGCCCAACTGCAAACATGAATGCTGCTATGCCTAAAATTATGTACAGCAAAGTCCGGCTAAATTTGTCAAATTTGCGGGTTAAGGGAGTTTTCAGGGTGGTTCCTTGCTCCATTAACTGGGAAATGCGTCCGGTTTCTGTGGCATCTCCAATGGCGACAACAATACCCCTACCAGTGCCAAAAGTCACGAAGCTACCAGCATAAGCCATATTGATGCGTTCTGCTAATGCTGCATCTAGACTTAGCGGTTCCGTGTTTTTCTCAATTGCAATTGATTCGCCCGTCAGTGCTGATTCATTCACTTGCAGAGTTCGTAGTTGCACCAAACGCAAATCTGCTGGTACTTTGTCTCCAGAAGTAAGTAGTACCAAATCCCCTGGTACTAACTCTGTGGAAGAAACTTGTACTTTTTCACCATTGCGAATGATGGTTGCATTGGTTTGCACTGAAGAAGCTAAGGCTGCGATCGCACTTTCAGCCTTAGATTCTTGCACAAAACCAATAATGGCGTTAATCAGAGTTACACCCCAAATCACCCCAGCATTCACCCACTGCCCCAAAAACGCCTTGATTGCACCCGCAATTAACAAGATGTACAGTAGCGGTTGGTTAAATTGCAACAAAAATCGTAGTAATGGACTTTTTCCAGGTTTGCTCTTGAGTTCGTTAGCACCAAAACGCTCCCGTCTTTTTGTCGTAATATCAGAGTTTAAACCCGTTTCTAAATTACTATCTAAATGCCGAATTACTTCTTGTACAGACAGATGATGCCATTGGCTTGACTGAATTATCTCTTTTGGTGTTGCTGTCATCTTATTCGCCCTAAAATTTAACACTGACAGGGTAAATCAAGACTATTAACTGTTATTTTAGTTTTTAGCTAATTATTAAACTTGACCTGTACATCCAGTATTAGAAACAAATGTGATTTAAAAGTGAGCGCAATGCGATCAGAAGGAGTCAGAATTCAGAATAACTCTATGAATTCAGGGATTTCTATAAAGCTGCTAATATTTCTTCTTTACGTGATCTCGTTGATTCAAGAATCCCCGTCCGTTCACGGCGGGGAGTGTCAAACTTCTCTCTGTATTAACCCAACGCGGACTTTAACTCACTTTCGGCTTGTTCCAACGCCTCTGGTAATTTACTCGCATCCCGTCCGCCGGCTTGGGCTAAATTCGGTCTCCCACCGCCGCCACCACCGCAAATTTTAGCGATCGCACCTACAAATTTACCAGCTTGCAAACCTTTTTTGTTCACTTCTGAACTAAAAGCTGCAACTATACTAACTTTCCCCTCTTCGGGAACCGAACCCAGCACCACTGCACCATTACCGATTTTTTGCAGTAAGCGTTCGGCTGCGGTTTTCAATGATTCTGGATCAACATCTTCTAATTGGGCGACGATAATTTTATAATCGCCTACCGTTTCGGCTGTTTGCAGCAAGCTGTCAGATTTGGCGATCGCTAACTGTACCTTTAAGCTTTCTAGTTCTTTCTGACTATTTCTAAGTTCGCTTTGCAGACTTGTAATTCTATCTGGTAATTCTTCGGGTTTAACTTTAAAGCGATCGCTCAAATCTTTAACTACTTTATCCCGAAGGTTGAGATAATCGAGTATTGCTGGCCCCGAAACAGCTTCAATGCGCCGTACCCCAGAAGCTACGCCAGCTTCTGAGATAATCTTGAACACGCCAATTTCAGCAGTATTACTGACATGAATTCCACCGCATAGTTCCATTGATACATTAGGAAAGTCAATCACCCGCACTTCCTCACCGTATTTTTCGCCGAACATAGCAACAGCACCCCTAGCTTTCGCCTCTGCTAAAGGTAATACTTCCACTTTTGCAGTATGTGCTTCGGCAATCCAAGTGTTTACCTGTTCCTCAATTTGTTGAACTTCCTCGGCTGTCAACGCACGCGGACAGTTGAAATCAAAGCGCAATCTGTCAAAGGAAACTAGAGAACCAGCTTGAGATATGCTATCATCAACAATTTTTTTCAACGCTGCTTGTAACAGATGCGTTGCGGTATGGTTAGCTTGGGCGCGACGGCGACAAGCCGGATCAATTTGGGCGGTTACATTATCGCCTACGCGCAGTGTACCGCGTTCGATGCGTCCGAAGTGAACAAAGAAATCAGATTCTTTCTTCACATCTTCCACCCGAACTACGATCCCATCACCAGAGATATAACCGCGATCGCCGATTTGTCCCCCAGATTCAGCATAAAATGGCGTTTTGTCAAGGACAATTTGCACCTGTGTCCCCACTTCTGCTTCCTCTTGGGAAACACCTTCGACTAATATCGCTTCGACTTTTGCCGTCGTTGCAGGTTGGGTATAGCCTAAAAATTCGGTGACTTGGATGTGTTCTGCTAATTTGTCGAGGGAACCTTGCACAGTTAAATCGATGGTTTCGTGTGCTGCTTTGGCACGTTCCACCTGCTTTTGCATTTCGATATTGAATCCCGCTTCATCCACTGTGAGATGATTTTCCTCGGCAACTTCTTGAGTAAGTTCGAGAGGAAATCCGTAGGTGTCATAGAGGGTAAATGCGCTTTCACCGCTAATTTGGGTTTTTCCTTGCTGTTTCACCTCTTGGATGATTTCTTCTAGGAGTTTTTCGCCTCTATCCAGAGTTCTGAGGAAATTGGATTCTTCCCGTTGCAACTCAGCAATAATTGCTGCTTCCCGTTGGCGGACATTGGGGTAAGCTGATTCAGAAAGAGCGATCGCAGTTTCGGCGACTTGGGTAGTAAATTCGCCAGAAATCCCAATTAATCGCCCATGACGCACCACCCGCCGAATTAACCGCCGCAGCACATAACCCCGTCCCACGTTGGAAGCGCGAATTTCATCAGCGATCATGTGGACAACAGAACGAACGTGATCGCCAATCACTTTTAGGGAAACTTTGGTTTTTTCATCACTTTTGTGGTAATCAATGCCAGCAATTTGCGCTGCTGTTTGGATAATTGGGAAAATCAGGTCAGTTTCGTAGTTATTGGATACTTTTTGGAGAATTTGGGCCATTCTCTCCAAACCCATGCCGGTGTCGATGTTCTTGTTTTGCAGTGGTGTTAAATTACCTGACGCATCCCGGTTATATTGCATGAACACGAGGTTGTAAAATTCGATGAACCGGGAATCATCTTCTAAATCTATATTTTCGTCACCGCGTTCTGGGTGGAAGTCGTAATAAATTTCTGAACAAGGGCCACAAGGGCCAGTCGGCCCAGATACCCAAAAGTTATCGTCTTCGCCCAAGCGTTTAATTCTCGCTACCGGCACACCGATCTGATCGCGCCAAATTCCAAAGGCTTCATCATCATCTTCAAAAACGCTGACGACAAGATTTTGGGGGGAAAAGCCAAAGACTTGTGTAGAAATTTCCCAACCCCAAGCGATGGCTTGTTCTTTAAAATAATCACCAAAGCTGAAATTGCCCAACATCTCAAAAAAGGTGTGATGCCGTTTGGTGCGTCCGACATTTTCGATATCATTGGTACGGATACACTTTTGTGAAGTTGTAGCCCGCTTAAATTCTGGTGTACGCTGCCCTAAGAATATTGGCTTGAATGGTAGCATCCCCGCGATCGTCAGCAGCACGGTTGGATCTTCTGGCACGAGGGAGGCACTTGGGAGAATTTGGTGATTCCGTTGGGCAAAGAAGTCGAGAAATATGTTGCGAATTTCGTTACCGCTTAAATACTGAGGATTTGAAGACATAGGTAGGTATTTTTAACTTTAGACTTTAGACTTAGGCGTAGTGGCACTAAGTAGGTGTATTTTTATAAATAGCTTTATATATTCTTGCATTTTGTTTCATATTACTGCCAGCGAATTGTGCCACTCGGTGAGCTATATGCAGTGATGAGTATGCTTGTAGACCATTTTCTACCTCTAGCAGGATGTGCGATCGCATTTTGGTCGTTAAGATTAACTATTATTTATTTTGGTAATTGCATCCGAAAAATAGCACTTAAGAAACTACACTAATAGTTTTTATACATCCAATATTATTCAGTAATATTACTGTTTTAAAAATATTCTGTAAAGAAGACATTAGTTGTCAGAAGTGGAGATTTCATAAACTCTAGTAGTAAATATGAAGGCTTAAAAGGAGATTCAGCTTGGGAATTTATTGTAGATTCGGCGTAAAAAAAATAATATATCAATAAATATAACTCAGCCTAAAACATCATATTTAATATTAGGCGACAAAAGCAGCAACTTTTAGTAAGTTAATCTATTTAAAATTTAACTAGGAAAAAAAATAAAGCAATGAATATTTCTATTCTGGTCTTTGGAAAGAATAATTTTATCGCCACACTTCCAGATCAGATCCGTTACGCGACTGCTTTTAGTGTAGAAGTTATAGATAATCTTAATCACGCAGTGTCGCAGATTAAAATTACGCCTCCCGATATAATACTTGTGCAGGCTAGCCTGGATGGCAGTATGGAACTGTGCAGTTGGTTGAAAGACCAGACAAAGCTATCCTGGATATACTGTATTCTCTTCGAGGATCGTCCCCAGCAGCTTATTGATAGAAATAAGGGTTGGCATAGGGAATTAGAGATGAGTGCTGCGGCATTAAAGCAAGGAGCCGATGCTTATATTTGGCATTTTATTGAAGAAAAAACAGACCATAACTTGGCAGAGTTGACTGCAAATCATGGACTAATACTTGCTCAATTGACTGTTGGTTTGCGAAAAGCACAGAAATACCGAGATTTAATTCGGACAAATGATATGTTATCAGCGATCGCCTTGTCCGATTCCTTGACAGAATTAAATAATCGTCGTGCTTTAGAATGGAACTTGCCCAGGCAAATAAAAAAAGCTAGGACTCAAAAAACTTCCATGAGTTTGATTATTCTGGATGTAGATCATTTTAAGAAAGTTAATGATACTCACGGGCATTTAGTAGGCGATCGCATCTTGCAGCTGTTATGTAAGCGTCTGCGACACAATCTGCGCTGTCAAGACACAGCATTTCGCTATGGTGGCGAAGAATTTGTGATTCTTTTGGCTAACACCAACGATGAAGAAGCACTAGTTGTCGCCCGTCGTCTTAATCGGTTAGTCTGCGAGGAAGCATTTTCAGTCAGTAATAAATTGACAATCGATGTCACTATTAGTCTGGGCACAGCCTGTCTGCAAGCTGAGGATGACGATCAAGGAGTAAGCCTGTTGGATCGTGCCGATCAATGCTTGCTACAAGCTAAAACTGCTGGGCGTAATCGGGTTATTGCCTCGAACTATTTATCTCATGTCCCACATCTAAAAGCTGTTTCTTTTTAAAGGTATCAAGTTTGACGCACGCAGACTAACAGAAAAACTCACGCGCTTACAGTGGGATTGTATATATGGTTATAAGCGATTTGGAAACCAGACTTTTTGTAGTTATCTTGTTGAGCTACTACACCATCCAAGCCGATGTTACGATCAGCACCCAGATAGTCCATTGCTGTCTTCCAAATTTTCATACCCAACCCCTGCCCACGAAACTGGGGTTTCACAATGTAAAAACCTAGAAAGCCAAAGTGTGGATCGTAAGCAACAGCAGAAATGCACCCCACCGGCTCACCATTCAACTCACCCAAGAAAAAACCGCTCTCGTCAGTTTGATAAAAAGATTGAGCATCATACTTTCCTGGATTCCAACCTTCGATTGCTGCCCAACTAATCGCCAAATCCATTTCCGACCTGTTCATTGGGCGGACAACGAAATTCTCAGTGGTCATAATATCTTCTTACTGCTAGGCTGTTAACTATTTAACTTTGCTTTCGCAAACTGAGTGATAACTCTTAATATTACTTTTTTGTATAGCTGTGACTTCCAGTCGCTTGAGCTTCATTTACTTAAATACTACTGTTCTATTACCATATACTAATACACGATTTTGCAAGTGCGATCGCCATTTTTTTTAGCGGTGATTTAAGGATTTTAGGGAAATTCTCACAAATCAAGAGTAAGACCTTGTGCGACACAATTCTAAATAAATTAGTCATGCTTTTGTCACAATTTTGCAATAACTCTGTCAAGATAACGTGTGATGCTATAGCTCTGGGTTAAAAAATAGACTCCCTCTATATTAAACCCACACACCAGAGTTTACCCAGGAGAATCACTATAAGGCAATAATCCTTATTAGGACGACTCTTCTAATCAAAATTGTCAGAACTCTTATAGTTAGAAGGAACAAAAAGATGAATTGGAAAGTACTTGCTTTGCTCCCTGCCTTGGCTTTAGCTACTGCTGCGCCTGCTTATTCTTTAAGCAATAATAAAAGCCAGAATATGACTACTGCTACCCAGATTGCTCAAAATCCCGGCGGCACTATAAAAAAGCCTAATGCTGTCCAAAAGGTTAATGCCCATAAGAATAGTACAGCAAACCATAGTACCGCACTCACAGTAGGTAGCAGAGGAGAGAAAGTCAAAACTGCTCAGAATTTGTTAAAACAGCAAGGATTCTATACTGCAAGTGTGAATGGTGTTTTTGATAATAAGACACGTTCAGCCGTGATGAAATTTCAGAAGTCTAAAGGATTAAGAGCAGACGGAATAATTGGACGCCGGACTTTGGCATATCTTAAATAAAATGGTTTCAGCTTCGTAAAGAAAATTATTCGGCGTTGCATATTTACGGGATGATTTGGCAACTTCTAAAATTTCCCCCCTGCCTCAAGAGCTTGCTCCAATTCATCCCACTGTTTTGCAACGCCAATTATTCTTGCAGACGAGCAATTACACAGTGCATAACTTTAATTTCATTAACAATTCGATCCAGTTCTGTGGAGAGCGGAGTTTGTTCTCGAACGGCTTGTAATGTGGGAGTTAAAGTGTTGTGATTGGTAGCAATCTCTGATAACCGAGCAGTATGTAGCTGTTCAATTTGGTAGTGAATTGCTTCGAGATAGCTATCCAGCGCTGGTAATGGTTGGGGTGGCTGTCCCTGTCCAAGGGCATCTGCTAAATTTTCTAAAACTTGGACAATGGTATCAGCAAGTCGCTTTACTTCAGGAAATTGGTACTCACCGCTAAATTCTTGCAGATGTTCTGCCAAAGTTGTTACCGAACTGAAAAAGCCACGAATGTATATTATCAGCGTCATTACAGGTTCGATTTCTCCCTGAATGTGACGAGGTTCGCTGAACAATCGTTGAGCTGCGGCGTTGGCGTTGGCGTTCTCTAGTGCTGCTTGGTGGCGTAGCATGTTGATAGAATCAGCAAAGGCATTATATTCTGGATGGAGATAGTTAGCTATTACTTGCTGAAAGTAAGCAAGATTAGCTCGAATTGTCTTTTCCAGTTGTGCAGGAAGTTGCTGTCGTTCCCAACGGGGGAAAAGCAAATAGCTACCAAGCAGTGCTAAGACGCCCCCAGCCAAGCTATGGAAGATCCTTAATACTCCAACCTTCCAGCCACCTGCACTAATAATGTTGAGTAGCAATATGATGGCGGGAGTCAGCAGGATGATAAATAAGCTGTAGCTTAACGATCGCACCGACATCGCCACAAACACCAGCAGCAGGAAACAAACTGTACTCGCTAATGAATTCTTAACTAGTAAAACCAGAGCAATACCGATAATTCCACCCAAAATACTGCCAACGACTCTTTGGACTGTTGTCTGTGACGTTCCACCAAAGTTAGGTTTAAGTGCAACTAAAGCTGTTAGCGTGATCCAGTACCCTGTAGGTAGTTGGAATAGCGAAGCAAGTAATTCAGAAAGGGTTGTTATTAGTGCGAGGCGCAACGCGTGACGAAAGAGGACTGAATCAAAAGTGAAGTTATTTCGCAGCGTATCAATAATTTTAGAACGCTCTGGTTGGGCTGGCGGGGAAATATCTCGCTGGGCAAAGCTGTTGCGCTGTTTTCCCTGGCTTAAATCTGTAACAATCTCTGCATCAGTATGAATTTGCTCTACTAGCTTTGTCAGACTGGCTGTAATCTTCCCAAGGTTGAGGAGATCGGAATATTCATCTATCTGAGCATTGATGGTTTGATTAAGGACTTGAGAACGCAGAACTTGCCTTTGGTGTTCTAGTGCTTCAAGACTCCGATCTAGATCCCCTAAGTGAGGTGAGTTTTTTCCTTTAGCGTAGACGCGTTCGCGAAGCGTCTCGAAGAGAAGCGGCTTGTCGTTAGACATCGCTTGTGATAACATTTGCAGAGCAATTGCCGACTGTTCTATCACTTGCTGAATTTCTTTCTGTAATCGAGAAAATAATTGATGTTCGGATGCGATCGCTAATAGTTCGCTCAGTGCTACAACAGAATTGACAATTTGATTTATATCTTCGATTAATACGAGTAACTGATTTCCCCGGAGGTTAGCTCCTTTTTGCCTAGTCCAGATAGTTGTCCAGACGCTACGGGCAGATGTCAAGTTTTGAATGACTGTATCCTGAGCTTGCAAAAATCGCTGTTCCCACTGCTGATGATTTTTTGGATTTAATGCTCTCTGACTTACCAAGTCCACAAAATTGCTTAATGAGAGATAACACTTAGCGACTATCTGCATTGCAGGTACATCAGGACGCACCACCCACAGTCCTAATGACAAGATAGTTGTC
>Ga0105044_10013622_pt1 | contig 11030 bp, 4 predicted proteins | sample MAT01_FD_78092 | JGI IMG/M metagenome (GOLD analysis project Ga0105044, IMG submission 78092) | Freshwater microbial communities from Lake Fryxell liftoff mats and glacier meltwater in Antarctica - MAT-01 | ecosystem: Environmental > Aquatic > Freshwater > Ice > Liftoff microbial mat | place... | reverse complement strand
GTCGCTCGCGCCATCGACTTCGAGAAGGCGGCCAAGGTCACGTGGGCCCGCCTCAAGCAGTCGAGCCCCGACGCGACGTCGAGCTTCGAGAAGATGGCCCGGTTCGGCACCAACGTCGTGTATCTGCGCGGTGCCGAGCTCACGGCCCCGAAGTCCGGCCGGGCCCTCGGCCAGCTGCACGCCCTCTTCTTCGCTCCGGCCCTCGACGAGGGCAAGACGGTCGACTTCTTCCAGGTCGTGGCCACGGCACCGGCGGACCGCATGGAGCAGTTCGCGGCGCCGTTCCTCGAGATCATCGGGTCGTTCCGCTTCACCTGATCGTGCTGCCCGGCCGAGCTTGGATGCTCGACCGCGACCCATCGATCAGTTCCTCTCGACGCGCGGCGGCGCTCGACGAGCGGCGCCGGCTTCATGTGGTCGCCGGGCACCTGGACCGGGCGGGCTCGATCAGCCGGCTGATGGGTCGTTGAGGTCGGCGAGACCGGTGGGCGCCGGCTGGGGCTCGGGTTCGGGCTGAGGCGCCGGGAGGCTCGGCTCGGGGTCGGCGTCGAGAGCCGGTGCCGCCAACACGTCCGCGAACGGATCCGCGAGCGGATCGGCGAACGGATCCGCCTCGCCGAGCAGTGCGGGCTCGAGGGTGAGGTCGGGCATGTCGACGTCGATCGGCGCCCAGGACTCGTCGACCACCCCGACGTCGGTGGCGGGCGCGGTGAGGTCCGACGTGTCGATCCCGACCATCGGGTTGGCGACGTTGCCGACCATGTCGTCACCGAAGTCCACGACCGAGGCCGAGAGGTCGCCCGACTGCGCGAGGTCCGCGGCCGGCGTGAAGACCTCTCCGCCGGCGTCGGGGTCCTCGGCGACCGATCCGAGGTCGTTGGTCACCATCTGGTCGAAGACGTCGATGGCGGTGGGGCGGACGCCGGCATCGGGCGCGGGCGCCGTCTGCATCCCGGTCGTGGGATCGCCGGTGGTGGCCGGCGTCTCCCCAGCCGGTTCGGTCCCGTCCGGTCCGGTCGCGGCAGGGGGCTTGGGCATCGAGACCTCGGGCGGGAACTCGACCTCGTCGGGCGTGGCGTCCGATGCCGGCACCACCGGCTTGACCAACGGGTCCGACGAGGTGCCGTCCGTCGGCGAAGTCGCGTCGGTGGGCGTCGTGGTGCCGTCCGTCGGCGAAGTCGCGTCGGTGGGCGTCGTGGTGCCGTCCGTCGGCATCGAGCTCTCGAGACCGACCAGCGCGTCGATCTTCTGTTCCTGGGTGAAGTCGGTGACGCGACTGTCGAACCGGCGCTGGAGCTCGGCGATGGCCTGCGCATCGGTCGACCCGGGCACGGCGACGTAGTTGTCGATGATGGCGCCGAGATCGGTGCGGAGCTCGGCCACCGCGGCCGGGTCGGTGCCCTCGGGTGGTTGCCAGGTGGTGAGCCGGTCGGCGAGCGTGGACTTCATCTCGGTGACCTGGGCATCGAGCGCCGCCTGCACGGCGTCTTCTCGATGCTGCTCCTCGACGAGCGCGTCGATCTTCTGATCCTGGCTGAAGTCCTCGACCTTGTCCTCGAACTGGTCGCGGACCGACGCGACCGCCTGCTCGGTCGTCTGGCCCGGCAGCGGCTGGAACCGGTCGACGAGGCCCTCGAGCTCGGCGCGGAGCTCGGCCGCCTCGGCGGGGTCGGTGCCCTCGGGCGGTTCCCACTTCTCGAGCCGCTCGCGCAGCTCGGCGCGCACGGTCTCGATCTCGGGGCTGGTGGCCGTGGTCGGTGCCGACGTCGTTGCGTCGGAGGGTCGTTGGGCGGTCGGGCGCGAGGCGGGCGCGTCGGGTCCATCGTCGGCGGGCGCAGATCGGCGAGCTGCACCTGCTGAGCGGGCGCCGCCGCCGCCGCCGCCACCGCCACCGGCGAACCCGCCGCCGCCGCCACCACCGGCGAACCCGCCGCCGCCGCCGGCCTCGTCGAAGGCGTCCATGCTCTCGTCAGCCGGCGCAGGCGCCTCGGCGACCGCCGCGGCCAGGTCGCCGGGATCGCCCAGGTCGGCATCGTCGCTCGTGAGGGCGCCGGCCGCCGCCATCCCGGCGGCGGTCACACCGGCCGCAGCGGCCACACCGGCGACGCCGGCCGCCACGCGGCCCGGGGTGACCTTCTTCCCGCCGGCGGCCGGTTTGGCCGGCGCCTTCTTGGTCGGTGCCTTCGCACCCCCGGGGGCCGCGGTGGGTGAGCCGGTGCCGGACCCGCTGGGGGTCTTCGGATCGGCGGGCTTGGGTGCTTCGGCCACGGGGGCCTCCCTCGGTTGGTCGACTGCGGTCGATTCGGTGGGCGACGCGACGGTTGCGCCGGCCGCGTCGGTGGAGATGATGGACAAGCCGCCGGCTGCACCGAGGGCGACGACGAGCTTCGCGTCGGCGTCGACGAGCACGGGCCGACCGGTGTGCGAGGCGACCTGCTCGGTCACGAGCGGGATGCGAGACGAGCCGCCGACGAGCAGGACACCGGCGAGGTCGTCGGTGGTGATGCCGGCCGACGCGATCGCTCGGTCGAGCGCGGCGAGCGTGTCGGCGATGCGAGATCGGATGGCGGCTTCGAACTCGTCGCGGGTGATGCGGATGTCGGTGATCACCCCCGGGAGCGCGATCGGCACGGTGGTCTCGCTGTCGGCCGACAGTGCTTCTTTGGCCTTGGTGCACTCGACTCGGAGCTGCGCCATGCCCTTGCGCACCGCTGGGTCGTCGGGGTCCAGCTCGGCGAGGCGGCCGTCGAGCGCCGAGTTCACGTGGGCCAGGACGGCCTCGTCGAGGTCGAGGCCCCCGAGCCGTTCGAGACCCTGTGGCTCGCCGAGGACGGTTGTGCCCTCGTCCGAGCAGCGGACGATGGCGACGTCGAAGGTGCCGCCACCGAAGTCGTACACCGCAACGGTCTGGCCGCGCTGGACCCGTCCGAGGCGGACGTAGTGCGCCGCGGCGGCCTCCGGCTCGGTCACGAGCACGATGTCGCCGACGTCGGCGATGCGGGCGGCCTCGCGCAGCAGATCGATCTTGTACTCACCCCAGTTGGCAGGGTGGGTGACGACGATCTCGCTCGGGGCCGAGCCCGCCGAGGCGGTGACCGTAGCGACGACGTGGCGCAGCAGGTGGCCCATCAGGGCTTCGGCGCCGTAGGGCGTCCCGCCGATGATGAAGGGCGTGGTGTCACCGAGGCGACGCTTCGGCTCGCGGGTGCCGGCCGCCGGGTCCGCGAGGAGGCGCCGCTCGGCGGTGTCGCCGACCACGATCGTGGCGCCGTCGAGGGCGACGACCGAGGGCATCGCCGATCCGGCGTCACCGAGGTCGACCGTCTCGGGGGTGCCGGCTCCCGCTCGGGACACCGCTGCCGCCGTCCAGGTCGTTCCGAGGTCCACCCCGAGGCGGAGCTGGGTTTCGCTGCTCATGGCGATCAGGGTACGACAGGGCCTCGTTCCTGTCCCCGGGCATGTTCCCGGTTACGTCCCGGATCGACCGCCGGGTGGCTCGCCGTTCGTCGGCGTGCCGCCGACGTCGTCGATCGCCCGGTCGAGGACGGCGGCGAGCGGGCTCCGGTGCGCTTCGGGGGCGTCGGGGGCGTCGTCCGGGGCGGACAGGTCGTCGTCGGTCGAGCCGGCGATGTCCTCGGATCCGAGCCCGTGGAGCCGCGCCACGCGGGGTTGATCGGCCAGACCCCCGAGGAGGTCCTGCTGCTCCTCGGTCAAGGCGGGCACGTCCGGGATGGCATCGGCCCACGGGTCGGGGAGCGGTAGGTCACCGTCGCCGGGCTCCTGACGCCTCACGATCTCGGCCTCGACGGCACGCCACCAGCGCGACGCCTGGTCGGGGGCAGCCTGGTCGGGGGCAACCTGGTCGGGGTCGTTCATGGCCGGGACTCCCCTGTGGTCGTCGGTTGCGGATCGCGACTGAGCCGGATCGCAAGCTCGGTCCGGGACCGCAGACCGAGCTTGCGGTAGATGTTCTGGAGGTGGAAGTCGACGGTCTTGACCGAGAGGAACAGCGTCGCCGCCACCTCCCGGTTGGTCCCGCCGTCGGCCACGGCGAGGGCCACTCGGTACTCCGCCGCGGTGAGCTCGTCCGCCACGCGGCGCGATTCGGCGGCGTCGATCGACGTGAGCCGTTCGAGACGCTGGTCCCAGGCCCGGACCCCCATCCGGGCCAGGCGCGACGTGAGCTCGGCCCGGGCACGGGGGCCGACGCTCGGGTCCGAGCGCCCGAGGTGCTCCGCCACCGTGAACGCCGCCTCGACTGCGGCCAGGGCCAGACCGGCATCGACGGCTCCGGCCGCGGCGGCGTCGAGTGACTCGGGGTCGCCGGCCAGGACGGCGTTCGCCAGCTCGACGGCCGCGTGGCGACGCGGGTCGTCACGTCGGGCGGCGTGCAGGCGGCCGGTCAGGGCGGGCACCTCGTCGCTTCGGCCGGCCGACCGCAGCGCTGCGACAAGGTCGGGAACGGTCTCGGCCGGTCGGACTGCGGCCGCGATCAGGAGCTCCCGGCAGGCCGCGGCGTGGTCGCCGGAAGCCAGCGCGTCACGGCCTCGAAGCGCAGCCACGGCCGCCTCGGCCGATCGCCACCCACGCCCGGACAGCAGGCTGGCGACCTGGTCGAGCCGTGCCATCGCGTCGGTCCGCCGACCCACCAGCCACTCGATCTCGGCGGCGGCGAGCTGGTGGGGCACGCCGAGCAGCCCGGCGTCGTCGGGGGTCGCCGCGGCGACCACCGAGATGCGGTCCGACGCAGCGAGGACATCGCCTCGTGCCGCCGCCCCGCGGGCGCCGGCGATGGTGTCCGCGCCGATGAGCCCGGTGAGGGCATCGACCGCCGGGTCGTCGGGATCGAGCATCGAGTCGGTCTCGGCGGCGTCGTCGAGGAGGGCCCGCGCCGCAGCCGGACCGTCCAACCACCAGATGACCTCGGCCATGGCCGAGACCGACGGGCTCGACGCGTCCAGGATCGGATCGAGGACCCGCCGGGCCTCGTCGGGTCGGAAGGCGGTGAGCCACGCGCGGGCGGCGGCGATCAACCGCGCCACGTGCGCGTCGCCGTCAGGCGTCAGCGCGGCGGCGCGCTCGAGCACGCGCGCGGCGGAGGCCTGGCCGCCACGCCGAGCGAGGTCGCCGGCGACCAGCGCGAGGCCGGCGGCGGCCGCCTCGTCCGGGCCGTCGGCCGCCGCGGCGAGCTGCCACGCGCGGGCCGCGGCGTCCGGAGGGCGATCGAGGCGTGCGGCCAGCGCTCGATGGACGGCGCGCCGGCTCGCCGGTGCGACCTGGTGGTAGGCCACGGCTCGCCACAGCGGGTGGGCCAGGCGGATCGAGCGGCCGTCGATGCGGATCACGCCGGCCTCCTCGGCGGGGCCCAGGCTGTCGGACGGTTCGCCGAGGTCGGCGAGCGCGTCGCGCACCAGCTGCAGGTCGCCGCTGTCGTCCGCCGCGACGACCACCAGCGCCCGCTGCGTCTGCGGCGGGAGCTCCGCAACCTGGGTGACGAAGCCGCGGACCCGAGCGAGCGCCGCAGGGGGCCGCGGGACCGGCGGGACGTCCACGTCTCCGCGGCGCTCGTCGGGATCGAGCGAACGGGCCAGCTCGAGGGCCACGAGCGGGTTGCCGCCGGCGTGCGCGCAGCATGCCGCGAGCGCTCCCTCGGCGATGGGCCCGTCGGCGTGCACGACCTCGTGGAGGTCCTCGAGGGGAAGGGGGGCGAGCACCGTCGACTCGTGGCGGGCGCGGTTGAACGCGACCGGGAGCTCATCCTCGACGGTCAGGATGACGGCGATGGTGTCGGCGCCGAGACGGCCGATCACGAAGGCGAGGATGTCCGCGGTGGCGGCGTCGAGCAGGTGGGCGTCGTCCACCGCGATCAGCACCGGCGCGTCCTCGGCGAGTGCGGTGATCGCCCGATAGGTGGCGAGGCGGACCGTGATGCCGTCGGGATCCGTGTCGGCGCCGGACCCGAGGGTGACCGCGGCTCGGATCGCGGGAGCGAGGTCGCCGGCCAGCTCGTCGAGACGCCCGTCGATCGGGCGCATCAAGGTGAGCAACGAGGCGAACCCGATCTCGGCGTCGGCGGCGCTCCCGCGCGTGCTCAGGATCGTGAAGCCCGCCTCGCGTGCCCGGCGGGTCGTGTGGTCGACGAGCATCGACTTGCCCATCCCCGATTCGGCCCGCACCACCAGGACCGAGGCGTCGCCGCGGGCGGCACGGTCGACCAGCACGGCGGCCGCCTCGGTGGCGTCCTCCCTGCCGACCATCGCACCGGACCCGTCGGCGCCGGGGCCGAGGCCGTCAGGCACCGGCCGGGAGGGCGACGCAGTTGCCGGACCCAGACTCGATCCCGTGCACGGAATCGGCGACGGAGGCACAGATCTGGGTGGCGCCGTCGCCACCTCGAACCGACTGGTTGGCGAGGGTGAAGGCATCGAACACGAGCTCCCCGCCGCCGCTGTCGCGGTCCCAGACCTCCCAGATGCCGGGCGGGCTGCCGTTCGTGCCGCCGCCCGACTCGCCGACGGTGTCGAAGTAGAAGTGGACGTGGTGGTCGGACTCGACGCCCTTGGTTCCCGGTTCGAAGATCACCGGCTCGAAGCCGACCACGGTGTAGTCGCCCACGTAGCGGTTCTCCTCGAGGCGCAGGTCGGTGATGAAGGCGCAGCGGCCCGACACCGACTCGCAGGGCGGCGAGGCCACCTCTGCACCGCCGTCCCCTGCGGTGGTCGGGATCGGGGTGTCCGATTCCGCCGTCGTGCCGGCGCGGTCAGCGTCGCGGCCCGAGAGCAGCACGTAGCCGCCTCCGGCGAGCGCCAACACGACGATGGCACCGATGGCCAGGGCGAGGACCGGGGACCTTTGTCGCTCCGCGCGGCCGGGTCGACCTCCGCCGGACGACTGGGTCGGTGCGATCGGTGGCCCACCCATGGCCGACGGGCTCGCAATCGGGGGCGCGAAGGCGGGCGGCATCGGTGTCGGGGTGACCGCCGGGGTGGGACTCGGAGCGACCACGCCTGGGTACACCGCGGTCGGGGCGTCGGGCCAGCCACCGGGCACGGCGGGCGGCGGCACCGCCGGCGCAGCGGTGGCGGCCGGGGCCGGCACCACGGGCGCCGGGTGGGTCGGGGGTCGCTCGGGGACAGGGGCGGGAGCCGGGGTGGGGGCCGGGGGTTGCGCCTGGGCCCGGGCCGCGGCGAGATCCTCGCGGGTGACGATGACCCGCTCGGGGTACGGAGCGGTGGCCGACGGGGCCGGAGCAACGGGGGTGGCGGCGCGGGCCCCGCCTCCGGTCGCCGATCCCGGGTCGGCGACGCCGGCGGCCACCAGGGCTGCGCCGAGCGCCACCGCGTGCTTCGGGTGCGCGTCGACGGCGACCGGTCGACCCAGCTCGTTCGAGACCATCTCCGACACGAGCGGGATCCGCGATGACCCACCGACGAGGAGCACGGCGTGGAGGTCGGTCGGGGTGACGCCGGCCGACGCGATGGCGCGGCGCAGTGCTTCGACCGTCTCGCGCAACGTGGGTCGGATCATCGCCTCGAACTCGGGGCGGGTGATGCGGATCTCGGTCTGGAGGCCGGGCAGCAACACCGACACCGTCGCGTCGGTGTCGCTCGACAGGGCCTCCTTGGCCTCCACGCTGTCCTGGCGGAGCCGCTGGGTTGCGCTGCGCACCGTCGGATCGTCCTGGTCGAGGGCGTCGAAGGCGGCGCCCAGGGAGTCGCGGACCTGTCGGAACACCGCCTCGTCGAAGTCGATCCCACCGAGGCGCTCGATGCCCTCGGGGTCGCCGAGCTGCTCGAATCCAACGGCCGTCTTGCGCAGCACCGCGGCGTCGAAGGTGCCACCGCCGAGGTCGTAGACGGCGATCACGTGGCCCGGGTCGACGCGCTCGGTCGAGGCGTAGTGCAGCGCCGCAGCGATCGGCTCGGTCAGGAGGGTGGCGCCGCGAAGCCCGGCCAGGTTCGCGGCCTGTCGCAGGAGATCGGTCTTGTAGGGACCCCAGTTCGCCGGGTAGGTGATGGCGACGGCGTCGGGCGGGCCGCCCTCGCGGGCGGTCACGCCGTCGACGACGTCGCGCATCAGCGCGGCCATGATCCGCTCAGCCGAGTACGGCGACGTTCCCAACATGATCGGTGCCGAGTCGCCGAGCCGACGTTTGAACTCGCGGGCGAGCCGCCGGGGTTCGGCGGTGCCCCGTCGTTCGGCGGCATCGCCGACCAGGATCTGCTCGTCCTCCCGGAGGAACACCAACGACGGGATCACCGACGCGCGATTGCCCAACGAGACCATCTCGGCTCGGCCGTTGCGGCAGATCGCAGCTGACGTGAACGTGGTCCCGAGATCCAGGCCCAGCGCGTACCCCATCGATGTCCCTTCCGGTGAGCCGTCTGGCCCGTTCGCCATGTTAGGCGGGCGGTCGCGGGGCTCGGGTACCCGCGAACCAGGTCATGCGAGCGGTTCGTCGGCCTCGAACGCCGCGGGCTCGGGCTCCGCCGAGACGAACGGTGAGCGGTCGCCGACCTGCGGTCCGTCGACGTCGGTGAACGTCGGGCCGGGGTCCGCGCCGGCGTCGAAGCCGGTCGTCAGGGGATCGACGTCGGGTTCCGGGAAGGTCAGATCCATCGGGGCGGGGGGGGAGTCGATCGGATCGGCAACGGAGTCGGATCCCTCGGCCGGCCCGGCGGCCGTCGGCGCGTCGGCGGTGGCCGGCGCCGACCCGACGTCGCCCAACGGGTCCTCGGCGAAGGTCGGATCGACGGCGTCAGGGGTCCCGTCCCGTTCCGGCGCCGGTGTCGTGACGTCGAGCGAGCTCGCCGCGGTGGTGCGGGGATCGAGGGGGTCCTCGCCGAAGCTCAGGTCGGTCGTCGTGGGCCCGCTCGGGCCGGAACCTGGCGTCGCGGATGCGGTGACCGTGTCGCCGAGCGGATCGGCCGCGAACGAGGTCGCGATCGCCGCGGGATCGAGTGGATCGTCGGCGAACACGGTGGCGGCGGCTCCCGCGGCCACGACCGGATCGAGCGGCGTCGTCGCGGCCGAGACCGGGGCCGGAGCGGCGGGCGCCGGGCTCGGGTTCGGGATCGGGGTGGGCGCCACCGGGAGCGTGCCGTCGGGGAGCCCGGGAAGGGTGGCTCGGGTCGCCGCCGGGAGCGCGGCATCGATCGCACGGTCGTTCACCACGATCTCCGCGGCCTTGTCGAACCGGACCTTCGCGTCCTCGCGCATCTTCTCCGCGTTGGTCAGGTGCACCTCGCCTTCGGTGACCTTGCCCTCGGCGATCAGGCGGCGACCCTCGGGCTCCTCGCGGGATGCTTCGAGCTCGAGGCTCTCGGCCACGCGGAGCAGCGCAGCCTTGTCCTCCATGGCGTCGATGGCCTTCTCGGCTGCCGTCGACCGCGCGGTCGTCGCCGTGCTCTCGGCCTCCAGGCGGGTGACCTCGGCCTTCTGCGTCGCGGTTTCGACCCGCAGGCGGCTGGCGTCGGCGCTCACGTCCTCGTGTCGAGCGAGGTGCACCTCGAGCTGGGACTGGCGAGCGTCCATGCGCTCGGTCAGCCGGTCGACCTCCTGCTGATTGCCGATGGCGTCGGCCTTCGCGATGTCGACGTGTGCCTTGGAGATGTCGGCGCGGGCCGCCCCGATCGCCGCATCCTCGTGCCCCACCTGCTCGTCGGCCGTCTTGGCCTCCTGCTCGAGCGCCCACGCCTTCCGGGCGGCCTCGTCCCGCGCCACGTCGATGCGGATCTTCTCGTCACCGGTGTGCTCGGCGAGCGCGGCGCGTGCGGCGGCGGCGCGCTGGGCGAGCGCGACCGCCGGATCCGAGCTCGCGGGTGGTGCCGCGACCGGCGCGGTCGGGGCGGGGATGGTCGAGGCCGGCCCGTCAGCCGCCTCGGCAGGCGTGGGCGCCATCGGCCGGGGAGGTGCCACCACCGGGACGAGGAGCTTCTCGTCGATGACCACGGTGTCGATCTGGTCGAAGCGGGCGATCGCCTCGCGGTGGAGGGCCTGGGCCTCGGCCTCGGACGCGTCGGCCTCCGCTGCCCTGCCCGCTGCTCGGAGCTCCACCGCCCTGTTGTGGGCTCGGTCGCCCTCCGACGAGAGGCTCTCGAACATGGTGATGTAGTCCGCCTTGAGCTCCATCGCGTCGAGAGCCCGGTTGGCCCGGTTGACCTGCTCGACCTGCGCCAGCTGGTGGGCCTCGAGCTCGGTCACGCGTGCGGCGTTGACGGCCGCCTCTTGCCGGAGCCCGGTCGCCGCCTCGGTCGCCCGATCCAGCCGAGCGGTTGCGGTCTCCAACCGCTGCTGGAGCTCGGCGCGGTGCTCGGTGGCCTCGGTCGCCGCTCCGAACTTGTAGGTCTTGTCCAGCTGGGCGATCTTCGCGTCCTCGGCGACGATCGCCACGCGGGTCTCGGCGACGACCTTCTGCTCACGAGCGATCTGCATGTCGGCCGCCTTGGCCTCCTGCACGGCCGAGGTTGCCCGTCGGGCGGCGTCGTCGCGCTCGATCCCCACCTGGGTCGCGTCACGCTCGTAGCGCTCGAGCACCTCGTGGCGCAGGCTCGCCGCTCGGCTGCGGAGCTCGAGCGGATCGCCGATCTGATCGATCGGCACCGGCCCGGCCGCCGCGGCCGGGGGGCCCGCAGCGGGAGGCGCGATCGGTGGGGTCGCCGGAGCCGCTGGATCGGTCGCGGTAGGGGTTGCGGGGACGGCGGGTCCGGTGACGGTCGGCGTGGCGGGGTCGGTGCCGCCCGACGGCGGCGCGGGGGTGACCGGCTCCGGCGTCACGGGCGCGGGCGCGGTGGGACCGGAGGGGAAGGCGGGATCGGCCGGAGCCGGGTCGACCACGGTGGTGGGATCGGTCGGTGCCGGCGCGGGATGGTCAGCCGGGGGTGGTTCGGTCGCGGCGGGCGGTTCGGGATCGGTCGAGCCCGGCGGGGCGGGCACGCCGGCCGGCTGGATGGTCGTCGGTCCGCCCGGGGCGGTCGGCTGCACGGTGGGTTGGGGCTCGGAGTCCGGTTCCGGTCCCTGATCGAGCGGGG
>Ga0105044_10013613_pt1 | contig 11033 bp, 9 predicted proteins | sample MAT01_FD_78092 | JGI IMG/M metagenome (GOLD analysis project Ga0105044, IMG submission 78092) | Freshwater microbial communities from Lake Fryxell liftoff mats and glacier meltwater in Antarctica - MAT-01 | ecosystem: Environmental > Aquatic > Freshwater > Ice > Liftoff microbial mat | place... | reverse complement strand
CCATTTACCGACGCGAAAATCTCCATAGCCACCCACGCACTGCACTACGGAACCGGAGTCTTGGGTGGCTTGCGCGGAATTCCCGACCCCGAAAATCGCGATCGCATCTTACTATTTAGATTAGACCGCCACTGTCAAAGATTAAGCCAAAGTGCCAGCTTTCTGCAATGCGATTTGCCTGCTGACAAGATTCAATCAATAATCATTGATTTTGTCAAGAAAAATCAGCCCACCCAATCTTTTTATATCCGCCCATTTATCTACACCTCAAGTTTGGGAATCGCCCCCCGACTCCACAACGTAGAAACAGACTTTTTTGTCTACGGATTAGAACTCTCAGACTATTTGCCAAAGGAAGGAGTCAACTGTAGAATTAGCTCTTGGTACCGTCAAGAAGACCGCAGTTTACCCTTAAGAGGAAAAATTAGTGGCGCTTACATTACCTCAGCCTTAGCCAAAACAGAAGCAGTACAATCTGGCTTTGACGAAGCTATCATGATGAATAGTCAAGGAAAAGTCAGCGAAGCTTCAGGAATGAACATATTTGTCGCCAGAAACGGTAAATTAGTGACACCAGGTTTCGATCAAGATATTCTCGAAGGAATCACCAGAGACAGCGTGATGACTATCGCCAAAGACTTAGGAATTGAAGTCATCGAAAGACCAGTTGACAAATCAGAATTGTTGATTGCTGACGAAATCTTCCTGTGCGGTACCGCAGCTAAAATTACGCCAATTAATCGCATCGAAAACTATCATTTACCAAAAGAGCGACCCATCACTGAAAAGCTCTTGGAAAAACTGACAGGAATTATCGAAAATCGCGATAGCAAGTACAAAGATTGGGTATTTCCGATTAACTTGAAGTAATTGTTATTGTGGAGTCTGTGGAGGAGACGGCAATGCCGTGTCCCTACCCCAAAATAATCTGGTAGGAGGAGACGGCAATGCCGTGTCCCTACCCCAAAATAATCTGGTAGGAGGAGACGGCAATGCCGTGTCCCTACCCCAAAATAATTTTGTAGGGAAACGGCAATGCCGTCTCCTAATTTTGGGTAATATTAATCCCGATGCCACCGGATTTGACACAACTACCCGCACAAAATAGCCGCATGATGCTGAATATGATCTTCCATAAAACTGGCGACAAAATAATAACTATGATCGTAACCTTCCTGCATTCTCAAAGTTAGCGCTTGTCCAGTTTTTGCACAAGCCTCCGCGAACACTTCCGGCAACAATTGCCCGTCAGCAATATACGAATCTGCCGCGCCACAATCAATTAAAATAGAACTATTATATGGCGCTTTCAGCACCAATTCGCTCGCATCCCAAGCGCGCCAATCCTCTCGATTATCACCGAGGTAGTGACTGAATATTTTTTGTCCCCAAGGGCTGTGCATGGGCGCGCAAATAGGCGCAAAAGCGGAAACTGACAGATAGCGATCGCCATTTTTTAACGCACAAATTAAAGCCCCATGTCCGCCCATCGAATGACCGAAAATTCCCTGTTTTTCTGGTATGACTGGAAAGTTTTCAATGATTAATTTAGGTAATTCATCGACAACATAACTGTACATCTGATAGTGAGAATTCCAAGGTGAGGCTGTCGCATTAATATAAAAACCCGCGCCACTTCCCAAATCCCAATTGTCGTCTTCGCCGGGAATACCTGTATGGCGCGGGCTAGTATCGGGCGCAACTAGGATTAATCCATATTTTGCTGCAAATTGCTGGGCTCCGGCTTTTGCCATGAAGTTTTCTTCTGTGCAGGTTAATCCTGAGAGAAAATACAGGATGGGTACGGGTTGATATTGGGCTTGTGGCGGTTGATAGACAGCGAATTTCATTTCGCTGTCGCAGGCGGAGGAGTGATGGCTATAAAAGCCTAGTTTTCCGCCGAAGCTTTTATATTCTTGGTGAATTTTTAGGGATTCGGATATCATATTGATTCTCTTTGATTTAGGAATGGATTTTTTTTACCACAGAGGGCGCAGAGAGCGCAGAGGAAGAGAGAAGAGAGAAGATTTTTTATTCAAAATGTTAAAACTGTGCGAATTACTTCGCCTTTGTGCATGGCATCAAAGGCTTGATTGATTTGCTCGATTGGCATTATTTGAGAGACTAAACTGTCGATGTTGATTTTGCCATCCATGTACCAATCTACAATTTTTGGTACGTCGGTTCTGCCTTTTGCTCCGCCAAAAGCTGTGCCTTTCCAAACTCTGCCAGTTACTAATTGAAATGGGCGGGTACTAATTTCTTGGCCGGCTCCGGCGACTCCGACAATGACGCTGACTCCCCAACCTTTGTGACAGCATTCTAATGCTTGGCGCATGACGTTAATGTTGCCGATACATTCAAAACTGTAATCGGCTCCACCTTTGGTTAAATCTACTAAGTAAGCAACTAAGTCTCCTTCGATTTCGCTGGGATTGACAAAGTGAGTCATGCCGAATTTTTCAGCCATTTGTCGTTTGTCAGAATTCAAATCTACGCCGACAATCATATTAGCTCCCACCAGGCGTGCGGCTTGAATTACATTCAAACCCACGCCGCCTAAACCGAAAACTACGACATTAGAGCCTGGTTCTACTTTCGCAGTATTGATGACAGCACCGATGCCAGTTGTGACTCCGCAACCAATCAAACAAACTTTGTCAAAGGGAGCATCGTCACGAATTTTTGCTACCGCAATTTCTGGTAATACTGTATAATTGGCAAAGGTGGAAGTTCCCATGTAATGATGAATCTTCTGCCCGTCTATGGAAAACCTACTCGTGCCGTCTGGCATCACGCCTTGTCCTTGAGTAACTCGAATTGCTTGACAGAGATTTGTTTTCCGGCTCAAACAATACTCGCAGTTGCGGCATTCTGGAATGTATAGTGGGATTACCCGATCGCCTACTTTGACGCTAGTAACTCCCGCTCCTATTTCTGCGACAATCCCAGCTCCCTCGTGGCCTAGAATAGCCGGAAACAAGCCTTCGGGATCGGCACCGGAAAGAGTATAAGCGTCAGTGTGGCAAACGCCCGTGGCTTTAATTTCCACTAGCACTTCTCCCGCTTGTGGCCCTGCAAGATCAACCATCTCAATGCTCAAAGGTTGGCCTGCACTATGAGCGACTGCTGCTTTTACTTTCATGGTTTCTCCCGGCGATCGATTTCTCAATTGTCTGATCAATATCTATTCTATTACTTAATTCCCAAATTTCTACATTCTCAACTCACAATTATTTCCCCAAATTGCCACTGTGAACTCGCAGCTAACCCCGCCCTCACCCATCGAAACACGCAAAGCAGACCACCTACGGCTCTGCATCGAAGAAGATGTACAATTTCAGGAGACTACTAGCGGACTTGAAGACTACCGTTTTGCTCACTCCTGTTTGCCAGAACTCGATCGCGCTGAAATCGATTTAACCTCAACATTTCTGGGAAAAAACTTAGTTGCACCCCTGCTAATTTCCTCGATGACTGGCGGCACTGAATTAGCCCAGACTATCAATTATCGCCTAGCCGATGTCGCTCAACAATACAAAATTGCAATGGGTGTCGGTTCCCAGCGCATAGCAGTCGAAAATCCTCAACTCGCCGAGACATTTGCAGTCCGTCGCCGCGCTCCTGATATTCTGCTATTTGCTAACATCGGTGCAGTTCAGTTAAACTATAATTATGGTTTGGAACAGTGTCAAAAAATTGTGGATATTCTGGAAGCAGATGCCCTGATTTTGCACCTCAATCCTCTGCAAGAATGCGTTCAAACTGAAGGTGATACTAACTTTAAAGGACTCCTTGATAAAATTGCCAAATTGTGCGATAAGTTGCCAGTACCAGTCATTGCTAAGGAAGTTGGTAACGGTATTTCAGGAAAGATGGCGAAAAAATTGATCGCAGCAGGAGTTAGTGCGATCGACATTGCCGGAGCTGGAGGCACTTCTTGGGCGAAAATAGAAGGAGAACGTGCCAAAGATGGCAAGCAACGCAGGTTGGGTGCTACCTTTGCTGACTGGGGAATACCGACAGCCGAGTGCATTGTCAGTACCCGTGCCGCCTCGCCGGATGTTCCTCTGATTGCTTCTGGAGGCTTGCAGCATGGGTTGGATGCAGCCAAGGCGATCGCCCTTGGTGCAGATATGGCGGGGCTGGCGAGGCCGTTTTTGCAAGCAGCAGCGGAATCGGAATCAGCTTTAGAACTCCTAGTTGAGGTTTTAATTGCAGAGATTGCCACAGTGATGTTTTGTACTGGTTGCGCTAACCTGGATGAGTTAAAACATTCTGGGGTTTTGGAAAGGTTAAGATAGAAGTAGGTTGACTGTTGACTGTTGACTGTGGTTAATTGTTATTTGTTATTTCTGAGTTGCTACCAATTACCAATAACAACTAACCAATTACCAATAACAACTAACCAATAACAACTAACCAATTACCAATTACCAATTACTTAAATGAAAGATTTCCTAAAATATACGTTTGCAAGTTTGCTGGGAAGCCTCCTAGGATTGGTTTTGATCGGTAGCATAGGATTGGGAGGACTCGTAATTCTAATTGCGATGGCTGCATCGTCCTCTAAAGATTCTGGCCCGCAAGTTAAAGATAAATCTGTATTAGTATTAGATCTTTCTCTGAATATTACTGACAGCAAACCCAGTCGCAGCACGGGGGCGGCGATTGAAGAAGTGCTTTCTGATGAGGGTTCGGATACAGTGACGCTGCGAAGTGTTTTAGATGCGATCGCATCTGCGAAAAAAGATCCTAAAATAGTTGGTATTTATCTCGAAGGTAATTCTAATTCCGGTGGTAGTGGATTCGCAAATCTCAAAGAAGTGCGATCGGCATTGCAGAGTTTTCGAGATACCAAAAAACCCATTTTTGCTTACGAAATGGATTGGAACGAGCGAGAATATTACCTCGGTTCAGTTGCCAATACAATTGCTGTCAATCCCTTCGGTTCTCTGGAAATCAACGGTTTTAGCAGTCAGACAACGTTTTTTGCCGGCGCTTTAGAAAAATATGGTGTTGCAGTGCAAGTTACTCGCGTTGGCAAATATAAGTCCGCCGTTGAACCGTTTTTGCTGAAGAAAATGAGCACGGAAAATCGTCAGCAAACTCAAAAGTTGCTGGGAGATATTTGGGGCGAATATCTGACAACTATCGGGCCAAACCGCAAATTGACTGTTCCGCAATTGCAGGCGATCGCAGATAATGGTGGAACCTTGATGGCTGATGAAGCTCTCAAAAGCAAGTTAGTTGATAAAGTTGCATACTTTGACGAAATTGTCACCGAACTTAAGAAACTCACCGGCACCAATCCAGAAGACAAATCTTTCAAACAAATTAGTCTGAAAAATTACGCGAGAATTGCTGAGGATAAAAACTCACATCGTGGTGACAAAAACAAGCAAGTGGCGATACTGTATGCCGAAGGGGAAATTGTAGACGGCGAAGGGGGCGTGAATCAAGTTGGAGGCGATCGCATTGCTCAAGAATTGCGACAAATCCGAGAAAACGACGACGTAAAAGCCGTTGTTTTGCGCGTCAACAGTCCCGGAGGCAGCGTCACCGCTTCTGAAGTCATCGGACGCGAAGTAGTGCTGACGGCTAAGAAAAAGCCTGTTATCGTTTCAATGGGTAATTTAGCAGCTTCCGGTGGCTACTGGATTTCGATGGGTTCTCGGAAAATTTTTGCTGAATCAAATACAATCACTGGTTCGATCGGCGTTTTTGGAGTGCTACCCAACGTCGAAAAGTTGGCAGCCAACAACGGCGTGACTTGGGATGTGGTAAAAACCGCCAAATTTGCCGATACTAACACGATTTCTCGCGCGAAAAATCCTCAAGAATTGGCGAATATTCAGAAAGTAGTCGATCGCATTTACGATCGATTTATCACCAAAGTCGCCGACTCCCGTAAATTGCCGAAAAACAAGGTACAGGAAATTGCTCAAGGCAGAGTATGGTCTGGTGCCGCAGCCAAGGAGTTGGGTTTAGTCGATGAAATTGGCGGTCTTGAAGATGCTGTTAAAGAAGCGGCTAAGCAAGCTAAGTTAGGCAATGATTGGCAATTAGAAGAGTATCCAAAACGCCGGAGTTTGGAGGAGCGCATTTTGGAAAAACTTTCAGGTGTGCACGCTTCTAAAACAGCAGTCAAACTAGACCCGCTGACGGCAGAAGTTAAGAAAATGCAGGAGGAATTAGCTGTGGTGAAGTCGATGAACGACCCCCAGGGAGTTTATGTTCGCTTGCCTTTCAATTGGCGGATTGATTGATTAATAGTCATATCAAATCCGGTGGAATTGGAATTATAGCTGTAGGGACACGGCAGTGCCGTGTCCCTACCGGATACGGCACTGCCGTGTCCCTACTGACATCATCTAAATATATTATTCCGATGCAACCGGAAACGATATCACTCTGATTAAAAGTCTTTGATTAAAACAACAATCCTCCAGTATTCTGCCTGGAGGATTGTTCAAATTATCGACTCGGAATTGACAATATTTATTACACGGCACGCTGAGTTAAGAGTCCCCAGATGAAAAGTACAACGATCGCACCGACGACGGCGAAAGCAATGCTAGGTAGGCTCAATGCACCAAAGGAAGCTCCCGCGCTAGTTCCTACAAAGACTTGGCCTAAATAACCTCCCACTAGCGCTCCCACAATTCCTAAACCTGTTGTAGCGAGGAAGCCACCACCTTGTTGTCCGGGGTAAATAGCTTTAGCGATTGCGCCGGCAATGAGTCCTAAAACAATCCAAGCAATAATGCCCATTTCTTTTTCTCCTGAATCCTAAACTTTTTGTCCCTTGTCTTATGTTCTTAGAATAACAACAGATAATGATTGATTGTCTCTACCGTAGGGAGGAACCTAAAGTGGTAAAATCTCTAACTGTAGGTTGGGCCCGTGGAACGAAACCCAACATTGAATAAATGAGTGTTGGGTTTCGCTATCACTCAAACCAACTTACAGCATCAAAACTTAGTTATTAATTATTATTAAAAATAGGAAAAGTTGCGCCCAATGAATCTAACTTTGTGCATGATTGTTAAGAATGAAGAAGCAACACTGCCACTGACTTTGGCTAGTGTTAAGGATGTTGTTGACGAAATGGTGGTGCTGGATACGGGTTCGGGCGATCGCACTTGTGAAATTGCGCGAGAATTCGGGGCGAGGGTTTATCGCTTTGAATGGTGCGATGACTTCGCCGCAGCGCGCAATGAGTGTCTGAAATACGCCAAGGGTGACTGGATTTTGGTGTTGGATGCCGATGAAGTGCTGGTACCGCAGATTTTGCCTCAAATTAAGCAGGTAATTCAGGGCGATCGCACTTTACTAATCAATCTCATCCGTCAAGAAATCGGTGCATCTCAATCTCCCTATTCCCTCGTGTCGCGCTTGTTTCGCAATCGCCACGACATCCGCTTTTCTCGACCTTATCACGCCATGGTAGACGACAGCGTGGCTGAGATTTTGCAGAGGGAACCGGAGTGGAAAATAGTTGCTCTCCCGGATGTGGCGATTTGGCACTCTGGTTATCACAAAGATGCGATCGCAGCTAAAAGTAAATTCCAAAAAGCTCAAGCTGCAATGGAACGATACATCACCTATTATCCAAGCGATGCCTATGCTTGTAGCAAATTAGGCGCTTTATATGTAGAAAGCGGACAAATTCAGCGAGGAATTGACTTATTAACTAAAGGTTTGACGGCTGTCGCCATTGATGATTCTATTGTTTATGAACTCAACTATCATTTGGGAATTGCTTATCGCCAACAGCAGCAATTTGTGAAAGCCAAGGAACACTATCAAGCAGCAATTAATACAAATGTTTTTCCGGCAATCAAATTAGGTGCTTACAATAATTTGGGAAATTTGCTCAAGGATGAAGGAGATTTGACCAGGGCTGAAAAAGCTTACAAAGCTGCTTTGAAAATTGACCCCAATTTTGCGATCGGTCACTACAATTTGGGACTGACCCTGAAAGCAGCGGGGAATTTGGCAGATGCGATCGCCTATTATCGACAAGCGATTAAAATCGATCCCGAACACGCCGAAGCTCATCAAAATTTAGCCGTAGCTTTGCTGAAAATTGGTAAAATGCCTGAAAGTTTGGCGGAGTTCAAAAAGGCGATCGCCCTTCACGAACAGCGCCGTCCTTTTGAAGCAGAACGCCTGCGCCGGGGACTACAAGAAATGGGGTTAATATAACTCAAATATTGCACCCGCAGTCAAAAAATTGTAGGGGCGGGTTCACCAACAATAATTGGCTATAATCGACAATCTCATAAACCCGCCCCCACCCCGCGCGAAAGTCGTTCATAAAAATGGTGAAAGATACCAGATGTAACCAATAAAATCAAGCAATAACCTCCACTTCGCCAGTCTCCAAATCGTAGCGCCCTCCAACAACTTTAAGAGTTCCCGCTTTAATTGCCTTAGCTAAAATAGGAGACCTAGCTTTTAAATTATTTACGCTCATTTTCACATTAGCTCTGACTGCATTATCCCAAGCATCACCCGGTTGACCAATGGTAGCATAAACTGCCGGTTTAATTGCTCTTACCAAACTACCAATGTGACCCGGAACCGGTTTGCCATCTAAAGCTGCTTTGACAGCACCGCAGTGTTCATGACCCAACACTACTAGCAATGGAACACCTAATTCTAATGCGGCATATTCCATATTGGCGAGAACCACATTGTCGATAAAATTTCCAGCTACTCGGATATCAAATAAATCCCCCAATCCTTGGTCAAAAATAATTTCGGGGGCCACCCGCGAATCAGAACAGCCAAGGATAGTCGCAAACGGATTTTGACCCTTTGCTACTTCTACAATGCGCGATCGGCTTTGGTCGGGAAATGTCCGTTTTTGGTCAATGTAGCGCCGATTCCCGTCCATCAATTTCTGGAGTGCAGCGTCGGGAGTGATATTTGAGATTTCCTCTGCATTTGCAGTTTCAGTTTTTAAGAATGCTGCTGTAATACTCGCCATCAGTGTCCCTGCACCAGCCATCAAGAGGGCACTCCGCCTGGACATCCTGCCTGTTTTTTCTTGGTCAGTCATGGTTTAGAACTCTATTTAAGTGTTAAACATTTTGAGCATAATAGGTACAATAAATTTTGACTGATTTTTTTATTGTTTCTTTACAAGCATTCTCTCTCCAAATTAAAAACTACATTCATTAATAATTATAAAATATCGCAACTAAATAGCAAATAAAAGCTATAATTAAAGATTAACAATAATTTAAATCAATAAATCAAAATGGCTTACGTTGCCAGTATTCATATCTATCCGGTCAAATCCCTTGATGGCATATCTGTCAGTCAAGCAACTATACTTGGTAGTGGCGCTTTAAAGGGCGATCGCTCCTTTGCTATCTGTGACGAGCACGGTGAATTTGTTAACGGCCAGCGCCACAACGGAGCTTATTTTCTACGTTTATCCTTTAATAGCAGCAATAACATCGTCAGTCTGAAAATTCAAGGTACTGAACAAGAAATCTTTTTTCACATCGATCGGGAACGCGCGAGAATACAATCTTGGTTGACTAACTACTTCGGTTTTCCAGTCAAATTAGTTGAGAACTTGCTAACTGGTTTTCCCGACAATCCCGCAGCACCAGGGCCAACTATCATCAGTACCGAAACAATCGCAGAAGTTGCATCTTGGTTTCCGAGAGTGTGTGTTAATGAAATGCGGCAGCACTTGCGAGCTAATATTGAAATTGGAGACGTGCCACCATTTTGGGAAGAGCAATTATTTGCAGCAAGTGATGAGGTTGTTCGCTTACAAATAGGAAAAATAACATTTGAAGCGATGAATCCCAGCCAGCAGTCTATCGTATCCACACCTAATTGTCTCAGGGAAGAAGTTTATCCCAATTTTCAAGAAGTATTCACAGCCAAGCGGAATAAAACAATGCCCCATTCCGCAAGGCGATCGCCTTTAAATCACTTGTCCCAACTCAACATTAACACGCGAGTGCCCGATCGCTCATCAGGCAGAATCCTACACATAGGAGATGAAGTCAAAATCCTCAGCGTCAAGTCGATTGCGGATTCTAGATTTTAGGGAGGAGGAGACGACAGTGCCGTTTCCTCCTCCCTAAATAGATGTTGTATTCTATTTTTCACTATTAGGTGATTCATCCAACAAAAACGGCGGAAATTCCAAAGGAAGTTGACCCAAAACACCAGTTCTAAAGTCATTCAACATCTGCCGCGCCATTCGTTCCACATCTCCTTGATGCCTGTCCTTAGCTACCTCGTGTAAATAATCCTCACCATTAGTAGACAAAGCATCTAACTTATATCTAGATTTGAAACCAGATACTGAGATCAAAGTATCATCAGTAGCTTCCAGCCCCAGCAGCAAATCTACCATAGCCGCTGCTACTACCTGATTGTCGTAAGCTGCCTCGCCAATATCTTCACAAATAGCTAACTTTAGGGCATTTTCTTGATTGTTAATTCGCGTAGGAATCACTCCAGGAGTGTCTAATAGCTCAATTACATCAGAAATCCGAATCCATCGGAGCGATCGCGTTACTCCAGCCCTACGCGCACTATCTACCACTCTGCGTCCCAACAACCGATTAATCAAAGCAGACTTTCCCACATTCGGAAAGCCAATCACCACCGCCCGGACTGGACGAGGAAGCATACCGCGATCGAATCTTCTTTGATTAAGTTGCACCCCAGCATTCTGTACAGCATCAGTCAAAGCATCTATGCCTTGTCCGTGTCCAGCATTAGTAAAATAAACCGCTTCACCCCTTGCCTCAAACCATGCCTCCCATTCCTGGCGCAATCGAGGCGAAATCATATCCATGCGATTAATCACTAATATTCGTGATTTACTACCCACCCAAGTCTGCATTTGTGGATGATTAGTAGCCAAAGGAATGCGCGCATCTCGGACTTCGAGCACCACATCTACGCGCTTTAGTTGTTCTTTTAATGCCCGTTCAGCTTTGGCAATGTGACCGGGATACCAGTGAATTTTCATTCTTTTAGTTGACTGT
>Ga0105044_10013611_pt1 | contig 11034 bp, 6 predicted proteins | sample MAT01_FD_78092 | JGI IMG/M metagenome (GOLD analysis project Ga0105044, IMG submission 78092) | Freshwater microbial communities from Lake Fryxell liftoff mats and glacier meltwater in Antarctica - MAT-01 | ecosystem: Environmental > Aquatic > Freshwater > Ice > Liftoff microbial mat | place... | reverse complement strand
GGCGCGATCTACTACGCGATGGAGGTCGGATCCGCGGAGGACGATGCTGGCGGCGCTCACGAGGCCCTCCTCGGCGTCGGCTACACCGCCGGCCCCCGCTGCGGCCTCGCGGCCGGAGCCCTCGTCACCTTCGGCCTCGTTTCCGAGTCCGCCCTCGAGCCCGTCCTCCTCGCGACCGTCGGCGGCATCGCGGTCCCGGTCGCCATCGCCACCGCGCGGCGCGTTGCGAACCAAACCCGGCCTTCCCTCCTCCCCGCGGCGTAACCCCGGGCCTTCCCTCCCCATCTGGACCGGAAACTACCGCCAACCGGTCCGCCATGCCGGAATGCGCGAACCAGCGGACCGCGCCGGTCCTATATCATGTCTAAGGGCGATGACGGTTCGGATCGCTGCCGCGCATCTCATCTCTAGCCGTCCCCTGCCCGATTTCCACGGGTCGGTCACACACGCCGGCGGCGAGAACCTTCCTCAGCCGCCCGCACACACACGGAGCCCTCCATGCTCGCAGGTCGTGCCCCCGCCCTCCATTGCGCCCGCAACCTCTCACTCAATGCGCGGCTCCTCGCCCTCTGCCTGATCAGCGCCGCGATGCTGGCCCCGGGCTTGACGCCTGGCGCGTTCGCACAGGTCGACACAACCCAGCGCGTGGCGCTCCCCGCCGCGGGCAACGAGCAGGCCCTCGCGAGCTGGTCCGGCGACCTCTGGCGCACGGCCCGCAGCGGCGACTCGAAGTCCTTCGCGGACTTGCTAAGCCGGTACGCCGATGAGCCAGCGGACGCCGACTCACTCCAGGCGCTGGCCGCGCGCCTCAAGACTCACATCGCCGAGCGTGAGTCCAAGCGCACCGGCCGCCTCGTCGAGATCAAGACCGAGCTTGAGAAGCACCTCTCCGGCACCACCGATCTCTCGCTTGCACGCGCGCTGCGCTCGGCCATCGAGTGGCAGACCAGCGCGGTCGAGAAGGAGGCCGTCCTCGCCGACGTGCGCATCAAGGACCTCGTGTCGAGAGCGACCCCCGCGGCCCACGCCGCCGAGAAGCGCGGCGACGCCCTCGTCGCGGGCGAGCTCTTCGTCCTGCTTGACCTCCTCAACGAAATGGCGGGCACCTATCGCGACGACGTGCGCCGTATCGCGCAGCGCCAGGAGATGCTCCGCCTCGACGCCCCCAAGCGCCTGTGGGAACTCCGCAACGAACGCCAGAAAGAACTGATCGCCGCGGCCAAGTCCGACCGCGAAGACAAGGTCGCCGCCGCCGCGAAGGCCGCGGCGGAAGAGAAGCCCGACGCAACCAAGACCGAGGCCGATGTCAAGGCCCTCGCAAAGGCCGAGGCCGCCGCGAAGAACCTTGAACGCCCGCTGCCGCCCTACAACGCCTTCGGCGACGACTGGAACGAGAAGCTCAAGACCGTCGATCAGACGCTCGTCGAGCGCGCACTCGCCTTCACCCGCCGCCATGTCGAGCAGGTCCCGACGAACACCGTGGTGCTCGGCGGCCTCGAGGCCGTCCACACGCTCGCGACGACCGAGGAGCTGAAGGCCACCTTCCCATCGATGGCCGACGATGCCCTGCGTGCGCGCTTCGTCGCGATGGTCGATGACGAGATCACTCAGGTCAAGGCCCAGGCCGCGCCGCTCGACGCCGTGAAGGTGAGCCAGTTGCTGGACCGGGTTCGCAAGGCCAACGACCGGACGCTGAAGCTCCCCGGCGAGGCGCTGTGGCACGAGTTCGGCAACGGCGCACTCGGCCGCCTCGATGAATATTCGCAGGTGATCTGGCCCGATGAGGTCCGGCGCTTCCAGAAGAACACGCAGGGTCGCTTCGTCGGCGTCGGCATCCAGATCGAGTACGACGACCTCCAGAACATCCGCGTCGTCACGCCGCTGGAAGGCACGCCCGCGCAGCGCGCTGGCGTTCACCCCGGCGACCTCATCACGCACGTCGACGATCGCGCGCTCTACGGCCTCTCGCTCGATCAGGCCGTCGATGTCATCACCGGCCCTGCCAACACCAAGGTCAAGCTGACCATCGCGCGCCCGCCCGTGTCTAAGGACGGCGCAGCGGCCAGCACGAACAGCAAGGCCAGCGATCTCGTCGATGCCGCCATCGCCAGCGAGATCCTGAATTTCACGCTCACGCGCTCGCAGATCAAGGTCGGCTCGGTCAAGGGCTGGGAGCGCAGCGGCGTGCGCGAGGATGATTGGAACTGGTTCATCGATCCCGACCACAAGATCGGCTATGCCCGGCTCACGCAGTTCTCAGACACCACCGGCGCCGAGTTCGATCGCGCGATCCGCGACATGAAGAAGGAGGGTTTGTCGGCCCTCATCCTCGACCTGCGCTTCAATCCCGGCGGCCTGCTTGACGAGGCCGTTCGAATCTCGCGCCGCTTCATCGACTCACCCAGCGGCCTGATCGTCGCATCCAAGACCGCTGGCGGCCGACTCGAGAATCCCGAGTACGCCGAGCCCGACATGGCCAGCTTGTCCAAGCTTCCCGTCGTGGTCCTCATCAACGAGGGCTCGGCATCGGCCTCCGAGATCGTCTCGGGCGCGCTCCTCAAGTACGCCGACAAGGACGAGCTCGACGCGCTCCTCGTCGGCGCACGCTCCTTCGGGAAGGGCTCGGTCCAGAACGTCTGGCCCCTGACCGGCGACTCGATGATCAAGGTCACGACCGCGTACTACACGCTCCCCGATCAGAGCATCATCCACCGCAGGAAGGGCAGCACCAACTGGGGCGTCAACCCGCATCTTGCCGTTGAGATGCTCCCCTCGCAGAACTCCGAAGCAATCATGCTTCGGCGCAACGCGGACATCATCCCAATTGACGAGACCGGCAAGGCCAAGAGCACTTCAGAGCCGCGCCCGGACCCGGATGATCTGCTCACCAAGGGCATCGACCTCCAGCTCGAGACCGCGCTGCTCCTGCTCCGCGGCAGGGTCGAGTCCCAGTCAGTCGCGCAGGCCCCCGGAGGCCGCAACGCACCGCAACGCGCGAATCCGTAAATGCAGCGATTTGGGTAGTCCGGCGGTCCCCGCCGGTCCTTTCAACCAGCACACTCACCACGGCCCGGCGCCCAGCGCCGGGCCGTTGTTGTTGCTGCATCTCCTCGATTCGTGTGTGCTTCATGTGGGACAGGCGTCGGCACTCAGGCAGACTCAGTATCCCGACGCCGCTGCGGCGAGCATCATCGCACGCCCGAGGCCATGCACACCCTCGTAACGGTTGAAGACCAACTGGAGCAGCAGCACCGGCACCATCTTGACGACGGCCCAGCCAACCCAGAACAACATCAATGGTCCAGAGCCGATCGCGCGCAACGTCCCAAGAACAAAGAAGAGGCTCAGGCCGATGAGCCGGACGAAGTGGATGATGTGTGGACCCATCGCGTGCGCGGCTCCCTGCTGTACCCGCGTACCACCCGTCGGGCCCACAGCGGGCAGATTGGTGGCACCGGCATCTGGTACCGTACCTTCCGCCGTGCTTTCTCGCCTCTATCCCCTTCGCGGACTTCCCAACCAGGGCCAGCTCTGGTCGTGGATCTCCTTCGACGTTGCGAACCAGTCCTTCACGCTGCTCATCAACACACTGCTCTTCTCGATCTTCTTTCAGCAGGTTGTCGTGCGTGATCCGGCGATTGATGACTGGCTCTGGTCGATCGTCTACGCGGCGTCGATGATGCTTGTCGTGATCGCGAGCCCGATTGCGGGCGCGATCGTTGATGCTCGCGCGTGCAAGAAGTTGGGGCTGCTCCTGTCGGGCTTTGCGTGCGCGGCGTTGACATGCGCGCTGGGGCTGATCCCGCCGGGGCAGTTCTGGATCGCGGTGCTGATCTATGTGCCAGCGAACTTTGCGTTCAACATCGGCGAGAACTTTCTCGGGGCGTTCCTGCCGCAGCTTGCGCGGCGGGAGGACTTCGGGCGCGTCTCGGGCTTCTCGTGGGGTGTTGCGTACGCCGCGGCTCTTGTGATGCTCGTGCTCACCGCGTTGGCGATGCTCGTGCTTGATCTCAAGGATCCCGAGCAGTGGCGGCCGTTCTTTGTTGGCGCGGGGCTCTGGTTCTTCGCGTTCTCGATTCCCACGCTTCTCTTCCTGCGCGAGGGGAGCATCGCGGCCGATCCGGGCGGCAGTCTTCTCACCGTCGGCTTCAAGCGTCTGGCGCGCACGACGCGCGAGGTCGGGCGCTTCCGCGATCTTGGCATGCTGCTGCTGGCCTCGTTCTTCTACGGCGGCGGCATCAGCGTGATCGTTGCGTTCGCGAGCATCCTGGCGGTTGAGTTCGGCTTCTCGCAGGTCGAGCTTGTGGTGTACGTCGCGGTCATCACCGTCACCGGCATCCTCGGCACGATGATCCCGACCTTCTATCAGGATCGTTTCGGCCACAAGAAGATGACGATAATGCTTCTGATTGCGTGGGTTCTGACTGCGCTCTACATCGCGTGGATCTCGTACCAGCACGCCAACGCGCCGCCGAACGTTCCCGAGCCGACGTGGCCCGTCTGGCTCGCGGGCAACCTGCTTGGTCTCGGGCTTGGCGCATTCGGTTCTGCGAACCGCGCTTTCGTTGGGTTCCTGACTCCTCCGAATCGCAGCGGCGAGTTCTTCGGGCTCTGGGGCCTGGTCTTCAAGCTCGCGGCGGTGCTCGTGATTCCCTTCGGCTACGTGAAGGACGCGTGGGGCACGTGGCAGGCGATGATCGTGCTCGCGGGAATGCTGCTGATCGGGCTGATCCTGACGGCCCTGATCGACGAGAAGCGAGGAGAGGCGGCGGCCAAAGAGGCAAATGGCTGAGTGGTCAAAGGGCCAAGTGGTTACGCGCGAAGCGTCGAGGTCGGTGGGCTGGTCTTCATCTGGCAATTTGACCATTTGGCCCTTTTGCTTCACCCTCCCACGTCTCTTGCGAGCCCGAGCGCCGGGCACTCTGCGTCGAGCGCGGCGATGAGGCTTGGGCCCAGGTCTGCGAGCTTCTTCACGCCCACGCCGCGCACGGATGCGAGTGTGTCCATGCCCGCGGGCCTCTGGCGGCAGACTTCGTGCAGCGTTGCATCGCCGAAGATGACAAACGGCGGCACGCTGCGCTCTTCGGCGAGGGCCTTGCGCCAGCGGCGGAGCGCCTCGAAGAGTTGGTGCTCGGCATCGCTTAGATCGGGGACATCGCGGCGCGGGCGTGGCTTGGCGAGTGATTGGCTGTCGCGGCCTGCGCCGCCGCCATTTGCGCCGCCACCGTTCATGAACGCGTTCATCTCCGCGTCCGCGCCGGACTCGACGAGCGTTGCGGTCTCCTCGTTGCGGAGCACGGCTCGGGCCGACGCCGCGAGTCGCAGCGTTGGGCGGTCGCCTTCCTCGCGCTCCATGTAGCCCGCATCGAGCAACTGGCCGATGAAGCCCAGGACCTGCGCCTTGGTGCGATTGCGAATCAGGCCAAAGGTTGAGAGGCGGTCGTGTCCGGTGGCGAGCACCTTGGCCGATTGCTCGCCGGTCACGACCTCGGCGATGTGGTTGGCGCCGAAGCGCTGCTCGCAGCGATAGACGCATGAAAGGATCTTGCGCGCGATCTCGTGGCCGTCCTTGATCGGCGCGACCTCGCCGAGACAGACGTCGCACGCGCCGCAGCTGGTTCCCTCGAGCGTCTGGCCGAAGTACTCGACGAGCGCGCGGTGGCGGCAGCGGTTCGCGGCGGAGATGCGGCGCATGTGCTCCAGGAGTTGGAGCTGAGCGCGGACGGAGGCCTGGCCTTCGGGCGTGCCCGAGCCTTCCTGCGGCATCTCGATCAGGCGGCGCCAGCGGATCATGTCCGCCGCGCTCGTGAACATCACGCAGTCCGCGGGCAATCCGTCGCGGCCCGCGCGCCCGGTTTCCTGCTGGAATGCCTCGACACTCTTGGGCATCGCGGCGTGGATCACGCAGCGCACGTCGCTTCGGTCGATGCCCATGCCGAAGGCGACGGTCGCGACAACGACGTCCAATCGCTCGCGCCGGAAGGACTCTGAGACCTTGGTCCGCGCGGCGGGAGTCATGCCCGCGTGGTACGCGCGGGCGTCGATCTTCATCGTCGTCAGGGACTCGGCGAGGCTCTCGGTGTCCTTGCGGCTGATGCAGTAGACGATCGCGGCCTGGCCCTTGTGCCGCTGGATGACGGTCGCGGCCTGCTGCGGCAGGCTCGAGCGCGGCAGCACGCGGTACGTCAGGTTGGGCCGATCAAATGAGCCTACGAGCACGATGGGATCGCGCAGGCGGAGCTGCTCGACGATATCGTGCTGCACGCGGGGCGTTGCGGTGGCGGTGTACGCGCCGATGGGCGTTGCGGGAAGGACTTCTCGCAGTTCGCGCAACCGCCGATACTCGGGGCGAAAGTCATGGCCCCACTGGCTGATGCAGTGAGCCTCGTCAATGGCGATGGCGCCGGGGCCGTTGCCGCTCGCGGCAATCCGCCGCAGCCAGGAGCGGAAGTAGTCGGAGACGGCGCGCTCGGGGGCGGAGAAGAGGACCTTGATCTCGCCGCGCTCAACGCCCGCGCGAGCCTCGTCGGAGGCTTCTTTGCTTCCCATCGAGTGCATCGCCGCGGCGGGCACGCCCGCGACCTCAAGGCCCGCGACCTGATCCTGCATCAGCGCAATCAGCGGCGAGATGACGAGCGTCCAGCGCCCGGTGACGAGCGGGGGAAGCTGGAAGCAGAGAGACTTTCCACCGCCGGTGGGGAGGACGGTGAGGGAGTCACGCCGCGCGATGGTCGCGTTGATGGAGTCGGCCTGCATGGGCCGGAGGGACTCGTAGCCCCAGTAGGTTCGGAGCGCGGCGAGGACCTCGGGACTTGAGTGCGTGGTTGGCGTGGTTGGTGTGGTTGGCGTAGTTGGCGTGGTTGCTGGTTCGCCACTGAGCTGCAAGGCAGCTGGTTCGTCGGCGAGTATGGATGGATCGTTGAGGGCCGACATGGTTTTAAGGGTAGGGAACGGGGGCGGGAGCAACAGGGAAGTGACGGGGTGATTGAGAGGGAGAGAGGGACGGGGACGGCAGAGGGAAGACACGGCCCGGGACGGCGATGCCACGAGGTGCGTGAAGGCTACATCTTGGAATTGGTGGAAGCAACCCGCGAGGGGCGATGGTCACGAACTTTGCGCACAGAGAGAATCCGAGGGGTCAGATTTCTGTGTTTGCGGCTGGCTGCGGAGGTCGTGATGCAGGAGATGGAAACCAAGAGACCACGATCATGCGGCCGGAGCTTCGCATGATCGTGGCACTTGATGTTCGTGGCACTTGGCTGCTGGTCGTGGCACTTGTGATGACTGGCGTCATCGGCCTGGCTTACCGGCGGCGGCGGCTGGCGGTGAGGGCGAGTCCGACGAGAGCGAGCGCGGATGTTCCGGGTGTCGGGATGGCGGCGAGGCTGAAGACGACGTCGTTGTAGTCGCCGACGTTCTCGATGCCGGTCTCGGAGCGGAGGAGGTCCTCGGTGCCGATGTGGTAGGTCTCGCTGCCGCTCACAAGGCTGGATGCGAAGACGGCAAAGTGCTGCGTGGCTCGGTCGAGCGCGGTGCCGCCGCGGTTGCGGAGTGACTCGGAGAAGAAGACGTTGCCACCGCTCTTGAGATAGAGGCCGAAGCTGGCGCTGGGGGCGAAGACGGTCGAGCTGACGGCGGTGGCGGGTCCAGCGAAGATGACGTTGAGCGTCTCGGAGCCGACGGCGTCGGCGCGGTTGAACCAGCCGATCTCGTTCTGGTTGGCGCGGCCAGCGACCTCGAGCAGCAGCGTGGAGCTGACCGAGCCGCCGGTCAGTGTGAAGCCGAGGCTCGTGTCCATCGTCGCGGCGTAGTCGGTGGTCGAGGTGTGGCCCCACCAAGACGGGGTGATACCGGGGCTGCTGGCCGACGCTGAGGGCTGGGATCCGGAGTAAGTGCCGTTGAGATAGTTGCCGATGTTGCGAGTGCCGCCGTCCTTGCTGGGCTGGTCCCAGAAGGGGCGGGTCGCGGTGGCGTAGCTGTTCAAGCCGCCGGGGAAGGCCTGCCAACCTGCGCCCGGCGAGCCGCTCACAACGAGGCTCGCGGCGGCGGTGCCGGGGAATGCTGCCATCACGCCTATGGCGAAGATCATGGATGTGCCGACGAGGATGTTGCGGCCGGATTTGGTGATGCTGGTCGTCATGTCTCTCTTCTCCTTTTCGCTCGCCGCGGGTGACGCGGCGGGCGGGCTTGGTAGCCAGAGCAGCATGACACGCAACGCAAGGCGCAGCCAGAGATCGAGGTCCACGAAAGGGGAGGAGCGCCGCACAAGCGTCAGGGGCGGGAGAAGCGGCGCGGGAGGAGGTGTTGTCACGGGTTATGTGGCTCATGCATTCTCATTGACCTCAGCCTGCGGGCGTCCGGGCATGAGAGACACCAACGAGCGTCGACCCGCGAGATCTATCGAGCGTTCGGCCGCGTGAAGGCGGGCGGTCACCCCCCTACCACCGACCCGCCCGAGACTAAGAACCGGCGCGAACAGAGTTCACTTCATCGCAGTTTCGCGTTTGTGCAATGTGCTTTTCAGAGACGCGCGAGTGCTTTGCGAGTTTGCACAAGGGCCAACGTGTGCCCGGCACAGCTTCGGGCGGGATCTGTCCACCGAGAAGGACGACCAGATCAAATCTCTCAAGTCAGACAACGCCGAGTTCCAGGCTCTTCTTGAGAAGACTGAAGCGATGCTCGCCGAGAAGGTCGCAAAGTAGACAACGCGCCAACTGGCGCCTGTGTTGAGCCAACACCCACTGCGAGAAGTTGCCCTGGTTGCAGCTTGCTGCCGCGACCCCTGCGCCATGCGGGGCCCCGGCGCTTGCATCGTGGTGCTGGCGCGGCACGATGCACGCCGCTCGCGCACTCTCTGCGCGCTCACGAGTTTCAGGCCGGACTTTGGCCCGCGCGCATGTACACGGACGAGGCGGTGGCACTCAGCACGTACCCTCCCTCTGCGGCATCGACGAGGAGTCGAGCGATTGTGAGTGGCTCGTCGTCCTTGACGATGTATCCTGCCGCGCCCTCCTGGAGCGCGCGGTCGATGAGTGCCGCGTGGGCGTGTCCGCTGAACATCACGACCCGGGAGGAGGGGCACTTGGCCGTCAGCGTCTGCAGGGCGGCGAAGCAGTCGGCGCCAGGGATCTCGACGTCCAGCAGAACAACATCCGGTCGCAGCTTGACGATGAGCGGGATGGCCGCGACGGGATCGGCCGACCATCCAAGCCAGCGGAGCAGGCCCGTGATGGGAAAGTAGGCCTCCAGCGCCTCGGCGGCGAGGGCGTTGTCGTCCACCATAAACAGACCGGGGATGTGTGGTTTCTTGCTCACTGGCTAAGTTCCCTGCGCGATCGAAGTGCTCGTGTGGCTGGCGTGGGTGATGGCGTCTCGAAGGGCGCCGGGGCTCGGCGATGGGCCCAGCACGGTGACCCGCTCGCTCAGACCATTCAGGCTCGCGCCGTTCCGCGTGTCCTTGGCGCCTCCGTTTTCCGGGTCAGAGTCCACTTCGTCATCGAGGACGACGACCCTGCCCAGAGGATGCTGCTCCAGGTACTCTCGCACCAGCGAGGCGTCGGGCTTCTCGACCACCCACAGCGCGGCACTCGGGACGGATGAGCCCAGATGGCGAGATGTTTTGAACGCCAACTGAACCAGGAACATCATGGACAAAGCCGCCTCGCGCTGGCTCTTGACAGTGACGGCGGCGGTGCGCGGCGCACCTGCTTCCGCCGATTGGCTGGACACGGCGGAGGGGAGCGTCAGCGTGAAGGTCGTGCCCTCGCCTAGTACTGATCGCACCGAGACGGTGCCGCCCGCAGTTTCCAGGATGCCCCTGACCATTCCCAGCCCCATACCCGTGGCGATCGCGCGGCCCTTGGTTGAGAAGTAAGGCTCGAAGCAGCGAGCCAACACCTCTGCGGGCATCCCGGGGCCGTTGTCGCTGACCATCATCCTGACCAGCGGCGCACCGGCGGCGCTGGTCTCGGCTTCGGCGGTGACGCGAACGGTGCCGTCAAGCTGCGCGGCCATCGCCTCCCCGGCGTTCTGCACGAGGTTGAAGACCGCCTGCGTCAGCCGATGCCGAGGGATGCTCAAGCCCAGGCCGCTGGGCACATGGCACTCGAAGTGAAGGTGGAGGGCGAGCGCCGCGCGCAGGACCGGCGTGGTCTCGGCACACCACGCTTCCAGGTCGGCCGCGGGGGTTGACGCGTGGTCACGCTCGGGGTCCATGGCCATCAGCCGCATCCCGGCCGAAAGGTTGGTCAGATGGTCCAGGGACTTGGAGATGGCGGCAAGGTCCAGGCGGGCTTCGTCGGTCGTGCACGCGTCTTCGAGCATCTCTAGCCGCATGCGGATGGGCAGCGTGAGGTTGGCGATGTCGTGGCCAAGACCCGCCGCCAGCGTGCCTAGCGCGGCCAGCCGCTCGGAGGTGTGCAGGGCGATGGTCGAGGCAGCCAGCTCGGCGGTGCGGTCTTCGACCGCCCGCTCAAGGTTCTCGCGGCGATGGGCGAGTTCCCGCTCGGCGCTCTTGCGCTCGGTGATGTCGGGGCTGCTGCCCACCATGCCCAGAAACTCGCCAGAGTCGGAGAAGCGAGGGAGGGCGTGAGACTCGAGCCATCGCCACTGCCCATCAAACCGGCGAACACGCACCTCGGCGTGGAAGGGGCGCCGATCGCTCACGCAGGCGCTGAACTCGCCCGAGTACGCTGCCAAATCCTCTGGATGCACCAACGGATGCCAGTTGGAGCTGGCGAGCTGCTGGGGCGTCACGCCGAAGAAATCAAGATAGGCTTGGTTGACGAATTGCAACTGGCCTTGGGCGTCGTGAACCCAGATGACCTGCGGCAAGCCATCGGCCATGATGCGGAAGCGCTGCTCACTCTCCCTCAGCGCTTCTTCGGCAGCGTGGCGCACCGTGATTTCCAGCCCCGACGGAATGAGATGCGTGATGTGCCCTTTGGTATCGTGCAGCGGCGAGAGTTGGAAATCGATCCACGCCCGCGTGTCGCCCGCCATGCGCACGAGCACATCGTAGCGGACGAGCTCGCC
>Ga0105044_10013610_pt1 | contig 11034 bp, 4 predicted proteins | sample MAT01_FD_78092 | JGI IMG/M metagenome (GOLD analysis project Ga0105044, IMG submission 78092) | Freshwater microbial communities from Lake Fryxell liftoff mats and glacier meltwater in Antarctica - MAT-01 | ecosystem: Environmental > Aquatic > Freshwater > Ice > Liftoff microbial mat | place... | reverse complement strand
CGTTGGGTACGCGTGACCGCCGACAAAGCGGTCACCGCATCAGCGGTGCTAACCTACGAATAGAACGTTGTCAGCTTCAGGGACCGCGGGCCAGTGGCCAATGCTGGAAAGCTAACGAAAGCAGAAGGTAAGAAATCTAGCCACAGAGCCCACAGAGCCCACAGAGAGCACAGAGGAGAAGAACAAGGCCTTCCTCTGTGCTCTCTGTGGGCTCTGTGGGCTCTGTGGCTAGTCTTTTCTTCTCGTCGATCTTTCGTCATCGCTTTCCAGCATTGGCGGGCCGCCGGTGCTACACGCGAAAACAACAAGGCCCTGGGTGTTTTGCACCCAGGGCCTAGCGCGTTCACGTTATCAGCTAGTTAGTAGCGTCCGCCGCCCTGGCCTTCGCGGCGTGGGCCGCGATCACCACCGCGGTCATCGCGACGTGGGCCGCGATCATCGCCCTGTTCCGGACCACGAGCGGCGCGCTCAGCACGACGCGCCTGGTCTTCCGGCGATTCTTCGAGCAACGCCTTGCGGCTGAGGCGGAACTTGCCGGTGCGAACGTCGACCTCGATCAACTTGACCTGGCACTTCTCGCCTTCCTTGGCGACATCGTTCAGGTTGTTGACGTGGCCATGCATCCATTCGCTGATGTGGACCAAGCCTTCGGTGCCTGGGATGAACTCGACAAACGCGCCGAAGTCTTTGATCGCCTTGACCACACCCGAGTAGATCTTGCCGACTTCCGGCATTTCGGTGAGGTCGCTGATCCAGCCTTTGGCCTTCTCGATCGAAACCATGTCGGGCGAGGCGATGGTGATGATGCCATCGTCGTCGACGTTGATCTTGGCGCCGGTCTCTTCCTGGATGCGGCGGATGGTTTCGCCACCCTTGCCGATGATCTTGCCGATGAGCAGCGGATCGATCTGCACCTGGACGATCTGCGGGGCGTAGGGCGACAAGGCACCGCGCGAGGTGGAGATCGCAGTGTTCATCTTTTCCAAGATGTGCATGCGGCCCTGACGGGCCTGTTCCAGCGCCTTGCCCATGATCTCGGCGCTGATGCCGGCGATCTTGATATCCATCTGCAGCGCGGTGACTCCGTTGGCGGTACCACAGACCTTGAAGTCCATGTCGCCGTAGTGGTCTTCATCACCAAGGATGTCGGTGAGGATGGCGTAGCGGCTGCCTTCCATGACCAAGCCCATCGCAATGCCTGCGACGGGAGCGCTGATCGGCACGCCGGCGGCCATCATTGCCATCGATCCGCCACACACGGTGGCCATCGACGAAGAACCGTTGGATTCGGTGATCTCGCTGACGAGGCGAATGACGTAGGGGAACACCTCTTGCGAGGGCAACACGGCCATCAGCGCGCGACGCGCGAGAGCGCCGTGGCCGATTTCGCGGCGACCCGGACCCGGGCGACGCTCGACTTCACCGACCGAGAAGCCTGGGAAATTGTAGTGCAGGATGAAGCGCTCATTGTACTTCGGCTTGAGCGAATCGACCAACTGCTCGTCATCGGCGGTGCCCAAGGTGCAGACCAGGATGCCCTGGGTTTCACCGCGGGTGAACAACGACGAACCGTGGGCGCGCGGCAGGATGTCGAGATCGAGCACGATCGGACGCACGGTGGTCAGGTCGCGTCCGTCGACGCGTTTGCCGTCCAGGATCAGGTCGCGGAAGACCACGTCCTTGGCGTCGCTGAAGGCGGCTTTGACGTCGGGGGCGACCAGATCTTCACCGTTCGCCAGCTTGGTGACGATGGCATCACGGCAGGTTTTGACGGCAGCGCTGCGCTGGGCTTTGTTGGCTATCAACAGGGCCTTGGCGATGTCGGCGCGGTTCTCTTTCAAGATGGTGGCGACCCACGGGCTGACTTCGGGTTCGGCATGCGCCATCTTGGGCTTGCCGACCTTGGCGCGCAGCGACTCGATCGCGGCGACCACGATCTTAACCTGCTTGTGGGCGAGTTCGAGCGCTTCGACGAGCTTGGCTTCGGGGATCTGCTGAGCACCACATTCCACCATGGTGATGGCGTCCTTGGTACCGGCGACGACCAGGTCGAGGGTGCACTTGGAACGTTCGCTGGCGAGCGGGTTGATGACGAACTTGCCGTCGATCATGCCGATACGCACGGCGCCAAGGGGCCCGTTGAAGGGGATGAACGAGATCGAGAGTGCGGCCGAGACACCGATCATCGAGAGCACATCGGTCTCGTGCTCCTGATCGTAGCTCATCACAATCGTCTGGCACGAGGTGTCACGCTTGTAACCGTTGGGGAACAGCGGACGGATCGGACGGTCGGTCAGGCGCGAGATCAGGGTCTCGCCGTCGCTCGGCTTGGCTTCACGACGGAAGAAGTTTCCGGGAATGCGGCCCGCAGCGTAGTGCTTCTCGCGGTAGTCGACGGTCAGGGGGAAGAAGTCGAGGCCAGCGCGCGGTTCGCCATCGCAGGCGGTCGACAGCAGCATGGACTCGCCAGAGCGCACGATCACCGAACCGGCGGCCTGCTTGGCGATGTAGCCGGATTCGATGGTGATGATCTTGCCGCCGAGTTCGATCTCGACGGAGTGTTTCTTCATGCTGAGGGCGGCGAGGGAGGCTTCGCGATCCATGGATAGGTCCTATGCCGGATGAGCCGGCGTTGGCCGCCCAGGTCGCCTGTCCATAGGTCTGTCGATCGCTGACGTTTGAGCAGCGCGATCGGCAGACTTAAGGAGAGGCAGCGTCTGGTGCGGTGTGGGTTAAGAAGAAAACAGAGATTGTGAAAGAGATGCAAAACCAAGCGGGCGGCACGCTGTTGTAAAACAGCGTGCCGCCCGAATGAGGGTCAGATCTTCTGGCGGATGCCGAGCTTTTCCGCGAGCTTGCGGTACTGGCCGACATCCTGCGCACTGATGTACTTGAGCAGCTTCTGGCGCTGGGCGACCATCAACAGCAGCCCGCGGCGGCTGTGGTGATCCTTCTTGTGGCCCTTGAGGTGCTCAGTCAGGTGATTGATGCGTTCCGACAGCAGAGCGACCTGCACGTCCGGCGAACCAGTGTTCTTGTCCGTGCCGCCGAACTCTTTGATGAGTTCTGCTTTGCGCTCTTTGCTGATGGTAGTCGTGGTGCCCATATACGCGTGCCCTTTGTGCTCTCGGTGGAGCGGGTAGGTGAAAAGACCCGGGACGGCGTTCGCGTGATCGCTCGCCCGCGTCGTGGAGGGCGGGAAGCTAGCAAGCCTGCCACCGGCGGCAAGGGCGGAGGGGGAATGCAGAATGTCGCCGCAGACAAGGGCTTGGGGCGTTCGTTCAGGGAAGCGTGCGCAGACGTGCGGGGAGTTCGACCTCCACCTGTGGGTGGGTAACCAGCGAACGTTTGTCCGCGGGCGCACCGAAGGGTTTGGTTCGGCCTGTCAGCCGGCCAGGGATATCAAAATTTGGTATCGGCGAAGAGGGGCTGACCACCAGGCGGAAACGATGGTCCCCCAGTCGCTCGTAGGACAAGTGGAGGTGATCACCCGTAGGAGTCAGCCAAGCTCCATCACCCAGGCGTTGATCGAGGGCGATCTGGTCCGGAGGCAATCCATCGGTCGGCACATCGGAGATGATGGTGACAGCGAGACGAAACATGCGGTGCTTGGCGTCGGCCTCCAACGCGACGATGGCGCTCTCCATGAGATTGGACACCCCGATGGCCCCGTATCCCCAGTAGCGCGGTTGGGTCACCGTCCAGTCGGGGACCGGGTCGGCCCGCTCACCACGCAAGCGCGCGCTGATGTGGGCAACGAGTTCCGCCGTTACCGCGCTGTCGTGGTGAATCGTCGCCCACGCCCAGGGACCGCTGTAAAGCCAACGGAAGCTCAACCATTCCTTCCACTCGTCGGTGGGCGTCGTGCTGAAGCCAGTGCCGATCTGCAACGCCCAAAAAGATCCAAAGAAGGAGGTGTCCTCGCCCATCTGCGCCCATGAATCCGTGAACAACATGCGCTCACTATCTAAACCGTCAGCAACGCCGGCGACCAAGCGACATTCCTCGGCGAGCCACGCCGCGTGATTTGCTTCGGGTAGGCGACCCAGCAGAGCGAGGTGCAAGTAGGCGTCGTTGCGGATCGCCGAGATCGCCACCCAGATCATCGCGTCGATCAGGGTTGCCGGTCGGGACAGCGCGCGGTGAAAGCGATCGAAGTCGTCGAGTGCTGGCCGTGGATCGGTCTCGGTGCAGGCGGCGTGGTGTAGCCAGTTGGCCAGCGAGCGCGCCGTGAGCAGGTTGGGCATGCGCACGGCAGCGGTGTGGTGCAGCCTCCGTTTCCCGGGTGGCAGGTCTTGCGCCAGTGAGCCATAGGTACTGACTAGTAAGCGGGGATCGCGCAGCAGATCCCGTGCGATCTGCATCTGCGCCCGGCGGTCTTCGATTTCCTGCACGATTACGGGTGATGCCGGTGCCTCGCCCGCGACATAACGGATCCACTCGTCGGGCTTGAAGGTACGACCGCCGAGATCCGGATAATCCGGCGCGCTGGACGACCAGCGATGCCAAGCCTCCTGCAAAGAAATATCCACGATGGGTGCCTGCGCGATGAACTCATCGATGGTCGCCGCCTTGCTCTGTGCCCGCAGGTCGGTGAGCACGCGCTGGTAGTCGGCTCGACCGGCGGTGCGCAGGGTCAACAGCACGGTGAAAATCAGAAGCAACACGAACACGACGACGAGCAGCAGCCAGTGCCACCAGCGCGGGGTCCATCGTGGGGAAGATGTGGTCATGCTGTGCCACGCTGCGCACTCGGGCGGAGGGAGCAAGGCACGTGCGAAGACACTGTCCCGATCTGGACTTGTCCCGTCGCCTCACCGCCTACAAGCCCACCCATGCCCGACACCACCGCTCCGCTGCCCGCTGTCCTGCCTGCGTCGATCCCGCCGCTGAAAGTCGGGAAGTACACCTTCCAGAGTCGCCTGCTGGTCGGCACCGGCAAATATCCCGACATGCCGTCGATGCAGATGTCGCTGAAGGAATCCGGCTGCGATGTGGTGACGGTGGCGGTTCGTCGTGCGAATCTGAACGATCGGGGTTCCGGCAAGAGTCTGCTTGATTGGATCGGTCCGCAGTACCAGTTGCTGCCAAACACTGCGGGATGTTTCACCGCCGAAGACGCCCTGCGCACGGCACGCCTGGGACGCGAGCTTGGTATCAGCGACATGATAAAACTCGAAGTGCTCGCCGATCCCCAGACGCTGTTGCCGCATCCGGTGCAGACGCTGGAGGCGACGCGCATCCTTGCCGCCGAAGGATTCACCGTGCTGGTCTACACCAGCGACGATCCGGTGTTGGCGAAGGAATTGGAGAGTGCAGGCGCCGCAGCGGTGATGCCGGCGGGTGCGCCGATCGGCTCGGGCCTGGGCGTGATCAACCGCAATAGCATGGAGATCATCCTCGAACGCGCGACCGTGCCGATCATCATCGACGCCGGCGTCGGCACGGCGTCGGATGTCACCATCGCGATGGAACTCGGCGCAGCTGGCGTGCTGCTGAACACCGGCATCGCCAGCGCGCTGGCGATGCCGGTGTTCAGCAGCACGCCAGCTGCGCCGAGTTCCATCGCGATGGTGACATCCGACGCCGTGCCGACGCCGGCGTCGATGATGATCGGCACGGTCGCGCGTTCGAGGATGATCTCCATGCTATTGCGGTTGATCACGCCCAGGCCCGAGCCGATCGGCGCACCCGCCGGCATCACCGCTGCGGCGCCTGCACTCTCCAATTCCTTCGCCAACACCGGATCGTCGCTGGTGTAGACCAGCACGGTGAATCCTTCGGCGGCAAGGATGCGCGTCGCCTCCAGCGTCTGCACCGGATGCGGCAACAGCGTCTGGGGATCGGCGAGCACTTCGAGTTTTATCATGTCGCTGATACCAAGCTCGCGTCCCAGGCGTGCCGTGCGCAGGGCGTCTTCGGCGGTGAAACATCCCGCAGTGTTTGGCAGCAACTGGTACTGCGGACCGATCCAATCAAGCAGACTCTTGCCGGAACCCCGATCGTTCAGATTCGCACGACGAACCGCCACCGTCACCACATCGCAGCCGGATTCCTTCAGCGACATCTGCATCGACGGCATGTCGGGATATTTGCCGGTGCCGACCAGCAGGCGACTCTGGAAGGTGTACTTCCCGACTTTCAGCGGCGGGATCGACGCAGGCAGGACAGCGGGCAGCGGAGCGGTGGTGTCGGGCATGGGTGGGCTTGTAGGCGGTGAGGCGACGGGACAAGTCCAGATCGGGACAGTGTCTTCGCACGTGCCTTGCTCCCTCCGCCCGAGTGCGCAGCGTGGCACAGCATGACCACATCTTCCCCACGATGGACCCCGCGCTGGTGGCACTGGCTGCTGCTCGTCGTCGTGTTCGTGTTGCTTCTGATTTTCACCGTGCTGTTGACCCTGCGCACCGCCGGTCGAGCCGACTACCAGCGCGTGCTCACCGACCTGCGGGCACAGAGCAAGGCGGCGACCATCGATGAGTTCATCGCGCAGGCACCCATCGTGGATATTTCTTTGCAGGAGGCTTGGCATCGCTGGTCGTCCAGCGCGCCGGATTATCCGGATCTCGGCGGTCGTACCTTCAAGCCCGACGAGTGGATCCGTTATGTCGCGGGCGAGGCACCGGCATCACCCGTAATCGTGCAGGAAATCGAAGACCGCCGGGCGCAGATGCAGATCGCACGGGATCTGCTGCGCGATCCCCGCTTACTAGTCAGTACCTATGGCTCACTGGCGCAAGACCTGCCACCCGGGAAACGGAGGCTGCACCACACCGCTGCCGTGCGCATGCCCAACCTGCTCACGGCGCGCTCGCTGGCCAACTGGCTACACCACGCCGCCTGCACCGAGACCGATCCACGGCCAGCACTCGACGACTTCGATCGCTTTCACCGCGCGCTGTCCCGACCGGCAACCCTGATCGACGCGATGATCTGGGTGGCGATCTCGGCGATCCGCAACGACGCCTACTTGCACCTCGCTCTGCTGGGTCGCCTACCCGAAGCAAATCACGCGGCGTGGCTCGCCGAGGAATGTCGCTTGGTCGCCGGCGTTGCTGACGGTTTAGATAGTGAGCGCATGTTGTTCACGGATTCATGGGCGCAGATGGGCGAGGACACCTCCTTCTTTGGATCTTTTTGGGCGTTGCAGATCGGCACTGGCTTCAGCACGACGCCCACCGACGAGTGGAAGGAATGGTTGAGCTTCCGTTGGCTTTACAGCGGTCCCTGGGCGTGGGCGACGATTCACCACGACAGCGCGGTAACGGCGGAACTCGTTGCCCACATCAGCGCGCGCTTGCGTGGTGAGCGGGCCGACCCGGTCCCCGACTGGACGGTGACCCAACCGCGCTACTGGGGATACGGGGCCATCGGGGTGTCCAATCTCATGGAGAGCGCCATCGTCGCGTTGGAGGCCGACGCCAAGCACCGCATGTTTCGTCTCGCTGTCACCATCATCTCCGATGTGCCGACCGATGGATTGCCTCCGGACCAGATCGCCCTCGATCAACGCCTGGGTGATGGAGCTTGGCTGACTCCTACGGGTGATCACCTCCACTTGTCCTACGAGCGACTGGGGGACCATCGTTTCCGCCTGGTGGTCAGCCCCTCTTCGCCGATACCAAATTTTGATATCCCTGGCCGGCTGACAGGCCGAACCAAACCCTTCGGTGCGCCCGCGGACAAACGTTCGCTGGTTACCCACCCACAGGTGGAGGTCGAACTCCCCGCACGTCTGCGCACGCTTCCCTGAACGAACGCCCCAAGCCCTTGTCTGCGGCGACATTCTGCATTCCCCCTCCGCCCTTGCCGCCGGTGGCAGGCTTGCTAGCTTCCCGCCCTCCACGACGCGGGCGAGCGATCACGCGAACGCCGTCCCGGGTCTTTTCACCTACCCGCTCCACCGAGAGCACAAAGGGCACGCGTATATGGGCACCACGACTACCATCAGCAAAGAGCGCAAAGCAGAACTCATCAAAGAGTTCGGCGGCACGGACAAGAACACTGGTTCGCCGGACGTGCAGGTCGCTCTGCTGTCGGAACGCATCAATCACCTGACTGAGCACCTCAAGGGCCACAAGAAGGATCACCACAGCCGCCGCGGGCTGCTGTTGATGGTCGCCCAGCGCCAGAAGCTGCTCAAGTACATCAGTGCGCAGGATGTCGGCCAGTACCGCAAGCTCGCGGAAAAGCTCGGCATCCGCCAGAAGATCTGACCCTCATTCGGGCGGCACGCTGTTTTACAACAGCGTGCCGCCCGCTTGGTTTTGCATCTCTTTCACAATCTCTGTTTTCTTCTTAACCCACACCGCACCAGACGCTGCCTCTCCTTAAGTCTGCCGATCGCGCTGCTCAAACGTCAGCGATCGACAGACCTATGGACAGGCGACCTGGGCGGCCAACGCCGGCTCATCCGGCATAGGACCTATCCATGGATCGCGAAGCCTCCCTCGCCGCCCTCAGCATGAAGAAACACTCCGTCGAGATCGAACTCGGCGGCAAGATCATCACCATCGAATCCGGCTACATCGCCAAGCAGGCCGCCGGTTCGGTGATCGTGCGCTCTGGCGAGTCCATGCTGCTGTCGACCGCCTGCGATGGCGAACCGCGCGCTGGCCTCGACTTCTTCCCCCTGACCGTCGACTACCGCGAGAAGCACTACGCTGCGGGCCGCATTCCCGGAAACTTCTTCCGTCGTGAAGCCAAGCCGAGCGACGGCGAGACCCTGATCTCGCGCCTGACCGACCGTCCGATCCGTCCGCTGTTCCCCAACGGTTACAAGCGTGACACCTCGTGCCAGACGATTGTGATGAGCTACGATCAGGAGCACGAGACCGATGTGCTCTCGATGATCGGTGTCTCGGCCGCACTCTCGATCTCGTTCATCCCCTTCAACGGGCCCCTTGGCGCCGTGCGTATCGGCATGATCGACGGCAAGTTCGTCATCAACCCGCTCGCCAGCGAACGTTCCAAGTGCACCCTCGACCTGGTCGTCGCCGGTACCAAGGACGCCATCACCATGGTGGAATGTGGTGCTCAGCAGATCCCCGAAGCCAAGCTCGTCGAAGCGCTCGAACTCGCCCACAAGCAGGTTAAGATCGTGGTCGCCGCGATCGAGTCGCTGCGCGCCAAGGTCGGCAAGCCCAAGATGGCGCATGCCGAACCCGAAGTCAGCCCGTGGGTCGCCACCATCTTGAAAGAGAACCGCGCCGACATCGCCAAGGCCCTGTTGATAGCCAACAAAGCCCAGCGCAGCGCTGCCGTCAAAACCTGCCGTGATGCCATCGTCACCAAGCTGGCGAACGGTGAAGATCTGGTCGCCCCCGACGTCAAAGCCGCCTTCAGCGACGCCAAGGACGTGGTCTTCCGCGACCTGATCCTGGACGGCAAACGCGTCGACGGACGCGACCTGACCACCGTGCGTCCGATCGTGCTCGATCTCGACATCCTGCCGCGCGCCCACGGTTCGTCGTTGTTCACCCGCGGTGAAACCCAGGGCATCCTGGTCTGCACCTTGGGCACCGCCGATGACGAGCAGTTGGTCGATTCGCTCAAGCCGAAGTACAATGAGCGCTTCATCCTGCACTACAATTTCCCAGGCTTCTCGGTCGGTGAAGTCGAGCGTCGCCCGGGTCCGGGTCGCCGCGAAATCGGCCACGGCGCTCTCGCGCGTCGCGCGCTGATGGCCGTGTTGCCCTCGCAAGAGGTGTTCCCCTACGTCATTCGCCTCGTCAGCGAGATCACCGAATCCAACGGTTCTTCGTCGATGGCCACCGTGTGTGGCGGATCGATGGCAATGATGGCCGCCGGCGTGCCGATCAGCGCTCCCGTCGCAGGCATTGCGATGGGCTTGGTCATGGAAGGCAGCCGCTACGCCATCCTCACCGACATCCTTGGTGATGAAGACCACTACGGCGACATGGACTTCAAGGTCTGTGGTACCGCCAACGGAGTCACCGCGCTGCAGATGGATATCAAGATCGCCGGCATCAGCGCCGAGATCATGGGCAAGGCGCTGGAACAGGCCCGTCAGGGCCGCATGCACATCTTGGAAAAGATGAACACTGCGATCTCCACCTCGCGCGGTGCCTTGTCGCCCTACGCCCCGCAGATCGTCCAGGTGCAGATCGATCCGCTGCTCATCGGCAAGATCATCGGCAAGGGTGGCGAAACCATCCGCCGCATCCAGGAAGAGACCGGCGCCAAGATCAACGTCGACGACGATGGCATCATCACCATCGCCTCGCCCGACATGGTTTCGATCGAGAAGGCCAAAGGCTGGATCAGCGACCTCACCGAAATGCCGGAAGTCGGCAAGATCTACTCGGGTGTGGTCAAGGCGATCAAAGACTTCGGCGCGTTTGTCGAGTTCATCCCAGGCACCGAAGGCTTGGTCCACATCAGCGAATGGATGCATGGCCACGTCAACAACCTGAACGATGTCGCCAAGGAAGGCGAGAAGTGCCAGGTCAAGTTGATCGAGGTCGACGTTCGCACCGGCAAGTTCCGCCTCAGCCGCAAGGCGTTGCTCGAAGAATCGCCGGAAGACCAGGCGCGTCGTGCTGAGCGCGCCGCTCGTGGTCCGGAACAGGGCGATGATCGCGGCCCACGTCGCGATGACCGCGGTGGTGATCGCGGCCCACGCCGCGAAGGCCAGGGCGGCGGACGCTACTAACTAGCTGATAACGTGAACGCGCTAGGCCCTGGGTGCAAAACACCCAGGGCCTTGTTGTTTTCGCGTGTAGCACCGGCGGCCCGCCAATGCTGGAAAGCGATGACGAAAGATCGACGAGAAGAAAAGACTAGCCACAGAGCCCACAGAGCCCACAGAGAGCACAGAGGAAGGCCTTGTTCTTCTCCTCTGTGCTCTCTGTGGGCTCTGTGGGCTCTGTGGCTAGATTTCTTACCTTCTGCTTTCGTTAGCTTTCCAGCATTGGCCACTGGCCCGCGGTCCCTGAAGCTGACAACGTTCTATTCGTAGGTTAGCACCGCTGATGCGGTGACCGCTTTGTCGGCGGTCACGCGTACCCAACG
>Ga0105044_10013607_pt1 | contig 11036 bp, 11 predicted proteins | sample MAT01_FD_78092 | JGI IMG/M metagenome (GOLD analysis project Ga0105044, IMG submission 78092) | Freshwater microbial communities from Lake Fryxell liftoff mats and glacier meltwater in Antarctica - MAT-01 | ecosystem: Environmental > Aquatic > Freshwater > Ice > Liftoff microbial mat | place... | reverse complement strand
GTTGATGCGCCGCAGCGCTGTTTGTCGGGTCAGGCGAAATACTGCATGGCGATGAGCACGATCAGCACGATCATGATGCCATTGGTGGCCTCCGCACCGGCGATTCGCAGGGGATGGGCGGCATTGGCCATGGTGATGCCAAAGGGATGGATGAGCCGCGCCGCGACCAGCGCAAGGCCGGTCGCGTTCAGCACGGTTGCACCCGCGCCCCCCGCCTCTGCCAGCAGCATCAGGATCAGCGCCAGCGGCACGTTTTCCACGAAATTCACCTGACGGCGAATCGCTTCGATCAGCTGCGGGTCGCCGCCGTCACCCAGCGCCACTTTGGCGCGGTTGCGGGTGATGATCACAAGTTGGGTCAGAACGATGAACAGAACGGCCAGTGCCGCGCCATAGGGTGCCGTGACGAATAGTTGCATGGTGTCGCCTCCGTTGGTTCCGATGTACCAAGGACGCTGATGGTTGACCGATTTCGACAACGGTTCGGAATTTTCACGAAATTAATCTGCCGGGCCAGGTCGGGCCGCACCCTGCCCTCACAGGATGAAATCGGCCCCGACAAAGGTGTACAGGCCGGTGAATTCGATGGTGAAATTCGCCGTGCCGTTGCCATCGGTATCGCCTTGCAGCAGCGTGTGGTCACTGGCGCTGCCCGGCAGGTTGACACGCTGCACCCGCAGTTCCCCGGCGACATTGCCGAACGCCGCGCTGCCGATCAGGGCAAAGACGTCGTTGCTGAGTGACAGGGCATTGGCGTCGATCAGCGACAGGTCGATCCGGTCAGCCTCGGCGTGGCTGAAATCGGCGATCACGTCCCATAGCCCGGTGGTGATGCTGGTGTCGAAGGTGAAGGCGAAGATGAAACTGTCGGCCCCAAGCCCGCCGATCATCGTATCCTCGCCGAAATTGCCGACCATCTGGTCGTTTCCGTCGCCACCCCTCAGCAGGTCGTCGCCACTGTTGCCCTGCAGCCGGTCGACCCCGGCCCCGCCGGTCAACGTGTCGTTGCCGCCGCCGCCGTCCAGCAGCGCGCCGTTGGCCGAGGCGCGCAGCGCATCGTTGCCGCCGCCGCCATTGACGATGTTCGCCGCGATCCCCAGAGGATCGTTCGACGAGATCAGGACATCATCGAAATTGCCGCTGGTAAAAGTCATGGCCTCGCAGCCGAATACCTGGGTACCATCGTCCAGGATATAGGTATTCTTGCCGAGGTTCTGGCTGAAACTGCCGGCAAAGGCCGACAGATCAAGGAACATCGCATCCCGCCCCGACCCGCCGTCCAGAATTGCCGGTCCGCTGCCCGCCATCGTGTGGCGGTTGGTCAGGGTCAGGCTGTCATTGCCGCTGCCACCGTACAGGCCGCTGCGCCCGTTGCTCGACACGATAACATCATCGTCGCCTTCGCCGTAAAACTGGCTTTGCCCGGCACCGCCACTAATTGCATCGTTCCCGGCGCCACCCCGCACCACATGCGCCGCCGCATTGCCGAAACTGATGCTGATCCGGTCGTCGCCGGCACCCCCGTCCGTCACCGACGACCCGCTGTCGATGATGAAGCTATCGTTGCCGCCGAAACCCCGGATGGTGCTGGAGGTAAAGGAGATCAGCAGCCCGTCGATGCCGTCCGACCCGTCATAGGTCAGCACGCCGGTGTGGCCGGAATAGGTGCGGAAATCCACGGATTCAAAGCCAGAAAACGTGCAGAAGGTCCGGCCCATCCCGATCATCGTTCCGGCCCGGGCGTCGATGACCAGATCAGTGATGCCCGAGGTACCGATGGTCCACGACAGCTTGTCGGTGCCCAGACCGCCGGTCATGCTCTGGATGCCGGACCCCAGCCGGGCGATGCCGTTAAAGGCGATGGTGTCGTTGCCGCCCTTGCCGTTGACAAATCCCGCATCGAACTCGTTGGTGGCGTTGGAGCCGTTAAGATAGGCGGTCAGCAGGAAATCGTCGCCATTGCCGCCTTGAATGGTGTTGCGCGCCACGCCGCCAAAGAACGTCAGCACCTCGAAATTGGTGTAGGTGGCGCCGTTCACCCCGCCGACATTGGCCGAAAAGGTCGAGCCCATGCTGATGTTGACCGGCTGCGTCGCGAAGGACAGCGAGCGGATTTCGATGGTGTCGATGCCGCTGCCACCGTTGACGATCTGGCCGGTGGTCTGTGCGGTGCTCGACACCCTGTCGTCGCCGCTGCCGGCATCGATCTGGTCGAGCCAGGACGAACTGACGATGAAGTCATTGCCGCCCAGCCCGTTCAAGACATTGCGGCGGGTAATATCGGGCACATCGTCGCCCTGCAGGAAATCGTTGCCCGCGCCGCCCCTCAGCACGTCATCGCCATCGCCGCCATACAGGCTGTTGCCGCCCGCCGATGCAGTGATCCTGTCGTTGCCATCCTGCCCGAAAATCCGGTCGCCGGGCGTGGTGGCGGTGAAGATCTGGTTGCCGGCGCCCAAAAGGATATCTGCCATCTGTCTGTCCTCAAATGAAACGCCCGGAATGAGATTTGTCGTGCAAGTTAGCACAAATTGATCGTTGAGGGAACCGGGACGTAAATCGGCCGGTTTCTTCCTGCGTTCTGTTTCCGGAAGTCTGCTTCCTGCCCGATTTGGCCCGTGACACGCCGGGGCACGGCCACAACGGCCGCGCCCGCCCCGGGACCGTTTTCCGGGGAACTCGCCGTCCACTTGACTGTCGCCTGATCGGGCCCCCGGTGCCCCATTGCGAAAGCCCGACAAATAGGCCCTTCCCCGCCCCTGCCCCTTGAACTATCACCCTGGCCAATCCGCCTGCATCCTTCCCACTGCCGGAATCCCGCCCATGAACGAGCCCGAAATCTCCGATGCGCTGATCGCCGCCCACGGGCTGAAACCCGATGAATACCAGCGATTGCTCGGCATCATCGGACGCGTGCCGACCTTCACCGAGCTTGGTATCTTTTCAGCGATGTGGAACGAGCATTGCAGCTACAAATCCTCGAAGAAATGGCTGCGCACCCTGCCCACCACGGGGCCGCAGGTGATCTGCGGCCCCGGTGAAAACGCAGGCGTGGTCGATATCGGAGATGGGCAAGCGGTGATCTTCAAGATGGAATCGCACAACCATCCCAGCTATATCGAGCCCTATCAGGGGGCTGCCACAGGCGTTGGCGGCATCCTGCGCGATGTGTTCACCATGGGCGCGCGGCCGATTGCCGCGATGAATGCGCTGAGTTTCGGCGAGCCGTCGCACCCCAAAACCCGGCGGCTGGTGGCGGGTGTGGTGGCAGGCGTTGGTGGTTACGGCAATGCGTTCGGCGTGCCGACGGTGGGCGGCGAGGTTCGGTTTCACCGAAGCTACAACGGCAACTGTCTGGTCAACGCCTTTGCTGCGGGCATCGCTGACGCCGACAAGATTTTCTATTCCGTGGCGTCGGGTGTCGGCATGCCTGTGGTCTATCTCGGGGCCAAGACCGGGCGCGATGGCGTGGGCGGTGCCACGATGGCCTCGGCGGAATTCGACGATAGCATTGAAGAAAAGCGCCCCACCGTGCAGGTCGGCGATCCCTTTACCGAAAAACGGCTGCTTGAAGCCTGTCTGGAACTGATGGCTTCGGGCGCTGTCATTTCCATTCAGGATATGGGGGCGGCGGGCCTGACCTGTTCGGCGGTGGAAATGGGTGACAAGGGCGGGTTGGGCATCAAGCTTCAGCTTGATGACGTACCGCAGCGCGAAACCAACATGACGGCCTATGAGATGATGCTGTCGGAATCGCAGGAACGCATGCTGATGGTGCTCAAGCCCGAGATGGAGGCGGCAGCGCGGGCGATATTCCGCAAATGGGATCTGGATTTCGCCATTGTGGGTGAGACGATTGCCGAGGACCGCTTCCTGATCCTGCACGGCAATGTGATCAAGGCCGATCTGCCGCTGTCGAAGCTGTCCTCGTCTGCCCCGGAATATGACCGGCCGTGGATCGCCACGCCCCCCGCTGCCCCATTGGCCCCGGTGCCGCCGATGGATCCGATTGCAGGGTTGCGGGCGCTGATCGGCTCCCCCTCCTATGCTCACAAGGCCTGGGTGTGGGAACAATATGACAGCATGGTACTGGCCGATACCGTGCAAAGCCCGGGGCTTGGCGCGGGTGTGGTGCGGGTGCATGGGACCAACAAGGCGCTGGCCTTCACCAGCGATGTGACACCGCGCTATGTCAAAGCAAATCCGGTCGAGGGTGGCAAGCAGGCGGTGGCCGAAGCCTATCGCAATCTGTGCGCTGTCGGGGCCAAACCCTTGGCCACGACTGACAATCTGAATTTCGGCAACCCGGAAAAGCCCGAGATCATGGGGCAGTTGGTCGGGGCGTTGCAGGGGATCGGTGCCGCCTGTCTGGCGCTGGATATGCCGATCGTGTCGGGCAATGTGTCGCTGTATAACGAAACCGACGGCAAGGGCATTCTGCCCACGCCGACCATCGGGGCGGTGGGGATATTGACGACGCTCGATGACCTGATCGCGGGCCAGCCGCGTGCCGGTGATGTGGCGGTATTGATCGGCGATGGCCCGGGCCATCTGGGCCAGTCGGCGCTGCTGGCAGAGGCCTGGGGGCGCGAGGATGGCGACGCCCCGCCGGTCGATCTGGCAGCAGAGCGCCGGAACGGCGAGTTTGTCAGGGTTTCGAGGGCCCACATCCGTGCGGCAACCGACCTGTCGGATGGCGGGCTGGCGCTCGCGGCGTTTGAAATGGCTGAGGGGGCGGGAATCGGTGTGGCGCTTGGTGCCGCCGATATCGGTGCGTTGTTCGGCGAAGATCAGGCACGCTATCTGCTGGCGGTTGACCCGTCACAACTTGCCGCCCTGCTGGCGGCGGCAACCGAAGCCGGGGTTCCGGCTGGCGAAGCGGGCCGTTTTGGTGGAGATGCCGTTACGCTCGGCAGCGCCTCGGCACCGCTGGGTGAGCTGTCAGCGCTATACCGGACCGCCTTTGCCGCCGCTGTCGGCTGATCTTGCATGCGCTCCCGCCGCTCTCTACATTCAGGGTTGAGGTTTTGAGGATGACACAATGCCGATGCAGGCCAGCGATATCGAAAGCTTGATCCGCGCCGGGTTTCCGGCAGCACGGATCACCATCACCGACCTGGCCGGTGACGGCAACCACTGGGCCGCCGAGGTGATCGACGAAAGCTTTCGCGGGATGAACCGGGTGCAGCAACAACGCGCGGTCTATGCCAGCCTGAAGGGCAAGATGGACGGCGCACAGGGCGAATTGCATGCGCTGGCGCTGACGACCAAGGCACCAGAGTGATACAAGAGGCACTTGAGTGGCGCCATGCAGGCTCCAGGAGTGTCAGAGTTTTGGGCATTCTTCTTGTTGGAATGTCGGGCGTGATCTTGTTCGCAACCGGCTTCTGGAAGAAAAAAAAAGCAAAGGATGACGAAGATGAGTGCAGTTGATCAAATCAAGAACACCGTGACCCAGAACGACGTGGTGCTGTTCATGAAGGGCACCAAGATGATGCCGCAATGCGGGTTTTCATCGAAAGTGGCAGGGGTGCTGAATTACATGGGCGTCGAATTCGCCGATGTGGACGTGCTGGCGGATGCCGATATCCGGCAGGGGATCAAGGATTATTCCGACTGGCCAACCATCCCGCAGCTTTACGTCAAAGGCGAGTTTGTCGGCGGCTGCGATATCGTCACCGAAATGACCCTGTCGGGCGAACTGGATGCGCTGTTCGAGGCCAAGGGAGTGGCCTATGACAAGATGGCGGCGGCAAAGATTCGCGAAGCCAACGCCTGAATCGGGTCTTGCCTGACGAGTGAAGCCCAAGCCTGGTGGGCCAAACTTTGTGGGCTGGTGGCGCAAATACAACCGACGAAAGAAAGGGCGCGCGTTTCGCGCCCTTTGTGTTATCCGGGTTGGCTTTGGCTATTCCGCTGCTTTTTCCACCGGCGCGTCGCCCGAAGCCACCTCTTCCCTGGGTTTGCGCGGGGTCCGGCGGCGGGGAGCCGGTTTGGCCACCAGTTTCTGGTCGGCGGGCATTTCCGGGGTTTCGACCAGACCGCTGTCAATTTCGCGATCATGCCCGAGGTCGATCACCTGTGCCAGTGCCACCGGTTCTGGCTGCGGGCGGCTGGGCTGGCGCTCGACAAAGGGCTGTGACTGTTCGGCAGGCGGACGGGGCTGCTGCTGGCGGTCACGCTGAGGCCGTTCCGGTTGCGGCCGGTCTTGCGGCTGGCGGTCTTGCGGCTGGCGGTCCTGCGGCTGGCGGTCCTGCGGCTGGCGGTCTTGTTGGCGGTCATTCTGGAACCGTTCCCCGTCGCTGCGCTGCTGTTGCTGCGGGCGCGGCTGCTGCTGCGGGCGTGGCTGCTGGCGCGGCTGATCGACAAAGGGCTCAACCTCGCCGTCCTCGTCGCGGTCGTCGCGCGGCTGGCCATCATAGCGCATATCCGGCTGGTCACTGCGCGGCTGGCCCTGCTGATCGCGCCGCTCATCGGCTTCGCGCTGCAACTCTCGCGTCGCTTCGCCCAGCATGCGGGTATAATGTTCGGAATGCTGCATGAAATTTTCATAGGCAACGCGGTCGTTGCTCAGTTGGGCATCGCGGGCCAGCACCTGATATTTCTCGATGATCTGTTGCGGTGTGCCGCGCACTTTGCCTTCGGGCCCCGAACTGTCAAATACGCGGTTGACGATATTGCCCAGTGTCCGGGGGCGGTTCGGTTTCGAACGCGAACGTTGCTTGGATGATCTCATGGTTTGCTTTGTTCCAGCCTTGGTGTGGCTTTGCCCGCACTCATGCACCGCAGTCGCGGTGCGTCTCAATGGGTCGGTTCGGGCATTTGCGGTGCAGCGCCGGGCTCGAAATGCCCTTCACACGCACTTGCGCTGCTAAAGCATGGGGGGTCGGGCAAAACAAGGGAAATCTTTGGCCGTACCGGGCGATTTGCACCGGAGATTGCATCAAAACCACGCAAACTCAGCGGGCGATGCCCCGGACAGCCCGGTCGCGGCCATCGAGATCGGGCAGGATTTCCACCGATGTCAGCCCGGCATCCTGCCAAAGCGCCGCAACGTCAGCGCCTTGGCCCGTCCCGATCTCGGCGATCAGGCGGCCACCCCTGGCCAGATGCACCAATGCCCCGGCAGCAATCGCCCGGTAAGCATCCAGCCCATCACCCCCCGGGGTCAGCGCCATATGCGGTTCCCAGTCGCGCACTTCAGGCGACAGCATCGGCATCTCATTGGCAGCGATATAGGGCGGGTTCGAGACGATCAGGTCAAAGCCCCGCTTGGTCACCGCGCCGTACCAGTTGCCCGCCGCAAGTTCGGCGCGACCCTCCAGCCTCAGCCGTTGGCAATTGCTGCGGGCCACGGCCAGGGCTTCATCCGACAGATCGGTGCCAAGCCCGGTGACGTCGGGCCGTTCCGCCAGCAGCGTCAGCAGGATGCAGCCCGAGCCGGTGCCCAGATCCAGCACCCGCGCAAAGGGCTGCGCCAATGCGGCCAGCACCAGCACCTCGGTTTCGGGTCGCGGGTCCAGCACATCCGGGGTCACCCGGAACGAGCGGCCAAAGAAATCGCGGTGACCGGTGATCTGGCTGACCGGCTGGCGACGGGCGCGGGCGGCAATCGCCGACTCAAACCTGTTCAGATGCTCAGCGCTCAGGCTGTCGGCCAGATGCAGCGTCAGGCGGTCGGGCGGCAGGCGCATGGCGTGGGCCAAAAGCCTGCGGGCATCGCGTGGCGCATCGGGAACTCCGGCTTCGGCCAGACGACGAATGGCATCGGGCAGCGCTGACTGCGCCCTCATGCCTCCATCTCGGCCAGTCTGGCGGCCTGATCATCGGCGGCCAGCGCGTCGATCACCTCGGTCAGATCGCCTTGCAGGATTGCCTCCAGCCGGTAGAGCGTCAGGTTGATCCGGTGGTCGGTCATCCGGCCTTGTGGAAAATTGTAGGTGCGGATGCGTTCGGACCGGTCGCCCGATCCCACCTGCGATTTGCGGTCGGCAGAGCGGGCGCTGTCAACCCGCTGTCGTTCCAGATCATACAGCCGGGCGCGCAGCACCTGCATGGCGATATCGCGGTTCCGGTGCTGGCTTTTCTGCGCCGAGGTCACGATCATCCCGGTCGGCAGATGGGTGATGCGCACCGCGCTGTCGGTGGTGTTGACATGCTGGCCACCGGCTCCCGAGGCCCGCATGGTGTCAATGCGCAGGTCACCGACGGGGATATCCAGTTCCACCTCCTCTGCCTCCGGCAGGACAGCCACCGTGGCGGCAGAGGTGTGGATGCGGCCCGACCCTTCGGTTGCAGGCACCCGCTGCACCCGGTGCACGCCGCTTTCGTATTTCAGCCGGGCAAAGACCCCCTGCCCCTGCACATTGGCGATCACCTCCCTGATGCCGCCCAGTTCGGTATCCTGCTGTTCCACGATCTCGAACCGCCAGCCCTGCGCCTCGGCATGGCGCTGATACATGCGCAGCAGATCGGCCGCAAACAGCGCCGCCTCTTCGCCACCGGTGCCGGGCCTGATCTCCAGAATGGCCGGGCGCGCATCGGCGGCATCGCGCGGCAGCAACGCCAGCCGCAGCGCCTGTTCGGCGGCGGGGAGTTTCGCCTTGAGCGCGGGCAGTTCCTCGTCGGCCAGCGCTTTCATTTCGGGGTCTGCCAGCATCGCGGTGGCGTCGCCAATGTCGGCCAGCAACTGGCGGTAGGCGGCGATCTGCACCGTCACCGGTTTCAGTTCGGCATATTCGCGGGAGGTGGCGGCAAACTCGGCGGCGGCGGTTCCGGCCGACAGCTTCGCCTCCAGAAACTGGAAGCGGCGGGTGATCTGGTCGAGTTTTTCCAGGGGAACCATGGCCGGGGTTTGGCCTGTTGGCGGGGTATGGTCAAGGGGCCGGTGCGGCTGCCGGATCGATCAGGACCATCGGGCTGGCATCGAGCCAGCGCGTCACCCGGGCCTTGTTGACGCCAAAGTCATTGGTGCCGTAGCGCGAACGTGACCAGATCGTCAGGGTCGCGCGGTCGGACCCGATGTCATGGGTCATGATGGTGATGGTGTCGGGAAACCCCATCCAACGGGAGCGCTGCACCAGCGTGATGAAGCCCGTTTGGCTGTCCCCGGCAATCAGCCTTGTGCGCGGTTCAGCCAAAGCGGTCTTCTGCAACTGAAAGGTCAGGGATGCCGCATCGCCCTGAAACACCCCGGCGATCCCGTCTGCCCCATTCAGCGCCGCGCCGTAGGGGCGCAGCAGATAGTCGTTGTTCCCCGGTTGTTTTTGCGCAAGTTCAGGGTTCACATGCCAGCGATCAACCCGCATCGGGGCGAAACGGATCACCAGCACGAGGCCGATGGCGATGGCCAACAGCGTCAGGCCCAAGGCCCGCAAGACGTTGATCATAGCGTTCACCCGCGCTTGTTCCACAACAGCAGGCACAGGATCTCCATCGCCACATGTGCCCCGGCAATCGCCGTGGCCCCGGTGGTGTCATAGGGGGGCGATACTTCCACCACATCGCCGCCCACCAGATTGATCCCCGCCAGATCGCGCAGGATCATCGCCGCCTGCGCCGATGACAGCCCGCCCCAGACCGGGGTGCCGGTGCCCGGCGCAAAGGCGGGGTCAAGGCAATCGATGTCAAAGGTCAGATAGGTCTGGTGATCGCCCAGCACCGATCGGATCTGATCCACCACCGCCTTTGCCCCGCGTTCATGCACCGCGCGGGCGTCAATGGTGGTCACGCCCAGCGTGTCGTCGTTATGGGTGCGAATACCGACCTGAACCGAGCGCTTGGGGTCGATGATCCCGCTTTTCACCGCCTTGTAGAACATGGTGCCATGGTCGATCCGGGTGAAATCATCATCGGGCCAGGTGTCGGAATGGGCATCGAAATGCAAGAGACTCAGCGGGCCATGCTTTTCGGCATAGGCCCGAAGGATCGGAAAGCTGATGTAGTGATCGCCGCCAAGGGTCAGGCTGGCGGCACCGCCTGCCAGAATGGTGCGGATATGCCCGGTCAGCGCATCGGGGAAATCGGCGGTTCTGGCATAGTCGAACGCCAGATCGCCATAGTCGGTCACCGCAAATTCCGACAGCGGGTCAAAGCCCCAGCCATAGGGCACATCAAACGGCTGCAGGGCCGAGGCTTCGCGGATGGCGCGCGGGCCAAAGCGGGCGCCGGGGCGATGCGTCACCGCCTGATCGAACGGCACCCCGGTCACCGCCACATCCACCCCGCGCAGGTCCTTGGTATAGCGGCGGCGCATGAAACTGGTGGCCCCGCCAAAGGCGTTTTCAAACGCCAGCCCTTTCAGGTCGCTGCGGGTAAAGGCGGCGTCAACCTCGTCTTTGGCATCCTCAAGGCCCATGGCGGCTCCGGTGTTGTTGATATGTGGCAAGCGTCATTGCCCATGCGGCGCCCCGAAAGCGCTGCGCTGAAGGACAACGGGCGCAGGTGTTACTGATAGACCGCGCCCACCGGCAGGCAGGCCATGATGCCGGTGGGCACCAGTTGGCAGCCATTGGCATCGCACTGGCACTGCAACCGCTCTTCCTGCGAGGAACAGATCAACTGGCCGCTGCTGGCGGCCTGGGTGCCGAACGGGTTCCGGCACTCCTGACCACCGGCACCGGCAAGACCTGCGCCCCCGGCAGCGGAACCGCTGGCTGCAGCGGTTTGCGCCACGCCGTTAGCCAGAACGCCAAAGCCGATCGTACCGGCCAGGATCTTGTCGGTTGTCCTGCGGTAATTCCGCCCCCCCGGTTCCGCCGGGGCGGCAGCCCCGCTGTCCGCCACCCGATTGTCAGCGCCAGCGCTTGCGGCGGCACCCGCGGCCACGCCGGCACCGGTAGTATCAGTGGCAACGCCCGCCACCGGGGCCGCGACCCGTGCCGGCGTGGTGGTGGCAACTGTGGTGGTGACGGAACGTTTCGGCCCGCCGCAGCCCGCAAGGGCCAGCGCCGCCATGGTCAGCACGGCCAATCCCAAAAGCCTTGGTGTCGTCAGGGTCTGCATCGCGGTCGGGCTCCTGTGTCGCCGGGGTTCAT
>Ga0105044_10013606_pt1 | contig 11036 bp, 11 predicted proteins | sample MAT01_FD_78092 | JGI IMG/M metagenome (GOLD analysis project Ga0105044, IMG submission 78092) | Freshwater microbial communities from Lake Fryxell liftoff mats and glacier meltwater in Antarctica - MAT-01 | ecosystem: Environmental > Aquatic > Freshwater > Ice > Liftoff microbial mat | place... | reverse complement strand
GCGAAGGTCGCCTGCTTGTCCTCGTAGTAGGTCGTCCGGAAGTCCCCCGCCGACGCCGCGTTGTAGGTGAGGTACAGCGCTCGCCGGGCGACCTCGGTCACGTTGGTCCCGCTGCGGTGCGGGACATAGGAGTCGAACCAGAGCAGGTCGCCGGGGGCCAGCTCGACGGGATGCCACTCGAGCGTCTCGACGACCTCGTCACTCAGGCCCCGCAGCCCGTCCATCGCCAACACCTTCCGGGGCCGGCCGTCGGCGACCCAGAGGCAGCCGCTGGCCTCCGTCGCCGGCTCGAGGGGGAGCATGCAGCTCACGTGGAAGTCGACGAACCGGTAGGCCGGGGCGTCCTGGTGCGGGGCGAAGCCGGCGCCCCCGGGCTGCTTGTAGTTGACCTTCTCCTTGTAGAGCGCGGCGGGCTCGCCCAACAGCTCGCCGGCCAAGTCGGCCACGAGGCCTTCGGTCAGCAGTGACCGGAGACCCGGGTGATGGCCGATGAGATCCTCGCTCCGGGCCAGAGCGGGGCCGGAATCGGTCTGTTCGAAGTGGTGGAGGCCCGGCCCGCCGGCGCCAGCCCATGTCGCCACCGCGTCGACCCAGGCCGCGACCTCCGCCATCCGCTCCGGGGTGAGCGCCCCGCGCAGCACGACGTACCCGTCGCGCCCATAGACAGCCTGCTGTCCCGCATCGAGGATCACGGCGCGACCTCGACCGCGAGGCCGACGAGCAACGCGTCCAGCCCGATGGCGAAGGTCCGGTCGAGCGCCGCGCGGGAGACGCCGCCCACGCGCAGGCGGGGGGCGTCGAGCAGGACGGCACCGGCGAAGTAGCGACCGACGACCCGCACGACCACGGCGGCGTCCCGGGGCGCGACCCCGCACCGGGCGAGCGCCTCGGCCACCGCGCCGCTGATGCGGCCGAGGTGGGAGAGGCGCTGCGGCGCGATCACCAGGGGGATCAGGTCGATGCGGTCGAGCAGGGCCCGACGGCTGTCGGTGGCCCACAGGGCAACCACCGACTGCCAGTCTCCGTCGTCGGCGACCCGCACCGACGCGAGGATGTGCTCGACCATCCCGTCGAAGAGGTCCTCCTTGTCCGACACGTGGTTGTAGAGCGACATCGTCCCCGCCCCGAGCTCCGCGGCCAGACGCCGCATGCTCAGCTCGGCGAGACCATCACGCTCGGCCACGGTGACGGCCGCGTCGATCACCCGCTCCCGGGAGAGGGCCGGGGCGGTGCCGGTTCCTACGACCACGCTGGGCAGGTTAGGGGCCGGGGCCGTGCGAGCGTTCGTCCCCGCCGATGACGTACGCTGTACGCCGTGACGACGATCCCCTCCCCCTCCCCCTTGGCCGCCACCATGGACGATGCCCGCACGAGCCTGGGGGCCGCGACGCTCACCGGCTGGATGGCCGTGGCCGGCCTGTCGTCGCTCGGCGCCGGCGCGATCCACGCCGCCGCGATCGGGGTGCACGCCGAGCACCGCCCGGCCGCGATCACCTTCGTCGTCATCGCCGCCCTCCAGCTGGCGTGGGGCGCCCTCGCTCTGGTGCGCAACAACCGCCTCGTCGCCTTCGCCGGCGCGGCCATCGGCCTCGGGGCCTTTGCCGGGTGGGTGTGGGCCAAGGCGTGGGGCATCGCCTTCGTCCCCGGCCTCGAGGAGGCTGAGGCGATCCAGACCGCGGACGCCCTCGCGGCCGGCCTGGCCCTCGCCAGCGTGCTGCTGATCGGTTTCGCCCTGTGGGCCCAGCGCTCCGAGTCGATCCGTGTCCCCCGGCCGCCCGTGGCCGTGGCGGCGGTCTTCCTGCTGGTCGTCTCGTTCTTCGGGATGGCAGCCGGTGGCACCCACTCCCACGCCGGTGGGCACGGCGAGACCGCCGCCGGCGGCGGCGGCCACCACGGGGACACCGCCGCGGGCGGGGCCCACGACGACGGTCACGACGAGGACCACGGCGGCGAGCCGTCGGTCGTGGTGCCCTTCGACCCGAACCAGCCCATCGACTTCAGTGGGGTCGAGGGCGTCACCCCCCGCCAGCAGGCCTGGGCCGAGAACGTCGTCGGCGCGACCGTGATGCTCCTCCCCCAGTGGGAGGACCCCGAGTACGCGCTGGCCAACGGGTTCCAGTCGATCGGCGACGGCCCCACCGGCACCGAGCACTTCATCAACGACGCCAACATCGATGACCCGACCATCTTCGACCCCGCGAAGCCCGAGTCGCTGGTGTGGGACACCACCTCGGGCGAGCGTCGCCTGGTGGCCGCCATGTACATGCTCGAGCGGGGGACACTGCTGGAGGACGCCCCGAACCTGGGCGGGAACCTGATGCAGTGGCACATCCACAACAACCTCTGTTACACGGCGTCCGGGCAGGTGGTCGGCATCACCAACGGTGACGGCGAATGCCCTCCGGGCCTGTTCCTGCCGGAGCCGACCCCCATGGTCCACGTCTGGCTGGAGCCCCAGGCGTGTGGGCCGTTCTCGGCGCTGGAGGGCCTCGGCGCGGGCCAGATCAACGACGGCGAAGAGGTGCTGTGCGACCACCAGCACGGAACCGGCTGAGCGCCGGCTGAGCCCGCTCAGCCGGCGCGGTCGAACCGGGTCACGACCTCGACATGGCCGGTGTGGCCGAACATGTCCACCACGACGCTCTCGACGTGGGCGTACCCGGCCGCCACCAGACCGGCGGCGTCGCGGCCCAATGACGCCGCGTCGCAGCTGATCAGGACGACTCGGGCCGCGCCGGTCGCGGCGACCCGCTGGATCCCCGGGGCGGTGAGACCCGCTCGCGCCGGGTCGGCCACGACCACCGCCGCCGGCGTCGGGCGCCACCGGGCCACCGGCTTGGCGATCACCCGGGCCGCCCGCCCGGTCAGGTTGTGGCGGGCGTCGGCCGCGCCGGATGGCGATCGCTCGACGACCACCACGGGGCGCTCTCCCGCCACGGTCACGGCGAAGAGGCCGATGCCGCCGTAGAGGTCGACCAAGGTCCCGTTGGGGGCACCCGCCACCTGGTCCCGGACCACGGCGACGAGGGCCTCGGCCCCGACCCCGCGGGTCTGGAAGAAGGAGGACGCCGACACCCGGCGCCGGTGACCGGCCACCTCGGCGAAGAACCAGCGCCGACGACCCGCCACCAGCTCGTCGGCCCCGATCACCGACACGTCGGCCGGAGCGGCGACCCCCTCGGCGGTCGGCTCGGCCAGGATCAGGCGCTCCCCGGTCCCGTCGGCGACCCGGAGCGTCAGCTCGGTGGCCTGACCGGGATGGACGACCCCCGGAGCCAGGAGCTCGGCCAGCCGGGGCACCACGACGAGGCAGTCATCGACCGGCACCACATCGTGGCTACCCCGGCCCCGCAGCCCGAGACGGCCGTCCGCCACCGCGAGACGCAGCGAGTTCCGGGACCGTTCGGCGGGCACGAGGGGACCGGCGCGGACCACCGGGGCCTCGAGGTGACCCAGACGGCGGAGCGCATCGACCACGATCTCCAGGCGCATGGTCGACTGCAGCTCCGGCGTGGCGTGCTGCCAGTCGCACCCCCCGCAGCCCGCGGCGACGAAGGGACACGGTGGCTCGACGCGGCCGGCGGCGGCCTCCAGCACCTCGATGACCTCACCCTGGACGCTGCCCTGCCGCTCCTCGGCGGCCACGGCCACCCGTTCGCCGGGTAGCGCGCCGGCGACGAGCACGACCCGGCCGTCATCGTCCCGACAGAGGGCCGCGCCGCCTGCCACCATCCGCTCGGCGCGGACCTCGATCGTGGTCATGGCCCGCTCAGCCCGGCGGGGGGATGCAGCACCAGCCCCGGTTGACCAGCTCGGTGGCCATCACGTCCGCGTCCAGCTTCACCACGATCTCCTCGGCCCGTTCCCGTCGGCGACGCTGATCGGGGGTCTCGACGGCCGTCTCCCCCGCGGGCGAGGCCGCGGTACCCGCGGCCTCCACCTCGGCTTCGCCCGCGAGGCGGTCGATGAGCTCGTCGACCTCACCGCTGGTGAACTTGCCCGCCGCCTGTCGCTGGGTCAGCCCGAAGGGGTGCCGGGCCTCCTTGAACGAGTCGAAGCCCCGGGCCTCGAGCAGCTCGGCCAGTTCGGCCACCCGCCGCTGGGGAGCCGGGGGACCCGATGCCTGTCCGAATGCCATCGCGCCAACCTACGCAGGAGGAGTGACGGCCCCGGGGACCCGTGGTCGAACACCGGTACCCTGGCCCTGTCCGTTCGACTCACCGGGGACCCCGAGAGCCTGTCGCCTCCTTTGAGCACATCTGAGGAGAGACATGTCCCCCACCCTGCGAGCCCTGCCTACGAGCGCGCTCGACGACGACCGGGACACGGCCATCGTGTACTGCGAGGCCAACTTCGGCGCCGGTGACGGCAAGACGGCCAACGGCCTCGTCCGCCACTCCGAGCGCTACGAGATCCTCACGGTCATCGACAGCACGCAGGCCGGCCTCGACGCCGGGCTGGTGCTCGACGGCGTGGACAACGGCATCCCCCTCTGTCGAGACCTCGCGGCGGCGCTCGAGCTGGCCGGCGGGGTGCCCGACTGGTTCATCTTCGGCATGGCCCCCGCGACCGGGCTGCTGTCCATCCACGAGCGCAGCATCATCCTCGAGGCCATCGAGATGGGGATGAACATCGTCAACGGGCTGCACGAGTTCCTCAACGACGACCCGGTCTTCGCCGCGGCCAGCACCGCCAGCGGCGTGGAGATCCTCGATGTCCGTCGCCCCCGGTCCAAGAAGGACCTCCGCCTGTTCAGCGGCCGCATCGACGGCGTCACCTGCCCCCGCATCGCCGTCCTGGGCACCGACAGCGCCATCGGCAAGCGGACGACGGCCACGATCCTGACCAAGGCCCTCAACGACCACGGCCTGAAGGCGGTGATGGTCGGCACCGGCCAGACCGGGCTCATCCAGGGGGCCCGCTACGGCGTCGCCCTCGACGCCATCCCCTCCCAGTTCTGCTCCGGGGAGATGGAATCGGCCGTGGTCGAGGCGTTCGAGGGGGAGAACCCCGACGTCATCGTGATCGAGGGCCAGGGCGCGCTGAGCCATCCCGCGTATCTGACCTCGACGTTCATCCTCCGCGGTGCCCGCCCTGACGCCGTCATCCTCCAGCACGCCCCCGGGCGCACCCGCCTGGGGGACTTCGGGGACCTGCCGATGCCCACGCCGGCCAGCGAGATCCATCTCATCGAGACCTTCGCCGACACCAGGGTCATCGGGCTGACGATCAACCACGAGAACATGACCGACGCCGAGGTCAGCGCCGCCATCACCCTCTACGGGGCCGAGCTGGACATCCCCGCCACCGACGCGCTGACCCGGCCCGCCGAGGAGCTCGTCGCCATGGTCCTGGCCGCCTTCCCCCAGCTCGAGGAGGAGCTGACCGCCGGCGCCCGATGACCGCCCCCCGGCTGGAGGTCGACCTCGTCAAGCTCGGCCACAACGCCCGCACGCTGGTGGCGCGGCTCGGTCAGCGGGGCATCGCGGTCACGGCGGTCACCAAGGGGACCCTCGGGTGCGCGGCGATCGCGCACGAGTTGGTCCGGGCCGGCGTGGCCGGCCTCGGGGACTCCCGGATCGAGAACATCGAGGCGCTGCGGGAGGCCGGTGTCACCGCGCCGATCACCCTGATCCGCTCACCGATGCTCAGTCAGGTCGACCGGGTGGTGGCCCATGCCGATGTCAGCGCGAACACCGAGTCGGCCGTGCTGCGGCGCCTCTCCGCCGCGGCCGTCACCCAGGGCCGGCTCCACGGCGTCCTGCTGATGGTCGAGTCGGGCGATCTCCGCGAGGGCATCCTCCCGCCCGATCTCGCCGGCGTCGTCGACGAGGTGCACCGGCTCCCGGGCCTCCGCCTCGACGGGGTCGGCACCAACCTCGCCTGCCAGAGTGGCGTGGTGCCCAGCGGCCGGAACATGGGTGATCTGTCCCACCTCGTGGCCACCGTCGAGACCGCGACCGGGGTCGACATCGACCGGGTCTCCGGCGGCAACTCCGCGAACCTCGAATGGGCGTTCGGGGCCACCGACGTCGGTCGGGTGAATGACCTCCGCCTGGGCGAGGCGATCCTCCTGGGCCGGGAGGCCCTCCACCGCCGCCCGGTCGACGGCCTGCACACCGATGCCTTCACGCTCGTGGCCGAAGTCATCGAGGCCCAGGTGAAGCCGTCCCTGCCGTGGGGCGCCATCGCCCAGAACGCCTTCGGAGAGACCGTCGCGGTCCGGGACCGGGGCGAGGTCCGCCAGGCGATCCTGGCCCTCGGTCGCCAGGATGTCGACACCGGTGGGCTGGTGCCGCCGGTCGGCATCGAGATCCTCGGCGCCAGCAGCGACCACCTCGTGCTCGACACCGGGACCCTGGACCTGCCGGTGGGCGCCGAGGTCCGCTTCGGGGTCGACTACACCGCGCTCCTCGGGGCCATGACCTCGCCGTTCGTCGCCGAGGTGGTCCTCGACGCTCAGACCTGCTCGTAGGCGCCCAGGTCCGGGGCGGCCATCTCCTCCCGGAAGCGGTCGAAGGGGAACGGCCAGACCGCGGGCACGCCCCGGTCGTCGAGATACCAGCTGGTGCAGCCGGTGGCCCAGATCGTGTGCCGGGAGGCCTCGAGCCGCTCCTCCTCGAAGTCGTCGGTGGCGGCTTGGCTGGCGCTGATCTCCCGGCACGCGCCCGAACGCAGCTGCTCGACGAGCTGGAGCACGTAGGCCAGCTGCAGCTCGGCCACCTCGATGAGCGAGAAGTTGCCCACCGGGCCGTTCGGGCCGTTGAGCAGGAAGAGGTTGGGGAACTCCGGTATGGAGATGGAGAGGTAGGCGGTGGGACGATCGGCCCAGACGTCGGCCAGGCGGGTGCCGCCGCGGCCGACCACGCCCATCGGCCGCAGGAACGCATCGGCATGGAAGCCGGTGGCCAGCACCAGCACGTCCAGCTCGTGCAGGCGGCCGTCCCGGGTGCGGACGCCGGCCGCCTCGACCCGCTCGATGCCCTCGGTCACCAGCTCCGCGTCGGGGTGCTGGATCGCCTCGTAGAAGTTGTCCGACAGGACCAGGCGCTTGCAGCCCGCCCGGTAGTCGGGGCGCAGGCGCTCCCGTAGCTCGGGGTCGGTGACGCTGTCCTCGAGGTTGTCGAGGCACGCCTGCTCCACCGCCGCCATCGCCGGCGAGTCGGCGTCGACCACGCAGTGCGAAAACCCCTCGAAGGCCTGGCTCAGGCTGTCGTGGACCCCCCGCAACCGGTCGGGGTCCTCCCGGAACAGCTGGCGGGTCGCCTCGTCGTAGGCCGGGTTGTCCAGCCGGGCGACCCACTGGGCGGTGCGCTGGAAGAGGCTCAGGTGGGCGACCCGGTCCACGATGCCGCCGGTGATCTGCACCGCCGTGGAGCCGGTGCCGACGATCCCGACCCGGGCGCCGTCGATGGGCACGTCGTGGTCCCAGCGGGCGCTGTGGAAGCAGGCCCCGGCGAAGTCCTCGAGGCCCTCGATGTCGGGGTACCGGGGGTGGTGGAGCACGCCCGTGGCGGCGATGACGACGTCGGCCTCGTCCTGGGTGCCGACCGCGGTCGCCAGGTGCCAGCGGCCGTCCCGCCACTCACAGCCCGTGACCTCCTCACCGAAGCGGATCAACGGGACGACCCCGTGCTCGTCGGCGACCCGGTCGAAGTAGGCCAGGATCTCCGCCCCCTCGGAGAACGACCGGGTCCAGTCGGGGTTCAGGGCGAACGAGTAGCTGTAGAGGTGCGACGGCACGTCGCAGGCCAGGCCGGGATAGGTGTTCTCCCGCCAGGTGCCCCCGAGGCGTTCGGCCTTCTCGTAGACGACCACGTCGTCGATGCCCGACTCGCGGAGCTTGATGGCACTGAGGATCCCCGCCATCCCCGCGCCGATGACGACGACCCGCAACTCCCGCTCCCCGGTGCCCATGTCGTCAGTTTCGCACCCCGCGCGGGACGCGCTGACCAAGGGCCCGGAGTACCGCTACGCCGCCCTGGGGTTCCTCAGCCGAGCCGTCCCACCACGGCGAGGGCCAGGACCGCCAGCCCGGCGACCACGCTCACCAGGTAGAGACCGTCGGCTGCTCGGGCCTCGCGACTACGCCGACCGCGACCGACCGTCCGCCACACGCGGGCGGTGAACCGCTCCGTGCGGCGAAACGAGAGGAACTGCACCGCGGCGATCGCCGCCGCGACCGCCACCGCGGCCCACATCCCCCAGAACAGCACAGCCGCCACGACCGGGGCCGCGAGCAGGATCCACGGCGTCAGCATCAGTCGGGTCCGGCGGCCTCGAGGGCGGCCCCCATCTGCCGGTGAACGGCGTTGACCGCTTGTCGCAGGTGCTCGTGCCACTTCGCCACTGTCTGCTCGATCACGTACTCCCCCTCGGTCGACCGACAGTCTCGCGGATCGCGCTTCGGTCATCGCCAGCCGACCTGGCTAGCGTCCCCGCCGTGCCCGGCACCGACACCCTCGCCCTGCCCCTCAAGACCCGAGTCCGGGTGACCAGCCCGATGAAGGGCGTGCCCGAGGGCACGGCCGGCACCGTCACCGCGACCATCGGCCTGGCCATGCCCCGCCACCGCGTGAAGTTCGACAACGGCACGTTCATCACCTCGGTCGATCGGACCCGTCTGGTGCTCGAGGGCGACTGGGACGAGTTCCTGGCCAACCGCGAGGCGGAGGCCGAGGCCGCCGCCGAGAAGGCTGCGGCCCCGCCCGCGCCCAAGGCCGAAGCGGCCCCTCCCGCCGAGGGGGCGCCTTCCGCAGCCAACGACCGCCTCGCCGCCCTCGCCGCCAAGTCCAAGGCCGCCCGCGAGAAGAAGGCCGCCGGGGACTGACCCGCTTCCGCCGCGGTCAGGCGAAGGTGCGGACCAGATGGAGGACGTGGGCCGCGTCGGGGCCATCCGCGGTCAGGTCGGTGTCGTCTGAAGCTACTGATGCCGCTTCGAGGCGGCCGACGGGCTCACCCTCCCGCCGCCTCACCACCGTCACCTGCATCCTCCAGCCCGGCGCGGGCCTGGTAGTAGGCCATCTCGAGGGCCGAGGCCCGGGGCCAGCCGGCGTAGTAGGCGAAGTGGAGCACGAACTCCTCGAACTCCTCGTTGCTGATGTCGCCACTGGCCAGTGCCGCGTGGACGTGCTGGCGGATCGGCTCGTCCACGGCGGCCGCCGCCACGCAGGCGAGCGTGACCCACCGTCGGTCCCGACGCGACAGCCCGGGCCGGTCCCAGAGCTCGCCGAACACCGAGTCCACGACCCCCTTGTCGAGGTACGGCGTCATCGGCGGGGGCGCCTCGGAGACCATCACCTCCTGGTACCGCTCCCGGCCCCGCCGGGTCCTCTCGGTGGCGATCTCGGCGGCGATGCGGTCGTAGTCGTCCTCACCCACGGGGTCCTCCTGTGCAGTCATCGGTCAGCAACCTGGCTCTCGACGGGCTGGTTCATCGCCGCGATCAGGCCGCCGTCCACCCGGAGGTCACAACCCGAGACGAACCCGGCCTGGTCCGAGCAGAGAAAGGCCACCGCCGCCGCGACGTCCGCCGCGTGACCCGGCAGGACGGCATCGGTGCCCTGGCGAGGCGAGGCCACCGGGGTCATCTCGGCCAGCTGCACCTTGATCGGGTTCTCGGCCAGCTCGAGCCGGCCCATGCCCGTGTCGATCAGGCCGGGCGACAGCGACACGACCCGCCCGCCCCGGGCCCCCCAGGCGACCGCGGCCCGCTCACAGGCCCGGACCGTCCCCCGCTTGGCCAGGCGGTAGGTGGAGCCGGGATCCGGCTCGCCACCGAAGGCGGACCGGAACCGCGCCCCGAGCTCGGGCTCGAGCGGGGTGTCCAGCACGGCGTCCATCACCGGCTCGAAGGTGCCCATGTGGGCCGAGATCGACGCCAGGCAGACCGCGGCGCTGCCGGGCACCACCGTGGCGAGAAAGGCGTCCAACAGCCGCACCACACCGGCGAGGTCCACGCGGAGGATCTCCTCCCAGTCGGCCATCGACGGCGAGACGCCGGCCGTGTGGACGAGGGCCCACAGGTCACCGAGACCAGCGGCTCGGGCAGCCAGCTCCTCGATCAGGGCCGGGTCGGCGATGTCGCCCGCGATGGTGATGACCTCACACCCCGCCGACCGGTGTCGGCCCGCCGTGTCCTCCAGGCCGCCCTCGTCTCGATCGGTGAGCAGCAGGACATCGGCGGCGGGTGTGATCGTCTCGACACAGGCCGAGCCCATGGCCCCGGCCGCGCCGGTGATCACGGCCACCCGCCTCACGACGGAAGCGACCCGGACGGAGGGCCCAGCGCTCCTGAGGCCCGTTCCGGGCTCCCGGCGATGGCCGCCCGTTCGCGCAGCAGGCGGTCCTGGTCAGCCCCACCATCCCGGTCCCCTGGTCGAGGCGGCAGGGCGAAGCCGGTGTAGATCACCCGACGCTCGGCACTCCCCGGGTGCGTGGACCGGTGGAGCGCGCACGAGAGGTGCACGGTCACGTCACCCCGCTCCGCCCGCAGTGTCGCCACGGGCAGGTCCAGGCCACGATCGACCTGACGACGGGCGATGTGGCTGCGGTGCGACCCGGCGACGACGTCGAGGCCGCCGTGGGCGGGGTCCACGGGCGTGAGGCAGATGCCGATCGTCAGCCCGGAGCAGAACATCGAGTGCCCGCCCCGCTCACAGTCCTTGTGCCAAGGCAGGCACGACAGTCCATCGACGGAGTCGACCCGCTTCACGAGGCCCTCGGCGGTCAGCTCGCGGAAGTGCTCGCCGAAGGGATCGCCTGGCTCATGGCCGTCGTCGAGGATCTGGCCGATGGCCAGGAAGCGGGGATCAGCGAGGACAGCGCGGAGGTGCTCGGAACGGCTGACGAGGTCCAGGATGCGGCAGGGGTACCGCTCGCCATCCCGGGTCGCCGCCCACCACGACGCGCCGTCGTCCGGCTGCGCCCCGTCGACCGCCGCCGCCAGGTCAGCGTCGAGCGCGTCCAGCTCCCCGTCGGCGAACACGTCCTTCAGCAGCAGGAACCCGGCCTCGGCGAGGAACCGGGCCGCCGCG
>Ga0105044_10013605_pt1 | contig 11036 bp, 10 predicted proteins | sample MAT01_FD_78092 | JGI IMG/M metagenome (GOLD analysis project Ga0105044, IMG submission 78092) | Freshwater microbial communities from Lake Fryxell liftoff mats and glacier meltwater in Antarctica - MAT-01 | ecosystem: Environmental > Aquatic > Freshwater > Ice > Liftoff microbial mat | place... | reverse complement strand
CAGGAGGGCAGAGGCGACGGCCCACGCGAGGGACCGCCCCAAACACGCAGGCAGCCGACCGGCGGTTAGGCGACCCCATAGCCTTGGCGTCCTGCTTTGGCGTCCCGCTTTGGCGTCCAATACGCCGATGGACACCCACACCGCGACCGAGCAGCGCCTGATCGATCTGGAGATCAAGGCCAGCTACACCGAAGACACCCTCGACCGGTTGAACGACGTGCTGGTGCGCCAGCAGCAGCAGATCGACCTGCTGCTGCGTGAACTGGCCGCCATCCGCCATGACGGCAACAGCGGCCACAGCAACGAAGTGCCGGCCGTGCGCAATCTGCGCGACGAACGGCCGCCGCACTTCTGAAGCGGCGGGACACGCGCGGCAACGACTTCAGAACGGGTAGTGCCGCGGCCCCATCTGCACCGTGATCCAGCGCAGATCGGTGAATTCGGCCACCCCCGCTTTGCCGCCAAAGCGCCCGATGCCACTGCCCTTGACGCCGCCGAAAGGCATCTGCGCTTCATCGTGCACGGTGGGTCCGTTGACGTGGCAGATGCCACTTTCGATGCGCCGCGCAACGTTCATCGCGCGCGCGATGTCGCGGCCAAACACCGCCGCCGACAAGCCGTATTCATTGTCGTTTGCGCAGGCCACCGCCGCATCCACACCGTCCACACGCACGATGCATTTCACCGGGCCGAAGGTCTCTTCCGAGTAGATGCGCATCGCGGGCGTGACGTGGTCGAGCACGGTCGCCGGCATCAGCGTGCTGTCGGCCTTGCCGCCGCACAACAACTTCGCACCCTTTGCAAGCGCGTCGTCGATCAGCGCGTTGCAGTGCTCCACCGTGCCCATGCCAATCACCGAGCCCAGCACGACGGGGTCGGCCTTGCGCGGGTCGCCCAGCGGCAGGCTCTTGGCCTTCTTGACGAAGAGTGATGCAAAGTCATCGGCGATCTTCTTGTCCACCACGATGCGTTCGGTGGACATGCAGATCTGGCCCGAATTCATGAACGAGCCGAACGCCGCTGCATCGACGGCCGCGGGCAGGTCGGCGTCGTCCAGCAGCACCAGTGGCGCCTTGCCGCTCAGCTCCAGCACCACGGGCTTGAGGTACTTGGCGCAGGTCATCGCGATGAGCTTGCCGACCTTGGTGCTGCCGGTGAAGTTGACGCGCCGCACCGCCGGGTGAGCGACCATCGCTTCCACCACCGAAGCCGCGTCAGCGGCTGCGTTGGTGATGTAGTTGACGACGCCAGGCGCGAAACCCGCGTCCTGAAAGGCCTGCACGATCAGCTGGTGCGTGCGCGGGCAGTTTTCGCTGCCCTTGAGCACCACCGTGTTGCCACAGGCCAGGGGCACGCAGATGGCGCGCACGCCCAGGATCACGGGCGCGTTCCACGGCGCGATGCCCAGCACCACACCGGCGGGCTGGCGAAGGCCCATGGCCAGGCTGCCGGGGATGTCGGACGGGATCACCTCGCCGACAATCTGCGTCGTCAGCGCCGCCGCTTCGCGGATCATGCCGGCGGCCAAGTGCACGTTGAAGCCGGCCCACATCGCCGTGGCGCCGGTCTCGGCGGCCACGGCTTCGATGAACTCGGGCGTCTTGGCCTGCAGCGCGTCGGCGGCCTTCAGCAGCAACGCGCGGCGTTCGCCCGGCCCCGTCTGGCCCCAGGTCTTGAAGGCTTCGGCCGCGGCTTCCACAGCCGCCACGGCATCGGCCGGGCTGGCCGCCGGGGCACGCGTGGCGACGCTGCCGTCCAGCGGGTTGCGGCGCTCGAAAGTGCGCTTTCCTTCGGCGCTGACCGCCAGACCATTGATGAGCATGCTGAGGTCGGACATGGTGTTCTCCTTGATTCCAGTGGCAGGTTTGTCGGTGCCCAGATAGGCTTGACGGATGACGGTGGAGCGCGCCAGCAGCCCCGCCGGCCCGCTGGCCACCAGGCGGCCGCGTTCCAGCACATAACCGCGGTCTGACACGGCCAGAGCTTTTCTCACGTTCTGTTCCACCATCAGAACGGTGGTGCCGTGGTCGGCGATGCGGCGCACGATGGCCAGCAACTCGTCCACCATCTTCGGCGCCAGGCCCAGCGAGGGTTCGTCCAGCATCAAGAGGCGCGGCGCGCTCATCATGGCGCGCGCCACGGCCACCATCTGCTGTTCACCGCCGCTCATGGTGCCGGCCAGTTGTTGTGCGCGCTGTTGCAGCTTGGGGAAGTCGGCGAAGGCCTGGGCCAAGCGCTTGGCGCGTTCGGCCTTGGGCGTGAGCCAGCCACCGAGTTCGAGGTTCTCGGTGACCGTCATCTGCGCAAACAGCTGCCGCCCTTCTGGCACCAGCGACAGGCCCTGCTCCACGATGTCGCTCGCCTTGGCGTCGGCGGGCAGCACTGTGCCGTCCAGCAGCAGCTTGCCCGTGCGCGGAATGAGCCCGGCGATGGCTTTGAGCAGCGTCGTCTTGCCAGCGCCGTTCGGCCCCAGGATGACGGTGATGCCGGGGCGCGCTTCCAGGCTCAAGTCGCGCAGCACCAGGAAGCGGCCGTAGCCGGCGCTGAGGCCTTCGACCTTCAGGTGGGCCAGGCGCCGGTTCAGCGCGGCTTCGATGTCGGCCTTCATGCCGGCTCCACCATTTCGTCACCCAGGTAAGCCTCGATGACTTCGGGGTTGCGCACCACTTCCGCCGGCGTGCCATCGGCGATCTTGCGGCCCTGGTGCAGCACCAGCACCCGCTCGACATGGCGCAACAGGGTGGTGACGGCGTGCTCTATCCAGATCACGGTCAGGTCGAGTTCGTCGCGCAGCCGGCGAATCAACTGCGCCATGGCCTGCACTTCGCTCTCGGTCAGGCCGGCGGCCACCTCGTCCAGCAACAGCAACTTTGGCCGCGTGGCCAGCGCCATGCCGATTTCCAGCAGACGCTGCTGGCTCGGCGTGATGGCCGCTGCGGGCAGCGCCGCCTGCGCCGCCAGGCCGATGAGATTCAGGATGCTTGCCGTGTCCTTCAGCAGCCACGACGCGGTGCGCCCGCGGCCGGCAAACTGCAGGCCGAAGTTGACGTTGTCCGCCACGCTCAGGTCGGCAAAGACGCGTGGCGTCTGGAAGGTGCGCGCCACGCCCTGGTGGGCATAACGGTGAGGTTGCCGGCCCGTGAGACGCTGCCCGTCGGCAAATATTTCACCGGCCGTTGGCGCGATGACGCCCGACAACGCGTTGAAGAAAGTCGTCTTGCCAGCGCCGTTGGGCCCGATGATGCCCACCAGCTCACCGGGCGCAAAGGCGGCGCTGACGGCATCGACGGCCACCAATCCACCGAAGCGCACGGTGACTTCACGGGCTTCCAGCAGCGCGTGGCCGTTCATGCATCCCCTTGCTTCGTGCGCAGGCCGCGCCACCAGCCCGCGGTGTCGGCACGCCACTGCGTGAAGGTTTCGCGCTTCAGCGATGCCAGGCCGCCCGGCAGGTACAGCACGCAGATGATCAGCAGCAAACCCAGTGACATCAGGTACAGCTGCGGCGCCTGCAGCCGCAGCGTCTCGGCCAGCAGGCTGAACACGACGGCAGCAATCAGCGGCCCCCACAGCGTGGCCGCGCCGCCGATGAGCGCGATGAGCACGGTCTGGAAACCGATGAAGGGGTTGAAGACGGTGGCCGGGTCGATGTAGGTCCAGCGCACGCTCATCGCCGCGCCCACCGCACCGGCGAAGGCGGCGGTGATGGCAAAGCCCAGCACTTTCACGAGCCGCGTATTCACGCCCAGCGTCTGCGCACGCTGCTCGTCCGCGCCAATGCCGGCCAGCGCCAGGCCGAAGCGGCTGCGCCGCACGATGATCGACGTCAGCACCGCCAGCACCGCCAAGCCCAGCACGGTGAGGTAGATGGTGTCGCGGTCAGGCACCACCGTGAGCACGCGGCCCACGGTGCCCATGACCTGCTTTTCCCAGTAGCTGATGGCGTGGTGGATGAGCTCGGTCATGCCGAAAGTCAGCACCGCAAAGTAGGTGCCGCGCAGGTGCAGCACGGCCGCGCCCATCACCACCGCGACGGCCGCCGCTGCCAAGGCACCCAGGCCGACGGCCGCCAGCCACGGCGTGGTTTCCAGCAGCAGCGCACCGGTGTAGGCGCCGATGCCGAAGAAGGCCGATGTTGCCAGCGACAGGTAGCGCGTGCTGCCGCAGAACAGGCCCCAGCTCGACGACAGCGCGGCGTACATCAGGCAGGTCAGCGCCATCGACACCGCAAATTCACTGCCGTAGTGCGGCACGGCCAGCGCCCAGCCGGTGAGCGCGAGCAGGATCAACAGTTCTTTTTTCATCATCGCCGCGCGAAGAGTCCGTTCGGCCGCCATAGCAGCACCGCGATGAAGATGCCGTACGACAGCAGCGACTTCAGCGAAGGGTTGGTGAAGTGCATGCCCACGGCTTCGATGACACCGAGCGCCAGGCCACCCGCCAGCGCGCCGCCCATGCTGCCAAAGCCACCGAGCGTGATGACGATGAGCGCGGTGACCGTGTAGGGCTGGCCCATCGACGGCGAAATGGTGTAGGTCATGCTCAGCAGGCAGCCCGCCACGCCCGACAGGCCGAGGCCGATGCCGAACATCAGCGGGTGGAGTCGCTCGGTATCGATGCCCACCAGCTGCGCGCCGGTGGGCGACTGCATCAGCGCGCGCACACCTTTGCCGTAGAGCGTGTTTCTCAGGAACACGATCAAGCCCGCGCTGATGGCCAGCGCCAGCGCCAGCAGCAGCAGCTTGTTGGCGGCGAATTGCGCGTCGCCCACCTTGACCGGGTCGGCCAGGTAGTCATAGCCGCGCAGGTCACCGCCCCAGATCAGCTGCGCGAAGTTCTGCACCAGGAACATGAGGCCGAAGCTGACCATCAGCCCACGGGCCTCAAAGATGTCGAGCGTGGGGCTCGTGCGCGTGAGGCGGCGGAACACCAGGCGGTGGATCGCCAAGCCCAGCACCATCAGCAGTGCAAAAGACACCGGCACCATGAGCAGTGGCGACAGGCCCAGCGCCGATTGCGCCGTCCAGGTGATGAAGGCCCCTACCATCAGGAATTCACCGTGCGCGATGTTGAGGATGCGCATCAGCCCGTACTGCAGGTTCAACCCCAGCGCGACGAGCGCATAGACGCCGCCGGTGATGAGACCGGAGGCGATCAGTTCAAGCCAGCTCCCGAATGACATCAACGCCTAGCGGCTCAGACCCATGTCGGCTTGGCGGCCACGAGCGGCGCGGTGGCAATGGCCTTCGGCCAGACCACTTCAAATTAACCCTTCTGCCACTGCCCCACGCTGCCCGGCGTGCCGACGTTTTCACTGCCCGCAAACTTGACCTTGCCGAGGATGGTGTTGTGCTCGGTGCCGGCGATGAAGTCGCGGATCGCCTTCTTGTCCAGGCCGGCCTTGGCCACGGCCGCCGTCAGGATTTCAAGCGATGCCCAGGTGGCGCCACTGGCCCAGCGGTCGGGCTCTTTCGCGGCGCCGAACTTCTTCACATGGGCGTCGAAGTAGGCCTTGGCGCCCGGGCTCGTCTTGCCGTTCCAGCTGCCCATGCCCAGCACGCCTTCGGCACCCGCCTGCATCACATTGCGGTAGAGCTGGAACGCGGTGCCCACGCTGGCATAGAAGAACTTCGGGTTGAAGCCGATCTCCTTGCTCTGCCGGCTGACGAGGATGGTGTCGGGCGGGTAGGTCAGGCCGACGAAGGCGTCGGGGTTCTTGTCCTTCATGCTGCGCAGCACGGGGCTCAGGTCCTTCACGCCCAGGGGGTAGCTCTTGTCTTCCACGATCGAGATGCCGCTGCCGGCCAACGCCACTTTCAGCGCGGCGTAGTTCTCCAGGCCGAAAAGGTCGTCGACATAGACGACCGCCATGCTCTTGGCGCCGTTGGCCTTCAGCATGTCCACCAGCGCGTCCATCATCGATTTGGGCTGCTGCAGCATGAGGAAGAAGTACGGCAGCTTCATCTCGACAAGCCGGCGGCTGAGCGCGGTGGGCGCCACGAATGGGTAGCCGAAGCGGTTGGCCAGGGGCGCCACCGCGAAGTTGGCGTTGCTGCCCCAGGGTGGCAGGATCAGATCGACCTTGTCGCTGCCCATCAGCTTTTCGTAGGTGCGCACCACGGTTTCGATGTCGCTGCGGTCGTCGCTGCTGATGAGCTCGATCGGTCGCTTGGCGCCCTTCACATTCAGGCCACCCGCCGCGTTTTGTTGCTCGGCCCACAACAGGTAGTTGGGTTCCTGGCTGACCTGTGCGCCCGTCGTCCACGGGCCTGTGCGGGCCATCGTGTAGCCGATGCGCACGGGCGCGCCCTGCGCGCGGGCTATGCCGGGCAAAGCCAACGCGGCCGGCACGGCGGCCAGGGCCTGCACGACGGTGCGGCGTTGCAGGCCGGCGGGTTTGATGTTGCGGTGGCTCATGTTTGTCTCCTTCACGGTGGGCGCGCACATGCGGCCCTCGCTCGGGGCCGGTCACGCTGGCGCATTGTCGAAAGCGTTGCGTTCGCGTGCTTGCCGGCCCATGCCACCGGGCTTGACGATCCGTGCACAAGGGCCCCGGGCTTACCCGCAAAGCCCTGCAAAGGATTTGCCCGGCAGGCCACAATCCAGCTCAGCCATGACACACGCCGTGCAGACTGTGGACACCGACTCGGCCCCGCCTGCCGAGCGCGTGGGCCTGTGGGGCGACTGGGTCAATCGCCTCTTCAGCGGCCTGAAGAGTGACGTCTATGGCGACACCGAATTCGACGGCCGCATGGCCACGGTGCGCGCCGGTGACATCGTGTTGACGCGGCTGGAGGCCAACCGCCACCGCGTCACTCGGTCGGCTTCGCAGGTGCGTGCGTCGGAGCAGGGTTACCTGAAGATCGTCGCGCCCTACGTGGGCTGCGCCGGTGTCGAACAGAAGGGCCGCGAAGCCTGGGTCACGCCTGATCAGTGGAGCATCTACGACACCACCGACAGCTACGCGGTGGCCAACCCGGTGCGCGTCGAACACCTCATCGTGATGGTGCCCAAGGCGCACTTCGTCGAACGTGGCCTGGTGCTGGACCCGCTGATGGCGCGCCGCCTGGGCGGCAGTGGCGGCGTCGCGCGGCTGGCGCTGGAAACCATGCGATCGGCCTACCGTGAACTGCCGGGCATGAGCGAAGCTGCAGCGCGCGGCGTCGGCGACGCCATCACGCAGTTTGTGCACCTGTCGCTCCTGGACCTGGCGGGCATGGGCAATGCGGTGACGCAACGCGAAGCGCTGCGCGAGCGCATCAAGCAGCACGTGGCGCAAAACCTCTCGGACCCTGGCCTGAGCGTCGATGCCATCGCCCACGCGCTCAACTGCAGCCGCAGGCAGCTCTACAACGCCTTTGCCGAAGAGCCCGACGGTGTCGCCAGCTACATCCTGAACCGCCGGCTGCAGGCCTGCCGCAACACCTTTGACGAACGCTCGCAAGCGCATCGTTCGATCACCGACGTGGCCTTCAGCTTCGGCTTTTCAAACATGGCCCACTTCAGCCGCGTCTTCCGCGCCCACCTGGGCATGGCACCCAGCGATTACCGCAAGGCCATGTTGGGCGCAGGCTGAGGGGCGACAAGGCAACCGGAGGCTCCCAGCCCCCTCGGAAAGCGGCGGCAAAGCCGCCGGGGGCCAGTCTCATCCCCAGAGCTCTGCCGCCGTCTCCACCACCAAACGCAGCGTGTCCCGCTGGGCCTGCACCGCGATGTGGTTGCCGCGCACGGTGCTGGAAAACCGCACTGCGGGCTCAGCGCCAACTGTTCAAGGGGCGCGTACTTGGCAGCGCAGAAAACTGCCGGCGTGGTCGGCGTGAAATGGGGGCGAGGCTCGGGTTGTGATGGGTTGTCTTTTGAAGTCCGGGCTTTTCCAAAGCCCGCGCTAGTTGGCGCTGGGGAAGAAGAGCTGCTCGCCGCCGATCTTGTAGCTGGCAATTGCCGACTGCCCGGCCCCCGAGGTGATCCAGTCCGCAAACTGCTGCGCCAGCGCCTGCTTCACGTGCGGGTGGCGTGCCGCATCCACCACCATCACGCCGTAGGGATTGAAAAGGCTTCTGTCACCTTCGACCAGCACCCTCAGCTCACCACGGTTCTTGAACGACAGCCAGGTGCCGCGGTCGGCCAGCACATAGGCGTTCAGCGACGAGGCCATGTTCAGCGCCGGGCCCATGCCGCAGCCGCATTCGCGGTAGCCAGCCGGTTTGCCGGCTGCCAAGTCAACACCGGCGGCCTTCCAGAAACGCAGTTCGGCGGCGTGAGTGCCACTCTTGTCGCCGCGCGAAATGAAGATGCCACCGGGGCCTGACTTGGCCAACTTGCCAAGCGCCGCGCTGACGTTGTTGCCGCGTGTCTGCATGGGGTCAGCCGCCGGGCCGATGAGCACGAAGCCGTTGTACATCACTGGCAGGCGACGCTTGGCGAAGCCTTCGTGCACGAACTTCTCTTCAGCAGCCGTGTCATGCACCAGCACCACGTCGGCGTCACCCCGGCGCGCGCTGTCAAGTGCCTGGCCGGTGCCGACGGCAACCACGCGCACGTCGATGCCGGTGGCCTGCTTGAAGATCGGCAGCAGGTGGCCGAAGAGGCCCGACTGCTCGGTGGACGTGGTGGAAGCCATCACGATGAAACGGTCTTGCGCCTGTGCAGCAGCGGCGCCCAGCAACAGTGATGCGGCCAGCAGACCGCAGCGGAGTCTTGAAGTCATGCCCACGGCAATTCACCTTTGAGAAAAAGCGCTGCCTCGGTGGGCAGCGGGCCGTTGAAAAACGGCAGCACCGGCAGGTCCACCACCAGGCGCCCGGCTTCAAGGTAGATCACCCGCGTCGCCAGGCGTTTGGCCTGGCCGAGGTTGTGGGTCGAAAAGACCAGTGTCACGCCTTCCTGCACCAGGTCTTCGATCAGCGTTTCGACCTCGCGCTTGGCGCCCGGGTCCAGGCTGGCGGTGGGTTCGTCCAGCAGCAGCACGTCGGGCTGCAGGGCCCAGGCGCGTGCCAGGGCCAGCCGTTGTTGCTGGCCGCCCGACAGAGTGCGCGCCGCACGCTCGGCCAGCGGCTGCAGGCCGACGCGGGCCAGCGCGCTGGCGCAGCGTTGTGCGCGTTCGGCGCGCGGCACTTTGCGCAGCCACAGGCTCAGGAGCACGTTGGGGCGCACCGACAGGTCAAGCATGAAGGGGCGCTGGAACAGCATCGCAAGCACTGGCTTCTTGCCTTCTGCGGCGTGCTCTTGGCGCCCGCTGCCTTCCACCAGGCCGTGCAGCAGCCGCAGCAGCGTGGTCTTGCCCGAGCCGTTGGCGCCCACCAGCGCCAGCCGCTCGCCGCGGTGCAAGGTCAGCGACACGCCGTGCAGTGCCTGCACCGCACCGAAGTGCACGGCAGACTGCTGCAGCGTGATGAGGGGTGTGCGGTCATTCATGCCACTGATGCCACTGATGCCACTCATGTCGGCAGTTCGCGCAGCACACCACCGCGCCCCGGCAGCGCACCCACAGCCAGGTTGATGACACCCACCACCATCAGCAGCACCACACCCAGGGCCAGCGCCAGCGGCAGGTCGCCCTTGCTGGTTTCCAGGGCGATGGCGGTCGTCATGACGCGCGTGATGCCGTCGATGTTGCCGCCCACCACCATCACCGCACCGACCTCGGCCACGGCGCGGCCGAAGGCGGTGAGCAGCACCGTCACCACGCCCAGCCGCAGGTGCACCAGCATCAGGCCGGCCGTCATTAGAGGCCCGGCACCGAGCGAGCGCAACTGGTCGCCGCCCTCGGCCAGGCCGTCCAGCACCAGGCGGCGGGTCAACGCGGCGATCAGCGGCACGACGAGGATGCTCTGCGCCACCACCATGGCGGCCGGCGTGAAGAGAATGCCCAGCGAACCCAGCGGACCTGAACGGGACAGCATCAGGTACACCACCAGCCCCACCACCACAGACGGCAGCGCCAGCAAGGTGTTGACAGCCCACACCAGCGCGCGGTGGCCCGGGAAGCGCGCCACCGCCAGCCAGGCCCCCAGCGCCAGCCCCAGCAGCGCGCCGAACGCACAGGCCGTGAGACTGACGCGCAGCGACAGCCACACGACACCCATCAGCCGGGCATCGGCTTCCACGATCAGGCGCAGCGCAAGCCACAGGCTTTCAGTCACGGTGTTCATCGTTGGCGCGGGATTGTGGGGGTTCCGATGGCCCATCGTGCGCACCGGGGATGGGCGAAAATGGGCCTCCTCATCCCCAGTGTCTGATCCGTCTCCACCGACCATGCCCGAACTCGGCCCTTCCCCCCTGACGCGTGGCGACGAATTGCCCGTCAGCGCAGCCCGTGCGGCCATCGCTGCGGCACTGCAGGCGCGGGCACCCGCGCACCGCACCGAATGGCTGCCGCTGCAGCAGTCCAGCGGCCGGGTGTTGACGCAAGACCTGATCTCGCCCATCGCCGTCCCAGCACATGACAACTCGGCCATGGACGGCTACGCCTTCCGCGGCAGCGACCTGCATCCCGATGCCGACACCGTGCTGCGCACCGCAACCGGCACCGTGATGGCCGGTGCGCCCCACAGCGGCGCTTTGGCGCCGGGACAATGCATCCGCATCATGACCGGCGCCGTGATGCCTGACGGGTTGGACACCGTGGTGCCGATCGAGCTGTGCCAGCTGCACGGCGAACAGCTGAGAATCGCGCACGGTGTGCTGCGCAGCGGCGAGAACCGCCGCCGCCGAGGTGAAGACCTGGGACAAGGCAGCGTCGCGCTGCAGGCGGGGCGAGTGCTGCGGCCGGCTGATGTGGGGCTGGCGGCGTCACTGGGGCTGGCGCAGCTGCAAGTGATGCAGCGCCTGCGCGTCGCGCTCTTTTCCACCGGCGATGAGTTGCGCCAACCCGGCGATGCGCTGGCGCCGGGTTGCATTTACGACAGCAACCGCTTCTGTCTGATGGCAGCGCTGCAGCGGCTGGGCGTCGAGGTCCACGACCTGGGCGCCGTGCCCGACGACCCTGCGGCCTTGCGGGCCACGCTGAATGCCGCGGTCAGCCGGTGCGACGCCGT
>Ga0105044_10013604_pt1 | contig 11038 bp, 3 predicted proteins | sample MAT01_FD_78092 | JGI IMG/M metagenome (GOLD analysis project Ga0105044, IMG submission 78092) | Freshwater microbial communities from Lake Fryxell liftoff mats and glacier meltwater in Antarctica - MAT-01 | ecosystem: Environmental > Aquatic > Freshwater > Ice > Liftoff microbial mat | place... | reverse complement strand
TGCGCAACGGCATCCTGCGCAGCGTTCGCCGGTTGCTGCGGATCCTGCGCCTGCGCATCAGCAGGAGACGCCGCCTCTGGTCCCTTCGCCAGCGCATCGTTGGCGAGTTCGGCAATCTCCTTCGCTGCCTGCGGTGCATCTTCGGCGGCCTTGGCCAAGGCCTTGGCCAGTTCTCCAGTGGTCTTCTCCGCGGCCTTCTTCGCCTGTTCGGCGATCGCCGGAAGTTGTATCGCGAGCTTCTTCTCTGCCTCGGCAAAGGCGCGACGTGCCGCGAGTTCCTCGGCCGCCAGGGCATTCTGCTCACGCAGCAGGTCCTGGAGTTCCTTCGCCAGATCGGCCTGTTGTTGAGCGGCCTCGGCGCGCTCGGCATCCTTGGCCAACGCTTCAAGCTTGGCCACGGCGGCGTCGCGTTCCTCTTTCTTGTCGGCAGCCTTGGCCAGTTGTTCCGCCAGGGCATCAAGCTCCTTCGATTCGGCAGTGTCAGTTTCGCGTTTCTCGGCCTTGGCGATTTCCTGCTTCTTGGCGTCTTCACCACGCTGATTGATCAGCGCGAAGGCACGTTCAGCAAAGGCCTGCACCATGGGCGCGGTCGGCGTCACGGGAGTGTCGACCACCACGCCGATATCGGCAGCCAGGGCGATATAGGCCTTGGCGATGGGATCACGATTCTGGGAGAAGCGACGTTCGCCTTCGACGGCTTCGGCGAGGCGTGCCTCGTCCAGGTCGAGCACGGTGTTCTCCAGCACGCGGATATCCTGCGGCGACTGGCCCAGACGTTTGGCGCTGTCAGCAAGTTGTTCAGCGGTCAGGCGGTCGAGTCCGTCATGCCAACCATCGTTCTGCTGGGCGAATTCATTGAGGCGGTCCGCCAGTTCGTTGGGGCGGATGTCGTCCGACCACTTGGCCAGCAGCTTGTCGACTTGCTCGGCCTTCTCGGCATGCCGGCCCTGACGCACGCGACGCATCAGCAGATTGGTGGCGTTCACCGCCAGTTCCCAACGGCCACGCGCCATTTCCGGGTCGTCTTTGCGCAGCGGTTCGAGAGCGCGCAGCTCAGCCACCAATGGCGCGGCCCGTTCACCCAGGTAGTGCACCTCGAACGTGCGTTCCCACTGTTCGGCCTCGCGGATGATCTCCGCCAGACGATCGGCCTGCTGGTTGAGGCGGTCCGACGCGGGATGCAGGTCATTGGGCAGGTCACGCAGATTGGCGAGCACCTCATCGACGCGCACACCCAACATATCAAGGCGACGTGCGGCATGCAGAGCCGACGAACGCGTTGCCAGCGTTGCGCCACTGCGACGGGCCTGGTCCAGGAAGTTACGGCGCAAAGCTACGGCTTCTTCACCGATGAAGATCACCCACGCACGACCAGCCGCGGTCTCGACCTGCCAGCGGGCCTTGCGGTCGCTCGCCGGCAGACGATCGGATACTTCACGCAGCGCACGGGCACGATCCTTGATGCGATTGACGGCCTGACGCAGCGCTCCGAGTTCACCCGGATCGACCCGTTCACGCAGTTCGCGTTCCACCTGGTTGTTAATCTGGTTGCGCGCATGGGTGGCGACTTTCGCCAGGGTTTCGCCCCGACGATCTGCCTCCGCCAAGGCGGTGAGATCCCAGTTCGCTAAAGTTGGCAGCGCAGCGGCCAGGGCCTTGCCATCGTCATCGCGTTCGCGCGCGGTGCGCGAGAGCTCATCACTAGCGGCCAAGGTTCCGAGTTCGCCAATGCGTTTCGGCACGTCCGCGATCAGCGTCAACGCCGCACGCAGACGCTCCTGCGCCGCCTTCACTTGCGAGCCAGGCAGACTGGCCATGGCGCGCACCAGATCAGGGTCGCTCACAGCTTCGACCGGTTGGCCGTTGCCGTCGCGGCCGTCTCGACAGCGCAGATCGGCGTCGCCAAGCACCTGCGGCTGCTGGCCTTTGCGCGCGATAGCTAGGCCGATGCCGTTGTTGCCCTGGAGTTGGTAGAGATCGAGCTCGATCGGATGCCAGCCGGCGGACAGTTTGAGCGTACGTTTGAAGTCCTTGTAGGAATGGCTGTCGAACGCGTCGTTTGGCGTCGCTTCCTGCCCGGCGATCTTCGCCCGCACACCATCGTTGCCGCCAACGGTGATGTCCCATTCGCCATCCTGCGGAATGCGGATCTCACCCTGCCAACGAACACAGAAGTCGGTGCGACCAAGGCCTGGGATATCGCGATCCTTCCAGTTGGGATTGCCGACTTCCTGGAACTTCACCGGCCCGTTGAAGTCTTTGCCCTGACGGAACTGCGCCATCAGGCCTGGTTTCCAACCGGCAGCTCCACGCGAGGCCAGACAGCGGACATCGCTTTCGCGCACTTGACGCAACGGCTGACCAGCCGCCGCGAACGACAGACCAAGGCCCGATTCACCACTGCCCTGGAAACATTCGACTTCGATCGGATGCCAACCAGCTTCGAGCAGCATCTTGCCGCGGTACTCGGTATAGGCCTGCGAAGCCCACGCGTTGTCCGGCGTCAGTACACGGCCAGCGACGCGCAGACGCACACCATCGTCGGCGCCGGCAGAGAACTCCCATTCACCACGCGTAGGGATGTTGATCTCACCACGGTAACGCACGCAGAAATTGTCGCGGCCCAGCCCAGGAACATCACGGTTGCGCCATACCGGCAGGGCGACCTCACGGTACTTCACCTGACCACCAAGATCCTGGCCCTGACGGAACTCGGCGAGCAGCCCCGAGCGCCAGCCATCCGAACCACGCCAACCGCGGTCGCCACGCACGATCGGCGCGGCACGTTGGTAACGTGCGTGTGCCGCTTCGGCAGACGCTGCCAGACCACCTGCTTCGAGACGCGCGATGATCAGCGCCAGATCATGACGCAGCGAAGACAGATCCGTGAGCGCGGCGTCGCCCAGGTCACGACCACGTCCAAGATCTTTCGCTTCCGCGCGGCCATCCGCACATGCGCTTTCCAACATCGAACCCGCACCGCGGCTCCAACCACCGAACTCGCCGGCAAGATTCATCAGCGGACGGGCGGTGAGCACCGCGCCATCGCAGGCTTCTTCGACCAACGATCCGGAGACTTCGTTCAGCGCCTCACGCCACACGGTGATGCGGTTGGCCATCAGCGCCAACTCGCCCTGACGTGCACCTGCGTCATCTTGACGTGCGATCTGACCCCAGGTGCGCACCAACGTGCGCAGCGCATCATACTGCGCATCGACCTGGGTCAGCTCCGCGCGCAGACGTTTGGCCTGTGCCGCGCCACGTGCGTCGGCGGTGCTGGTGACCACCACTTTGACCGCTTCGCTGGTGCTGCGTTGGCCACCGAGATCGGTGGCGCGCACGGCGAGCGACAGTTCCTCGCCTTCTTTGACCTTAAGCGCATCAAGATCGAGCGGCACCGACAGGCTGGCTTCCGTGCGCGTGCCTTCCGGCAACGGCAACGGACGCACCTGACGTTCGGCGCCATCGACCAACACCACGAGTTCCGCTGAACGCAGACCGAGATCATCGCGCACCGCCGCGGCCATCAGCAGCGCTTCGTCGTCGCCAACCAAACCGCCTTCCAGGCCCGAGGCCGTGAGCTGCGCCACCGGCGGGACGTCTGGACGCACCGACAGGATCCAACGCTGCGCTGGCTGAGCGATCAGACCGCCGTCGCCGATCAGGCGCAGACCGTAAGCGATGGTCGCAGTGGGCTTGAGCACCACCGAGAGTTTGCCATCGGCGAGCGTTGCCGCGTGTTCACCGCCATCGAACACCAATGCGCCACCGACCGCGGGTGCACCATCGAGTTTGGCCGTCAGCGTGACAGTCGAACCAGCAAGGATCTCGGCATCTCCGCCGGTGATATCGCGCGATGGCAAACCGCTATAGAGCGGCGGCGTGACGCGCAGGGCGAGATCACCGAGAATCGGCGGACGCGAGACCGTGACGCGGTACGACGCGCTCTCGCCGTCGCCGGCGGTGACACGGTAACGCAGCGCATTGGTGACTACGGGCAGACGTGCGGAGTATTGGCCTTCGCCCTGGCTAGTGAATTCGACCACTTCGTCGACGCCGTCATCCCACGCCAACGCCAGGCGCGCGGTTCCGGGATCAGGCGAGATGGTGACGGTGACATCAAGCGACGCGCCAAGCGCGAGGTGCTGATCACCCGGCGTCACGCTGATGGTGACCTGTGCCGGACGCAACAGCGCCGGCACCGCGGCGCGCGCCAAGTAGGACGCCGCTCCTGGGATGACGCAGGCGGCGGCGATGGCCGCCAGCACCACGCCGGCACGTTTCATCGCGCGCTGTGCCGGTTGACGGTTGATCAAGGCTGGCACATCGAGATCGGCGACTTGTTGCGCACCAAGCGCAATGGTGCGTTCGACCATCCACGCGCTGATGCCGGGATCAGAACGACGGGCGAGTTCCACCGCGGAGCTAAGCTGTTCGTCGAGTTTGTCATCGATCCGCGATTCGATGGCGTGGGCGATCTCCGCCTCGCTCGGCTTGCGGAGGAACGGCAACACCACCCGCGCCACCAGCACCGCACCGGTCAGGCCGTAGACTGACAAGCTGAGCAACCAGTGCACGCCATGGCCGGGCCTGAGCGTCGCGTCAATGAGCGCCACCGCACCCAGACCACCCAGGTAGACGATCAGCGATTCACCGAGACCGCGCACCACTTGCACCTTGCGTTCGCCCAGGGCGAAAGCGGCCAGAGTACGGGAGATGATCGGAGGCAGGCCGGGAGTGTTCATCGCAGGGTCAACGGGGGGAAACCGTGGATGTGACCGAGGCGGAAGGGCCTCACGACAAATCCACATGCCATTGGCGAACAAGGTGCGCCATGCGGATCCGAGACCCGCCAAACCGTGTCAAAACTTGCATTCCCGAGCCTAGTTGCGGCTCAGACGACCGGGGAATCCCTTACGGGAGACCCACGCGCTTACGCCACACCCATTCGACTGCCAACAAGCCGAGGACCAGCACCAACGCCAGGTAGTTGTCCCACAACGAATGTGTCGTGCGCCGCGGGTTGGCCTTGGGCACCAGGCGATCGGCAAGGTCCTGAATCAGCGGCACGGCTTGGTCGAGGCTGTCGGCACGGAAGCCGCCAGCAGTCGCAAGGCGCCCAAGGTTCACCGGATCAGCACCGAGTTCGACGCCTTCCTGCGATTGACGATCACGCACCACCAGATCACGGACCTCGGTCAGCGTGGCGAGATCGGGGTCATCCGATTTCACCGTGACGCGCCAGCGGCCTTCACCGAGGCCATCGATACCGGCGTGCCACAACGCGTCAGCATCACCGACCGGCGAGAGATCAATGCGTTGGAGCGACCCGTCCACTTCCTTGCCGTCCGCATCCAAACGTGCGACGTCGGCATGCACGGCACCGGTGGCCGGCGAACCGTCCTTGTGCCGAGCACGCACGCGCAGCTCGGCGCGTTCACGTGGCGCAATCAGCGCACGGTCGAGCGCGGCTTGCAGACGGTCATCCTTGCCACGCAGGCGCATGCCCAGGCCCCAGCGTACGGCCTGCAACCAGAACGCGCGGTGCACGCGGTCGCCCAGGCGATCACGCCAGCGCCACGTATCGGTGGTGCCAACCCACAGCACACGACCGGCACCGTAGCGCATGGTCGCGACCACCGGAGTGGCGTGTTCATCCTGCGTTTCGAGCAGCACCTCAGCACCGGGTTTGGCCGTCACGCCGCGCGCCAGCCACTGCAGCGGCGGGAGTGCGGGCCAGAGCTGTTGATTGAGCGCCGTATCATCAAGGACCGCGGTCACCGGATGATCCATGCCGATGGTGGTGAGTTTCAGCGTGGCAGTCGGTGAACCGCCATTGCTGTGCAGCCGCACCGGCAGCAACTTGGCAATGCCACCGAGGGCGTACGACGCCGGCATGCCGCGCGGTCCGGCGATGGTCGCGACAAAGCCTCCGCGACGCGAAACGAAGCGTTCCAGACGCTGCTGATCTTCGGCATCAATCTGACCGGGCGCGAGATCCCCAAGCACCACGATGTCGTAGCTGTCGAGCTCTTGCTGAGTCGGCGGTAACAGTTCCTTCTCGCCGCGCGGTTGGCGGATCGACTGGTAACGACGCACCACCTGCACGCGCTTGTCGCGCTCAAACAGGTCCACCAGAAAACGGCTCTCCCAGCGTGCGCTATGATCGACGATCAAGACTTTGAGCGGATCATCGTTCACCGTCACGCTCGCGTCCGCCTGATTGTTGGCGAGGCTGGCCTCAGCGTCTTTGTTTACCGCCAAGGAGGGCGGCGGTTTGCCGTAGGGTGCAAGAAACGAACCAGGAATCGGACGTTCGACGCGACTGTCTGGCAAGGTCCAGCCGACCGCGACGTGCGCGCCACCATTGCCCTGTTTGTGCAGCACTTCGAGGTAGTACGGCCGGCCACGTTCGAGCACCACCGCGGCGGAACGCTGCGACTGGTATTTGTCATAGACGCCAGGATCGGCGTATTCCGGCGACTCGGCGATCTTGACCTTGGCTGCGGGTTCGGCCGACGGCGAGAGGAAGAGCTGCGCACGATCGTCCGCAGTGATCCAGAAGTGGTACGGGCCGCTGATCGGGGGCACGACGTAGCCACGCACCAACACGCCGATGCTTTCGGCCTGATCATTGGACGCCGCCTGCGGAATGACTTCGCTGCGATCAGCCTTGCCAGCGATGAAGTTGGGATGGTCGAGCAGTGTACGCAGGTCGGTGCCGGGCAGATTGCCCCACACCTCACGCAACAAACCGCCGCCAGAGATGATGCCGACATCGGCGCCACCTGCGCGCTCAAGGCGCGCCTGGAAACCATGTACGCCAGCCTCCGCTTCCGGCAGTTCGAAACGTTCGGTCTGCCACGCGCCGGTAGCCTTGATGGTACGCTGTTCGATGACCTTGCCGTCGCGCGTCAGCACCAAACGCCAGTCGGTGCCATCGTAACCGGTGATGCGCAAGCGCGTGTCGATGCGGATGGTTTCACCACGGAAGACTTCCGCTGGCGCACGGACCTCGGCCACCACCGCGTCGCGGATCACGCCCGAATCACCGACGCTGATGCCAGCCAGCAACGCACCACGAGCATTCAGCGCACGGATGGCTGGCACCGGATCGACACCAGCGGTCTGGCGACCGTCGGAGAGCAGGATCACTGCGCCAGCATGAGTCTGATCCCCCCAGTTGCGGGCGAGCGTCGACAACGGACCGGCGAAATCGGTGGAGCCGGTGGGAGCGAAACCCGTGAGTGCCGCCGGATCACCAACCGACGTCAGCACGCCATCATCGATCGCATGCCAACTGACGATCGCGCGATCGGCCAACAACGGAGCCAACGAGGTGCGCGCCAAGGACACCGCGCGTTCAGCACGCGACATCGCCCGCAGACGTTCGAGCCCGGCAGTCACTGCCGGTCCCCCCTGCGCCAACAAACCACGATCGCTCGCTTCTTGCGCCGCGTCGAGTTTGGGCTGCAGCGCACGACAACGGTTGCCGAAGTCACTGAGCGCGGTCACCAGCGCCTCCACCTTGTCGCCGTTGGCCTCGGGTTTACCGCGTTCAAGCATCGCCGTGATGCGAGCCAGCAAGGCGACCTGATCACGAAACAGCGCGGTGGTGTCATTGTCGCCACCGGCACCGGCGAGTTCCTCGCCGCGTTTGGCATGCAGACGGGCGAGCGACTGGTCGAGCGCCGCCGGCTGACGGCCTTCACTGGCGGCCTGTTGGATCTCGACCAAGGCCGCCGTGAGACCAGGCAGATCGTTGATCAGTGCTGTCAGTTCGCGACGTGCGCGACGCGGACCATCGGGACGTACCGACGCATCGACCAGTCCCAGCGCAACCGCTTCATCGAGTTGACGCGCGAGCGGTTGCTGCGCATCAGTTACCGCCATCGAGCCGGAGCGATCGATCACCACCGCGACTGCCGGCAACTGACGCTCAACTGTGGTCTTGGTCAGCGTCGGTTCGAGCAGCAGCAGCACGACCACCACCACCGCGGCACCACGCAACCACGACAAGCCAATGCGCGGGAAACGCGGCAGACGACCAACTTCGAGTTTGAGGAGGCTGACGATGCCCCAACCCGCGAGCGCCGCGAGCGGGATGATCAGCCACCAGGCAAGGCCGATGAGTTCGAAGGACCAACCGGATTCAGGAGTCATGGGAGGCTCGCTTTGCTCGCTCGAAATCGGTCCGATGTCCGATGTCCGATGTCCGATGTCTTGCGACCTTCAGTCCATTGGTGACGCCCCTGATTGCCCATGACTGCAAGAAAAAGGACATCGGACATCGGACATCGGACCGGTCGTTCATGCCGCCACCTTCATCACCGAATCCGTAGCCGCTGCACGTTCACCGGCAATCATACGACGGGTCAGGATAGTCTCGATGAAGAGCAGCGTGAGGCAGGCGATCACCAGCCAGCGTGCGAGTTCGAAGCTGGTGGTGCCGCCCTGGGCGAACAACGGCGCGACGCGGGCCGGGCGTTCGACGCGGTGCAACTTGAGATCGCCGAGTGCATCGCTCACCTCAGTCGGATTGAGCGGCAGCAACGCAGATTCCTCCGCACCCAAGGCCACGGCGTAGCGGATCACCGACGGCGGCGTACCGACGCGCACCTGATACGTGCCCGGCTGTACCAGCGGCATGCTCAGCAGCGCACGACGGCCTTCCCATGCGCCGCTGTCGAGCGGCAGTACCAGCCCATCCGGACCTTCCGCAGTGACGTTGCTGTCGCCGGTGCCCTCGGGCGGAACCCAGGCAAGGCGTTGGCCAGGAGCGAGATTGCGCGGTGGCAACACCACGCCACCAAGACTCGCCATCAGTCCACGGATAAGCGGTACAAACGCAGGCTTGAGCGGCAGATCGCTCCACTTGCCATCAAGACTGGTACCAAGCAGCGCCACGCGACCGAGACCGCGCATGCGTTCGACCAACAGCGGTTCACCACCGTCGAGATTGAGGATCCGCGTGAGATCGGTGATCGGACCAACATCGAGCGGCAGGTGACGGCGGACGTTGACTTCGGCCCAGGCATCTCCCCCGGCAGTGAAAGCGACGAGCGCCTGATGACTGATCTGCGACACCACGGGATGCGCGGCTGGCGAACGATCAACTGCCGGACGCAGCAGCGCGGGCAGGAAGCCATCGCCGCCACGGGTCCAGAAGCGGTTGGCGAGTTCCACCGGCGTCTGTGGGCCGACGCCCATCAGCACACCACCACCAGCAACCAAGAAGTGTTCGATCGCGGCGACACCAGCGGCGTCGAGCGCCGGCACGTCGCCAAGAATGGCCACGCGTTTACCAATCAGCGCACGATCGTCGAGCAAGCCGACCGGGATACGCGTGATGCTGAAAAGATCCTTGCCATCGCCGAGCGGATCGAGCGCCGCGGCAACCAAGCCGAGGCTGCCTTCTAGACTGCCTTCTGAACTGGTGGCGGAGGTGCCTTCGACCAGCAATACGGGGACGGTGCTTTCCACCTGCACCGCCAGCGCACGGTGGTCATCAGCAGCGAGCGGATCGCGCGCGCCTTCAATGACACCTTCAAGCACATAGCTGCCAGGTTCACCGAACACGTGGCTGAAGGTCAGTTCGCGGCGATCGCCGATCTTGAGGTCGAGCGAGCGTTCGGCGACGGTGCGACCGTTCACTAGCAGGCGCACCAGCGTGCCGCTGATCGCCCGGGTGCCGGTGTGGGTGACGATGATGCGCACCTCAACCGTGCGGTTGGCGGGGATGAGGGCGCGGTCAACCGACATGCCGATCACCGCCAGGTTGCCGTCGACGACCTCGGCCTCGGGTGCGAGCAGGACCAGGTGCGGACGGGCACGGGAACCGTCGACCGCGTCCTTGCCGCCGGACAAGCGACGCCGCAAGTCTTCCCAACGTACGCGATCATCGGATTTCCAGCCGTCGCCGCGACCATCAGTAACCAAGATTATTTCGACTTCGGGGTTCAAGTGACGCGCCAATTGGTTGATACCGGCTTCGACCAGTGCTGGCATATCGCTGCCGAGCGCGGTCGGGCGCAGCTCCTGCACCTGCTGTTTGGCGGCATCGAAGTCGTAGAGCGGATCGGCCGGCGGCGCGCGCAGGCGTGACAGCGGGATGATGCTGACCTCATCGCCGGTCTTCAGCGTATCGATGTAGGCGAGTGCGAGCTTCTTGACGCCGTCGATCGCCGGCAGGGTGCGGCCTTCACCGGTGGAGACACTGTCATCGATCAACAACACCGCCGCGGTCTTGGCACCACGGCTGATGACATCACCGCCCAGGCTGCCGGCGGTGTAACTGAAGTTGGGGCGCATCAGCGCGAGCGCGAGGCACACCAGCGCCAGAATGCGAATGATCAGCAGCAGCAGATTTTCGATCGACAAGCTGCGCCGACGCCGCTGCAGCATGGTCTGCAAGAAGCGCATGGCGCCCCATTCGATCGGCTTGAGCCGACGACGGTGGGCGATGTGGATGATGATGGGGGCCGCGGCGGCGGCGATGCCGCCCGCGAGGGCAAGGTTGAGCAGTTCGATCATCGGGCGGCTCCGCCGCTCGGCCCGATGTCCGATGTCCGATGTCCGATGTCTCTTGGGCGATGGTCCTGGTTGCGCTTGGGGAATTCACGGAGGTCCGCATTCGCAAGACCTCGGACATCGGACATCGGACATCGGACGAAACTCATGTCCTGGCTCCGGTCGTCGGACCGTCACTGGCGGTCAAGATGCGAGCCAGTCCGAGCGCAAGGTCTTCATCTGTACGCAAGGTTTCGAGCTGCACGCCGATGGCGTGGCAGCCTTCGGCGAGTTTCTGCCGATGTTCGCGCAAGGCCTGCTGGTAGTAGGCGCGCACGCGGTCGGCGTCGAGGCGCAGGCGCGGCTCGTCTTCCAGGCCGATGAACTCGATCATGCCGGCGAGGGCGAACTGTTCTTCTTGCGGATCGACGATCTGAAAAATGCGCACGTCCTGTTTGCGGTGGCGCAGGTAACGCAGCGCCATCAGCAGACGGTCGGCGTCATCGAAGGCGTCGGTGATCAGCACCAC
>Ga0105044_10013603_pt1 | contig 11038 bp, 10 predicted proteins | sample MAT01_FD_78092 | JGI IMG/M metagenome (GOLD analysis project Ga0105044, IMG submission 78092) | Freshwater microbial communities from Lake Fryxell liftoff mats and glacier meltwater in Antarctica - MAT-01 | ecosystem: Environmental > Aquatic > Freshwater > Ice > Liftoff microbial mat | place... | reverse complement strand
GCTTCCATAGCTGAACCTTGCAAATCTTCTTTATTGATTCCTAGCTCTTCTTTAATTAGAATTTCATGTGCATTTTCAATATTGGTCATTATTTGTTTGGCCATACTTTTGGCTTGCAATTCTGGAATTCCTTTAGAAATATAAATCAAGGCCAATTCTTTTTCTTCTCCTTCTGGATTATGTTCTAATTCCTCCATTTCTAATTGCATTTGATTTTCGTATAATTCTTGTGAACTTTTAACAGAAATCCATTCTCCGAGCGCCATAGACAATGCGCCGGCGAGTAAACCAGCAATTCCCGCCAATAAAACCTCACTTTGTCCACTAGTGGCTCCTGCAATTCCCATAACAAGACTAAAGTTAGATACGAGTCCATCATTTCCTCCTAAAACGGCGGCTCTCAGGGCATTTCCTCCAACAGAACGGTGACGTTTTTCGAATCTTGCTAAATTAGAACCTGAAATATGTTGATTGTTATTGAGAATGTTTTTCAGGATTGTTACATGAGCTGTGTCAGAAACAGAAGCAGCAGAATTAGTACTTTTCCGAGCACTTATTACAGAGCTTGCAATACTTTTTTCTGTGTCTAAAAGCACACCCAAAACATAATCATATCCTAAAATACTTCCAATAAATTTTAAAATTTTGGCCCTATTTGAAGGTGTTGGAAGCAAAGAAACGTCGATGTTGTTTTTTTGCATAAAAACAAGTGCATGACTGTTTTCTATTTCACTCATTTGCCTGAAAACGTTGGCTACATTCTCGTCTTTTTCGTGCTTAGAGAGTAAATCGTACAAAAAACTAGCATCTACTTCTGTTTGAATATTCTTTAAATTCATAGTTTTAATATAATCTATTATTTTCACACAATACAGTTTGCCCGCGGCAGCGGTTGAGCGGCCTGTTTGAGCACATTTTATCATACACAGGTTGCAACCTGTGTATGGTAAAATTGCGAGTAGCGAAAACGCGACCTTTGGGGCCGCCCAACAATACACACAATTAAATTGTTAAAATGTTTTCAAATTTAATAATATAGCTCACAATAAACATAAAAACATATTATTAATTAACAAAATAAAGGCAGATTAAATACTATATTTGATGTACCATGAAACGCCTACTCTTTTCACTCATAATCTTCTCTTTTATAGCTTGCAATAAAAAAGAAGAGACCGTAAAACCAACAAAATCTTCTATTTCTGAATCTATTTATGCTTCAGGAACGGTGAAAAGCAAAAATCAATATCAAGCATTTGCAACGGTTAGCGGAATAATTGAAGAAATATTAGTGAGTGAAGGTGATTCTTTGCAAGTGGGAACAACGATTTTAAAAATATCAAATAAAGCGCAGCAATTAAATTTAGAAAATGCAGAATTAGCAGCTAATTTTTCTGATATCGGAGCAAATCAAGGTAAATTAAATGATGCGAAACAATTAATTGAACTTTCGAAAATAAAATTACGCAATGATTCTTTGCTTTTTGTGCGTCAACAATCTTTATGGAACCAGAAAATTGGTTCGAAAGTAGAATTAGAGCAGCGGGAACTTGCTTTTCAAAATTCGGCTTCTAATTATTATTCGGTACTTGTAAAATATAAAGACCTTAAACGGCAACTAGAATTTAATGCAGCACAGTCTAAAAAAAATGTATCGATTTCGAGTAAAATAGAAGATGATTACACGGTAAAAAGCGAAATTATTGGCATTATTTATAGTTTAACAAAATCAAAGGGCGATTTAATAACGCCGCAAACACCTTTGGCTGTAATTGGAGATGCGAAATTGTTTGTGATAGAATTGCAAGTAGACGAATATGATATTTTAGGTATAAAAAAAGGATTACCTGTTATGATTACTTTAGAAAGTTATAAGGATAAAGTATTTAATGCAGTTGTAACTAAAATAGATCCTATAATGAATGAAAGGAGTAAGACATTTTTAGTAGAAGCAGAATTTACGCAAGCTCCTGAATTGCTGTATCCTAACATAAGTTTAGAAGCAAATATTATTTTGCAAATCAAAAAAAATGCGCTTTTAATTCCTCGAGATTATTTACTACCAAATAATAAAGTGATAAAAGCAAATGGAGACACGGTGGTAATTAAAACAGGATTGAAAGATTATCAAAAAATTGAAGTAATTTCTGGATTAAATGAAACCGATGAATTGATAAAACCTGTGAAATGAAATTCAAATTAATTGCAAGTATTTCAAAATCATTACTGCTGGCGCGTTGGAAACAAACGCTGGTTGCTGCAGTTGGTGTTACTTTTAGTATTACGATGTTTATTGGTTTATTGAGTTTTATGTCTGGTTTAAATGATTTATTAGATGGATTAATCATTAACAGAACGCCACATATTCGTTTATACAATGAAATTTCGCCTTCTAAAATACAACCTATTGATAAATCGTATAATTACGGCAACTCCTACAATTTTATTAGGTCTATAAAACCCAAAAATAAATTGCTTGAAATTCGCAATAATGCTGCAGTAATTAAAACATTACAAAACGATGTAAGAGTTTTAGGAATTGCACCCAAAATTACTGCTCAAGTGTTTTACAATGTAGGAACGATAGACTTAACAGGCGTAATAAATGGAATTGATGTAGAGGAAGAAAATAGATTATTTAAATTTAAAGATTATGTGGTAGAAGGGAATTACATTGATTTAAAAAATATACCCAATAGCATTATTTTAGGAAAAGGTGCCGCCGAAAAAATGTTAACCAATATTGGAGATATTATTCAAATTACTACAGCTAAAGGTGAACGCTTGCAATTAAAAGTTGTGGGCTATTTCCAATCTGGCATTCAAGATATTGACAAGGTGCAGAGTTATACATCTATTGCTACTACTCAAAAATTATTGGGCGAATCAAACTCTTATATAACTGATATTCAAATAAAATTAAAAGACATTGTTCTTGCCCCTGCCCTCGCCAAAGAATATGCAGGATTATTTGAAGTGGACGCAATTGACATTCAAACGGCTAATTCTCAATTCGAAACGGGAAGTTCGGTGCGTACTTTAATTTCTTATGCTGTTGGAATTACCTTACTAATTGTTGCTGGTTTTGGTATTTACAACATTTTAAATATGATGATTTACGAAAAAATGGATTCCATCGCAATTTTAAAAGCTACTGGATTTTCGGGTGCTGACGTCAATAAGATTTTTATAACAATAGCACTTAGTATTGGTATTTTTGGTGGTTTATTGGGATTACTTTTCGGGTTTGGACTTTCTGCATTAATTGACCAAATACCCTTTAATACAGCAGCTCTGCCGACAGTGAAAACATATCCGATTAATTACAATCCGAAATTCTACATGGTTGGTGGTATTTTTTCTATCATAACTACCTATTTCGCGGGATATTTGCCTTCAAGAAAAGCTAGTAAAATTGATCCAGTGATTATAATAAGAGGAAAATGAGCGATGTAATCCTAGAAGGAGTTAAAATAAATAAATACTTTTACGATCCTGTAAAAATGCAGGTATTAAAAGAAGTAGACATCAGCATTAAAAAATCTGAATTTGTTTCTATTACAGGGAAATCTGGTTGTGGAAAATCTACTTTGCTCTACATTTTATCTACCATGGATACCGATTACGAAGGGAAACTTCTTATTGATGGAATAGAAATGAGAGGGAAAAAAGAAAGGGAATTGGCACGTGTAAGAAATGAAAAAATTGGCTTTGTTTTTCAATTCCATTATTTATTAAATGAATTTTCAGTCATCAGAAATGTAATGCTTCCTGGCCTTAAATTGGGGAAATTATCTGAAAAAGAAGTAGAAGCTGTAGCGTACGAAAAACTCAAAATTCTAGGCATTGAAAGTGAAGCATTGAAAAAACCAAATCAGCTTTCTGGCGGACAAAAACAAAGAGTAGCAATTGCAAGGGCCTTGATTAATAATCCAATTATTATAATGGGCGACGAACCAACAGGAAATCTAGATAAAAAGAATTCGGAAATCGTTTTTAATATTTTTAAAGAATTGGCAGAGGTGTACCATCAATCTTTATTAATTGTAACGCACGACAATGAGTTTGCGGCGAGAACGCATAGAATAATTGAAATGGAAGATGGGAAGGTGATTAATTGATGATTTAAAATGGACGCATTTAATTGGCAATTGATAATCAACAATTTAAATGCATCCAATTAATTATGCCTCAACTGCGAGCATAGCCTTGCATTCTGCTGCACATTTATTACAAGCTTCAACACAATCTTTGCAATGCTGCATATCGGCATGTTTTGCGCACTCGTTGGAACATGCAATACATGCATCTTCACATTTTTTGCAGAGCTCATCTAAATTCGTCGCATTTTCATTACTTGCTCTAATTAGCGCGTTACAAGCGTCTCTGCATTCAATACACAATTCTACTGAATGTTCCATTCCTTCCATTCCTTTGTTTTCTGTTGAACATGTATCACAGGCCTCTACGCATTCTTCGCATGCAGCAATGCAGCTTTCAATTTTACTATTTTCCATTTTTTCTAAAATTTAAGGTGTAATAGAATTATTACTCTGTAAAGGTCTTGCCTCTAATAGGTTAAAAAGTTACACAATAAAAAATGGATTTGTATTATTGCTTGATTAAGAAATTAGCAGCAAGCGAGCCTTCACTTCAAATTAAGCAGCAACCTCTCTATCGCACTGTTCAGGTAAACGGCACAAATGATATGATAATTTTAAAATAAAAAGGTAATATCCAAAATACCCTAATGAAGAAATCTTATTTGAACTGATATCTTCTGTGTATTGCTTAAGTTCTTTAATTGGAAACCAAAATACATTATCCAAAAGAACAACATACTCCTTACTATTATTATGATTTGCCGGTAAATAGAGAATATTTGTTATTTGTTGTGATTTTATTGTCTTGATGAACTGACTTATTTTAGCCTGATCTAAACCAGCCCCAATAAGGTCGATAATATAATCGGCTAGCTCAATTACCGGAGCAAATAAACACTGTTTCTCATTTATACTATGAGTGTTATCAAAACTTATATCGCAGGTATTAGATAAAATAATACCATCAGTATACCGTTTTTGAAATATTTTATTTTCTTCATCCCAATATGCAAATCGGATTTCTCTGATTAAATCGGATTGCATAAAATAATCATAGTGATATTCTTTATAGAAATCAGAATAATCAATTTCGTTTTTTAATTCCCCACCAATAAACTGTTTCAGAGAATTCCTTAACCTTCCTTTGTCACTATCGACTAGGTAGCTTGGAAAAAGAGATTCAAAATTATCACCAAAAGGCATTTCGGGAAATTAAAGTCTACCTGGTAATGTTGGAGCACTTTTCATAACTCTTCTAAATGTATTATTTAGAATCAATGTTTCCAATTCGCCTAAAGGCAGAGAATTTCTGAAGAAATTATTTGCAGAAGAAATAATAACATCTTGATTATGAGCAAAGGCTATTGATTTTTGATTAAAAAGATAGTATACAAACCCAAATACTTTAATGTCTTCGCACCTTGGATAAGTTGTCACCATATAATCTGGCGGATTATTATCGATTGGTGCTTTCGCAACATATTCGTTTCTGCTCGAAATACAATCGAACAAATTTCCTTGCAATTGGTTGTAATCGACTGGGGAAAGGAAAATCATAGCTCGCTTTTTAATTCATTAGTAACAACGGATTCGAAAAAACTTTTTATTGGTTCATGAGTTTTATTCGCTTGAGATATCCAGTCTGCATTATTTATATAATCTTCATTAATACAAACTGCGCCACATTCTAAATTTACAATCTGCTTTTCTTCTACAATTTGTGAATTCAATTTTGCAATTAGCAAGTTTTCTTTATTTGAGAATAACCTTTGGACGTTTGTAATAACTTCCTTTCCAAAATTACTATCCATTGAGCTAATTATTGTAAAATATTTTGACAATTCAATTTCATGATCGCGCTCAAATCTGTTTAGGTATACAACATTACATTGTCTTTTTCCATTTCCTAGACCTAACTTTTCATATATTTCATAAAATGGTTTAATGAAACTAGAAACAAAAATATCCCATTCTGCATAGTTTTGAACACAATGAAAAGAAATTTTTCCTTTACCAATTATTATCGCTAAACCTTTAATATTATCTCTAAAGACTACTTGATCTTCAACAGGCGATGAAGAAACTACAGGTTTAGTAGGCTCTACTGAAATATTATTAAAGATTATTTGAACTCCTTTCCGTTCTTCTTTATCGGTAAATCCTTTATCCTTAATTTTTTCATAATACTGTCCAAAGAAAGTACTATCCCATTGAGAGGTTTCCTCAGGAAACTGAAAACCACAGTTCACCTCAATCAAGTGTTTATTAGAATATTGCACAGTTAGGTCGGTCAAAAGCAGCACAAATTTAGAAATAATAACAACATTTCAATTAATTTATTGCAAATACCTTAAAAACTTAAACTGCCAGCTGATAACCGCAATTTGGACATTTTGTTGAGTTAAATCTTTTTAGTTCCTTTAAATTTGTCTAGATAAATGCAAATCTCGTTTTCCAAATCCAAACTGACGGTTGTTTGCCTGAAATTATCGGAAAACTAAATATTTACCTCGAACCCTAATTTCCTAACTCACTGTATTATTTAAACAAGAAGAACTAAAATTCAATTAAGAAAAAAGTATTTCAGGCCTGAACGTAAACGGCAAACGAACACGGCAAACGAACACGAACTGATGCTCAATATAACTACTTCCAGCCTAAGCCAAGTTGCTTTTAGTGGCAGTTTATGTTTAACGGTATTTTATTTTACTTACTTCATTTACAAGTAAAGTTCTTTTGAGTCCAACAGGTTCTGTTTTTAAAAGTTGTTCGATTTCAATAAATCTATTGGCTTTATTTAAAAAAAATCTTGTTTGAAGTTGTTCTATCGTCCAGTTTGCGAAAGCAATAAATTCTTCCTCGTTTTTGCTGTAATGAAAATGCTCCATTAAACTTTTCTTTTCCCAATTTGAATTTTCATTTTTGTTAAGTTCTAAGAATTCATTATCCAGAAATTTATCCAACAAATACGTGTTTGAGAAAAATGTTAGGTGAAGTTTTTGTTCTGCTTCAACCAATTTGTTGCACTTAAATAAAACAAATGTCCATTCAAATAAAAATATAGGATAGCAAGTGTCATCGGGAAAATTCTTGTCAAACCAATTAAAATACCGTTGACCACCTTTGTAGTCTTTAATTTTTACATAAAGCTCAGGAATTATATACCGAATTCCCCGTCCATCGTCATAATATCCGCCACATTGTTTTTTGTCAAATGCAAGCGCTTTTTTATACTTTTTAATTTTGAGTTTAACTTTATTAATTTGTTTTTCTGTCATATTTTTAAGGATGCTTTGTGAGATTTCGTATGATGTCTGGGAAGTACATATCAGTTTAGGTTTGGTGAACAAAATCATTTCAAATCAAAATGAAAATACATCTAGAAAGTAATTAAAATGCTTTTTTTTAGCGAAATATAAAGAGCTATTTGCTATTATTTCCTGATTAATTAATTGATTAATATCTTGCCTTATTCACAATCGAATACCGATTACAAGAATGTCGTCCACTTGCTCTATTCCTGCTTTCCAGTTTTCTATGAAACCGTCCAAGTGCTTTGCTTGTTCTTTCATTGTCATGCTTTGAATGTCTATCAAGAGTTGTTTGAACCTTTTTGTTGTCACTTTTTTGCTTTTCTCTCCCCCAAATGTATCTGCGTAACCGTCAGTAAAAAGATAAAAGGTATCACCTTGCTGTAATTTTATTTCGTGAGTATCAAAGTGTTGGCTGTCCTCGGTGTAGCCTCCAATTGCTTTTTTAGTGGCTTTTATTTCTTCTACTTCCGTCTGCCCTTTGCGAATAATCCAAAGTGGACGGTTTGCACCAGCGTATTTTACTATTCGATTTACAATATCAACAGAGCAAATTGCAATGTCCATTCCATCCCAAGTAGAATTTTCATTTTCAGATTGTTTTAAAGAAGTTTTAATGCCATTGTTCAGTAAGGATAATATTTCACTTGTATTGCTACTTGCCTGAACGGCATCCGTTAATCTTTCAGAACCAATCATACTCATAAATGCACCAGGTACTCCGTGACCAGTGCAATCCGCTGAAGCAATAAAAACGGATTTATCGTTTTTGTGAAAGAAATAAAAGTCTCCGCTTACAATGTCTTTGGGCATGAACAAAACAAACGAGTTTGGAAATGCCGCCAATATATCTTTACGGTGTGGAAGCATTGCATACTGTATGCGTTTAGCATAATTAATACTGTCGGTAATGTCTTTATTTTTTTCTACAATAATATTGTTCTTAATTTCTAGTTCTTTATTTAATTCTGCTAAAGCCATACGGGCAATGATTTCTTTTTTGGTGAGCGTATAGCGTGAATGAATTAATACCACAGAAATAATTGCAACTGTTGCCACCAGCATTCCTCCATTGATAAGAATTTCCTGAGCGCTCAATGCACTATTTGCCTTTAGAAATAAAACATTAGCGAGAAACGAAACCAGTAACACCATAATTGACCACAATGGTTTCCACAATAAGAGCATTCCAGCGCCTATGAATAGTGCAATGTAGGCAAATGCATGTTGCTGTAGTTGAGAAATATCCATTACGCTCCACATAAAAGCGTTTTGAATAGAGATTCCTAAAACAGGAAATAGCAGAAGTAGTTCAGTGCTAATTTTTTTCCTTAAAACTAAAGCAAGAAGTGTAAGTGCTGTTACAAGTAAACGAACTTTTAAAAAAATAATCCAATAGTTGGAAATAGTAAAATAATCTGCAATAAACCAGATTGGATTAAGAACGACTGCCACCCAGCATACAATAACATTATGCTTGGTGGCAATGCGTTTCATTTCGCTTTGCCAATTTACAGTAGGTGTTGCAATATTTGAGTGAGACAAATTAATGGTAGTTTACTCGCAAATATAACAATACGTGATATAATTTTACTTATTCATAACGTATATTGAATAGTCACCCTATATTTTCATTGCATCTAAACTTCAAACATAGTATTAAAATACAAAGCAAATAAAACATTTAACTTAGCGAAATGTAAATAACTTCTGCCTGCGATTTGCAACTGGAGCAATTCCTTCAGTCATTTTCAATTGCACGATTTAGAAAGTCAACCAATGGTTTTGTCGTTTTAAAACAAGAATTGATTTTGTCGAATGTATCTATTGACACAATTTCATGGTCTGTTATTTTTTCCATCGTATAAAAACCTTTCATCCGCAGAAATTCACTCGCTATATTTGCTTCCTCAAAATCTTTTGGTATCCGAGTTAAAACGCCTGAATTGTGGATACCACTTGGAAAAGTTTTCTTAAATATTTTGTCATTAATAATTGCTTTCCACTCTTCAAAAGCAAAATCTATTTCTTGCCTAATTTTTTTTAATTGTTCTGGTTGAGGATTATAAACGCCACCGCCAACAAAACAATTGTTTGGTTCAATATGCAAATAGTAAAATGCTGATGGACTATTTTTTCCTTTCTTGTTTAACACAATATAATAGTCTGTCTTATAAGGTGTTTTATCTTTAGCAAAACGTAAATCTCTGTTCAGTCTGGTAATGCACTTTTTAGGATCGAGATAAGCGTTTGAAATGCTTTTGTCTAAGTCTGATGCAGAAATTATCAATTCAGAAGTCAAGGTCAAAATATCGCTTTTAACATTTTCGTACAATTTTTTATTGTCGTCAATCCACTCTTTTGAGTTGTTGAGTCTAAGGTCTTTTAAAAATTTCAGCGTATTTTTATGTATCATACTTCAGACTATGTAATAAATTAGTTAATGTATTGATTTCCTGTTTAATAACATTCAGGTAAAATAATAATATTAACCCAATTACCATTTATAGGAACCGCTACAAATAACTTAACCACCATTTTTCGCGATTGTTTTGTTTGTACACATCAAATCTTTTACATATTGGATAAGTTGCCAATACAATTAAAATCCAAACAAGGTAAACCGCACCTAATGAAAATCCATAACCCGCTAAACTTGGCTGGTTAGAAACCCAATTTCCTAAAAACATGGAATTCCATCCAAAACCTGTAAATCCTGCTGCAAAAATTGCTGCAAAATGAATTACATAAATATGAATGATGTAAAAGAAAAATGGAACCCGACCAAATGTGCTAAAGAAATCAGCAAGCTTTCCTTTTAATTTCTCAGAATTTGCTAAAAACAAAATGGAAAAACCTAAGGTAATGAGCAAATATAAAAGTGATGGAGGATATTTTTCTATATCCAAGTATGACATTATAGTTTGTTGCAAAGTCGCTTGCTGCTTCCATTTGCTGGGGTTTCCATAAATATTAAAAGTGCGTAATACCCCAAATAAAACTATTGCTGAAATTCCTAAATAATTTAAAATAGTACGACGTTTGGCTGCTTCAAAATTTGTTTTGTAAATATTTCCTACACAATATCCTAAAGACATTACAGCAATCCACGGAATTAAAGGATATCCTACAAAAAATGTAAATCCATTTTTAAAATCATAGAAATAAAATTCATGTAAAATTGCCCAAAAAACATTGCCCTTGAAATCAATAGCATCCAATAAATTATGTCCGAAAATGAGGATTAAACTCCACATTAAAATAACAGACATCGGCAAATAAATCAATGCTGAAAGCACGATCATACTTGCTCCCAACGACCAAATAGTAATAAGCCCAATTGTACCAAAAGTAACATCGAAAAACCAACCAAAATTAACCACTGTTAATTCAATAAATATCAACCAAATTCCTCGTTTTAATAAAAATAAAGAAAGTTCAGCTTTGGTTTTCTTTTGCCCCATAATAAAGGCTGAAATACCCGCTAAGAAAGAAAATGCAGGTGCACAAAAATGGGTAATCCAGCGTGTTAAAAATATAGCAAGGTTCGATTTTTCAATATCTACAGGGTCAAAAATAAAAGAATCTGCATGAAAATAATCCCTCGTATGGTCCAAAGCCATC
>Ga0105044_10013600_pt1 | contig 11039 bp, 10 predicted proteins | sample MAT01_FD_78092 | JGI IMG/M metagenome (GOLD analysis project Ga0105044, IMG submission 78092) | Freshwater microbial communities from Lake Fryxell liftoff mats and glacier meltwater in Antarctica - MAT-01 | ecosystem: Environmental > Aquatic > Freshwater > Ice > Liftoff microbial mat | place... | reverse complement strand
GTCGTCGAGACGGGCAGCGCCGTCACGAAGCTGAAAAAAGGCGACCGCGTGGTGGTGCCATTCGTCATCGCCTGCGGTCATTGCTTCTTCTGCTCGAAGACCCTTTTCTCCGCCTGCGATACGACGAATCCCAACGCCGAGGCGGCGCGGAAGCTCATGGGCCACTCGCCTGCCGGCCTTTTCGGATTCTCGCATTTGCTCGGCGGATATGCCGGCGGCCAGGCGGAATACCTTCGCGTGCCGCACGCCGATGTGGGGCCGATCAAGATCGAGTCCGACCTGCCGGACGAGAAGGTGCTATTCCTTTCCGACATCTTTCCCACCGGCTACATGGCCGCGGAAAATGCGGACATCGAGCCCGGCGACACGGTGGCCGTGTGGGGGTGCGGTCCCGTCGCACAAATGGCGATCCAGAGCTGCTGGATGCTCGGTGCCGGACGGGTCATCGCGATCGATCGCGTGCCCGAGCGGTTGGAGATGGCGCGCACGCACGGTCGTGCGGAGACGATCAACTTCGACGAGCAGGACGTTTATGAAACTCTTCAGGCCATGACCAAAGGCCGCGGCCCGGATCGCTGCATTGATGCGGTGGGTTGCGAAGCGCACGGGACGGGTTCGCTCGATGCCGTGGTGGATAAGGTGAAGGCCAGCGTGATGCTCGCCACGGATCGCGCACACGTCATTCGGCAGGCCATCTACTGCTGCCGCAAAGCCGGCACCGTTTCCATTCCGGGCGTGTACATCGGGATGATCGACAAGTTCCCGCTCGGTCAGGCGATGAACAAAGGGCTCACCCTCAAGATGGGCCAGACGCATGTGCAGCGTTATACGCAACCACTGCTCAAGAAGATCGAAGAAGGCGCGATTGATCCTTCATTCGTCATCACGCACGAGCGCCCGCTCGAAGAGGCGCCGGAACTCTACAAGACCTTCCGGGACAAGAAGGACGGCTGCATCAAGGTGGTGCTGAAGCCATGAACCCCACACCAAGCGAGTTCGCTACGCCGTCGTCGGACTCGGCCATATCGCGCAGGTCGCGGTGCTCCCCGGGACGAAGAGCAACATCGCAACGAGCAGGATGCCGATCCAATCCGGCCAGCCGTGCCCGCGGATCCAATGGTGGATAGGGAAAAGCGTGATCGCGATCAGGAGCGCGAGTAACAGCAGGGAGAGGAGCGGCCAGAATTCAATTGCGAGATAAGTCAGCAGAGCCGCCGCGAGCAGTTTCAAGATCGTGGCCCAGGCGATGGTGATTTCGAGGGTCTGGCGTGGCGGTGTCTGGTCGGGCATGGCAGGCGTTTGTTGGGGGACGGTTATGGGGCGGTGATTTCGGCGAGAACGGGAAAGTGATCGGATGCGACCGCAGCAAGCGGCGATTTCCAAGCCGCGGCGTGCTCCACTCGAACGCTTGCGCTGACGAAAAGATAATCGAGACAAACGAGCGGCCAGCGGGTCGAAAACGTGCGGGGATGCTGCATTGGCGGTGGCGAAAAAACGTCGTCCAGCGATGCGCCGATGATCGTGTGGACAGCGGACGAAGGGCGCGAATTCAAATCCCCACACAGCACGACGGGCGGCTGCTCCAGAGCTGGCTTGATCCACTCTTCGACGAGTGCGTGCGCTTGGGAACGTCGCTCACCGTTGCCGAGTCCGAAATGGGTGTTGATGATCTGCCACGGACAGCCTTCCTCGACGACCTCGACCCAGATTGCGCCGCGACGCTCCCGAGGAAACGGGTGGCGAACCGGCGGTAGAGACCGCGCGACAACCATCTCGAAAGGCAGCTTGCTCAAGATCGCATCCCCATAGCGCCCGCTCACCTCGTCGATCGTGGCGTTGAAATGGAAATCCATCTCGAGAATCCTCGCGAGTTCCGCGGCTTGGTCGAGCGACGCAGTGCGCGCGCGCTCGACATCCAGCTCCTGCAGACACACGACATCCGGGTTCATCTCAGCGATTACCGCCGCGATCCGGGCCGGGTCGCAGCGGCCGTCCCGACCGATGCAGCTATGAACGTTGTAAGTCGCGATACGCACGCCTCTTCATCGCGCCGGAGGAGGGCGGCGGGCGTCGTTCCCCTCAGTTCGACCCAGCTACCCAAGCGTGGCGGTGCGATGCTACGTTACCGCACGCCTTCATGAGCAAAACCTCCCCCAAGAAACGCAACCGCTGGAAAATCCTGTGGGTGGTTGTCGTCAGTCTTTTCGTCGTGCTGCTCGCCGTCGCCGCCTTCGGCATCTTTTTCTTGAAGCGTGCCGTGGTCGATTACCGCACGGACCACGATTTCTCGGTTCGTGATCCCGCGTTCTTCGGTTCTGCGCACGCCTTGGCCGATCCGCCGCCGCTGGATGGTAACTCGGTAAAGCTGCTGCATAATGGCGACCAAATATTCCCGGCGCTGCTCGAGGCCATCCACTCCGCGAAGGGGAGCGTCAATTTCGAGGCTTTTCTGTTTAACTCCGACGAGGTGGGAGCCCGCTTTCGTGATGCCTTGTGCGAACGCGCGCAGGCCGGCGTCCGGGTGCGTGTCCTCCTGGACGGCATCGGCTCAGGAGCGGCGTTCTCCGATGCCGACGAGGCCGCATTTCGCCGGGCGGGATGCACCTTCGCCTACTACCATCCCACCCGCTCCTGGCGGGTGGACAAAATGAATCGCCGGACGCACCGGCGTATCCTCGTCGTCGATGGCAAAGTCGGTTTCACCGGAAGCGTTGGCTTCGCGAAGGAATGGACCGGCAATGCGGATTCGCCGAAGCATTGGCGCGACGTGCAGGTTCGCCTGGAAGGTCCCATCGTCGCCAAACTCCAGGGCGCGTTTCAGCAACACTGGGTGCGGGCGACTGGCGAGACGATCAGCGGCGCGGCGGAATTCCCGCCACTGCCGTCGGCGGGCAAGCTGCGCACTCAGCTCATTGCCTCGCACTCGTTCTCCGTCTCGCCCATGTCGCTCGTGCAAGCCGTCGCGTTTGCTTCCGCAGAGAAGACAATCTTCATTACCAATGCGTATTGCGCGCCGAGTGACAATCAGGTCGCGCTGCTGACCAAAGCTGCGGCGCGGGGCGTTGATGTTCGTTTGTTGGTGCCAGGCCGACACAACGACCAGCCCATGACCAAATCCGCGGGTCGCGACGCCTATGGCGAACTGCTGGAGGGAGGCGTCACAATTTTTGAATATGCGCCCTCGATGATCCATACAAAGTCCATCGTGGTGGACGGAATGTTCTCGGTGATCGGCTCTTCCAATTTTGATTCTCGCTCCGCCCAGATCAATGAGGAGCTCGACATCACGGTCTATGATGAAGGCTTCGGTGCGGAGATGGACGCCGTGTTCCAAGGCGATCTGAAGTCTTCCAAGCCATATCGGCTCGAGGACTTCAAGAAGCGCTCTGCTTGGGAGCGCTTGACTGAATGGCTCGTCGCCCCGCTCGCCCCATTGCTCTGAACGCGATTCTCACCCGCCCTCTTCGGCATCCGCCTCGACCAGAGCACGCTCAAGCGCTGCGCTTTGGGCCGATCTCGCCGGGATGGTGAGTTCCCTCCGCAATGCAGCCGAAGCTACCCTGCGACTCGCACGTATCGCGCTTTGCGTTTGTCGCTTCCAACCTGTCGCTGATTTGGCCCCCATCGCAGTTTGCCCACGCGGATTTACCCACTCGCGCGAATGAAGGATGAATTCCCGCCGATGCCGACTTCGCCCACAGTTCTGAATTCCAACCTGCGCTATCACTTTACGGCTCAAAAAGTTTAGCGATGCCGTTATGACGAAAAGGCAGCTCATCAAAGTCGATGGCCGCGAGTTGAGCATCTCAAATGTCGAGAAGGTCTATTTTCCCGAGAACGGTTTTACCAAGGGTCAGGTCATTGCCTTCTACTCCGACATTGCGGAGACGATTCTTCCGCATCTGCGTGATCGGCCGCTGACGCTGAAGCGTCACCCGGAAGGTGTGACCGGCGAACACTTCTATGAAAAGAATGCGCCGAAGCATACGCCGTCGTGGGTGAAACGGTTCGCCGTGCCGCGCAGCGAAGGGGGCTCGGACATCAGCTATATCCTTTGCAACGACCGGCCCACGCTGGTGTGGGCGACGAACCTCGGAGACATCGAGAAGCATGTCCTGCTCGCGCGCGCGCCGAAGTTGGGCCGTCCGACTTCGGTGGTCTTCGATCTCGATCCGGGTGAGCCTGCGGGCGTCCTCGACTGTGGCGAGATCGCGCTGCATTTGAAGAAGGTTTTCGAGGCGCTAAAGCTCGAATGTTTCGTCAAGGTTTCAGGCTCGAAGGGTTTGCATCTCACGGTGCCGCTGAACACGGACGTGACCTACGAGATGACGCAGCCTTTCGCCAAAGCCATCGCCGAGCTAGCGGTGCAACAGATGCCGGACCGAGTCGTTTCCGAAATGGCGAAGACCTTGAGGCGCGGCAAGGTGTTGATCGACTGGAGCCAGAACTCGGACTTCAAAACCACCGTCTGCGTTTATGCGATGCGGGCGAAGCGTGGCGAGCCGTTCATCTCCATGCCGGTGACCTGGGCGGAACTGGCGCGGGCGGTGAAGCGCGGCGATGAGAAGCCACTTTTCTTTACGCCGGAGGCCGCGGTGAAGCGGATCAAACGTCTCGGCGATTTGTTCGCGCCGGTGCTGAAGATGAAACAAAAATTGCCGGCCACTTTCATGAAGGCGCTCGCGTCGGGTCCGCCGCCGAAACTTTCGTCGTGGCCGCGCAATCGCAACACGTCCGGGCAGGATCACGACAAGAGCCTGCGGGAATATGCGGCGAAGCGCGATCACACGCAGACGCCCGAACCCGCCGCACGCCCGGTGACGAAGCGGGCGACGGGAAAGGGTGTGCATCGCTTTGTCATTCAGAAACACGAGGCGAGTCACCTGCACTATGACTGGCGATTGGAGATGCAAGGCGTGCTGCGGTCGTGGGCGGTGCCGAAAGGCCCGCCGATGAAGCTGCGGGAGGCGCGCCTCGCCATGCACGTCGAAGATCATCCGCTCGAATACGCGGACTTTGAGGGGACGATCCCGGCTGGCAACTACGGCGCGGGGACGGTGATGGTCTGGGATCAGGGCGAATACGAAGACCTCACGGGCAATCCCGCCGCCGCCTTTCACCAAGGGAAGATGCACGTCATCATGCGCGGGAAGAAGCTGAAGGGAGAATGGATTTTGGTGAAGGACCGGCGCGAAGAAGGGAGTAACAAATGGCTGCTCATCAAGGCGGGCCAACCGATGACGCTTTCCGCCAAGGCGGATGACACCTCAGCGATCAGCGGGCGTTCCATGCGGCAGATCGCGACCGACAACGACGCGCAATGGCGGAGCAACACGCCCGCGGAAACGCACGCCCAACGTGGTCCGGCGAGCCATCGCGTCGTGAAGCCTGCCTTCGTCGAGCCGATGCAGTGCAAGGCAGTGACGGAACTACCCGAGGGCGGGGATTGGACGTTCGAGATTAAGTTCGATGGCTATCGCTGCATCGCTGTGAAGACCGGCGGGAAGGTAACGCTCTTTTCGCGCACTGAGAAAAAGCTGAACGACCGCTTCCCGGCGCTCGCCACGGCGCTCGCGGAATTACCGGGCGATTTTGCCGTAGATGGCGAAGTCGTGGCGCTCGACGCCAAAGGCCGACCGTCTTTTCAGCTTCTGCAAAACAGCGGTTCCGCGCGACCCGCCATTTACTTTTACGCTTTCGATCTGCTCCACCGCGACGGCGAGGATTTGCGCCACGCACCCATCGAGCAGCGGCGCGAGAAATTATGCGAATTACTCGGGACGCCGACCGACCCGCTCCGTCTGTCGCCTCTCCTGCAAGCGCCCGCCGGTGAGATCCTCGAAGCGGTGGAAAAGCTCGGACTCGAAGGCGTGGTCGGCAAACGCCGCGGCTCAATCTACGAACCGGGAGAGCGAAGCGGCGCTTGGATTAAACGACGGACCAATCGGGAGCAGGAATTTGTCATCGGTGGCTACGTGCCCGGCCCGCGCGGCTTCGACATGCTGATCGTGGGCCTCTACGAAAAGAAGCGGCTGCTCTATGTCGCCAAGGTCAAGGATGGCTTCGTCCCGCGAACTCGCGACGCAATTTTCCCCACGCTCAAAAAGCTGGGCACCAAAGATTGCCCCTTCACAAATCTGCCCGAGGAAAAGGCCTCCCGCTGGGGTGAAGCACTCACGGCCGGGAAGATGAAAGACTGCCGTTGGGTGAAGCCGGAATTGGTTTGCCAGGTCGCCTTCGTCGAATGGACCGACGCCGGCAAACTGCGCCATTGCTCCTTTGTGGCCATGCGCGACGACAAGAAACCGGGCACGGTCGTGCGGGAAACCTGAACAATCGCGCCCGCTCCACCCACAAAAATGAAGCCATTTCCCAGACTCGATCCGAGTCGGCGCAATGTCGTGGAATTCCGCCACAAGAGTTGGTGGAACGAGCGCGTGTTCTCTTCGTTTCGGGAGACAGGTATCATTTTCTGTTCGTGCAGTGGACCGCGCCTGCCGGATGAGTTGGTCAAGACTGCCGCCCCGTGAATAATGCGGAAGACGATGAAGAGATCGAGCAAGTCGCGAAGTCAGCGGCCGGCGCGGCGAAGGTGGATAACCAGCTCGAAGTCAAAGCGGCCGACAAAAAGTAACACCAACCATCAACTCCTCATCATTCCCGGTGTTGGCCCGTTCATCGCCGCCGGGTGGAGCGTTGGCGCTTTGCGCCGCAGCGGTCGCGATGACGCTGGCTGGCTGTGCAGTGGCCGGGGCATCGTGCGCAGCCTTCCCGATCGCCGCGGCTTGCTCCTCCGGCGATGCGTCGTTTTCGGCTCGTGCGACGGCCTCTTCCGTGAGGTTCCCCGCTGACTTCTCCAAAACATCCAGGGTGCGCTTTGCTTCGCCCGGCGTTTTGATCTTCGCAACGCCTTCTTGCAGAGCCGCAGCAGCACTCTTTTGCGCTTCAGTCTCGCGGCTCTCGTTCTCGTGCGCAGGGTCCGCCATACGTTTTAGCCGGGAGGCGCGAAAACCCGGAGCGCCGCTGGCATCGCCCGCAATTTGACGGGCGTGGTTCCAAAGGGCTGGCCGTCGATATGCACGGCGACGGCATTCGCCGAGGCCAGCTCGATCTCCGTGGCGGTGAAGGATTCGATCTTCGGCGAGTAACGATACCCGCCCTGAGAGACGGCGTGAAAGTGGCGCAAGAGTTCCCACTTACTAAACCGCCGATAGATCGAAAGCGTGAGTCGCCCGTCGCGCATGCGCGCACCCGCCGCCACGGTGAAACCGCGGCCGTAATATGGGCCATTGGCTGCCACCACGAGGAGAGCGTTGCGGCGGATGGTTTTTCCAGCCAAAGCCTCCGCGGTCATGCGCTTCCGGCTGGCCGGAGGCAGCACCTCACGGAGAGGTCGGTCGAAGGTGATCGAGAATCGCTGGGGCTCGTATTGGAAAGCCAGCTGCAAAGCCTGCAAAATGCGCGTCCACTTCCCGCTTTTGATTTCCTCGCCGACGGGGAAGAGCGTGGCGTCGAGCCCGGCGCCGGCGGCTTCAAAGAAATAGTGGGTGTCATTAGCGAGGCCGACATCGATCTCTCGCACATGGCCTGCGGCGATGATGCTCGTGGCGACCGGCAGTTCCGCCAGCACACCGACGCTGCGCGCGATATTGTTGAACGTGCCAATCGGCAGGATGCCCAAGGTCGCGGGTTTGTGAACGAGTTCACGCGCGACTTCGCTCACCGTCCCGTCGCCTCCACCGACGAGCACGACCTCCACACCCTCCGCAATCGCTTCCCGGGCGATGACTGCGGCGCCGTGTTCTTTCGTCGTGTAGCAGACTTCTGCCTTGAACGGCGCAGAGGTCAGCAAGGCGTGAATGGTTTCGACCTTCTGGGAGTTCGGCTCATCGTCTCCAGACACCGGATTGATGATCAGGACAGCACGCATCACGTTCCCCGTGCAGCCCCGCTACGCTGCTCTTTTTCGAGTGGCAGTTTTGCGCTTACGCGCTGTGGCCGCCGGCTCCTTCTTCCCACCGGAAGGCTGGGCCTTCGATTGCTGAAGGCTCTCCTGCAGGACTGAGACGAGATCTATGACGTTTGTCGCCTGCCGCTTCTTCGCCGGAGCGGGCGCTTCTTTGTCGGGATGCTCGATCTTCTCCTCGATGAGCTTTTCCAGCGCTTCGTGATACTCATCGTTGTATTGCTCCGGCTCCCAATCGGTGGTCATGCTTTCGATCAGTTGCTTGGCCATCTGCATCTCCGCTTTACCGACCGTCTTTTCCGCGGGCTCGTTGAACTCGGAAAGGTCAATCAGCTCTTTGGGAAAGTGCATTAGCTCCAGCATCAAACCCTTCTTCTGCGGCTTCACTGCCGCGAGATGCTGCCGGGTGCGGATGACCACTTTCGCGATGGCGATCTTGCCGGTGTCGAGCAGGGCGTCGCGTAGCAGGACGTAGGCTTTGTCGCCGCCCTTCGCGGCTTCGAGGTAGTAGGGCTTGTAAAAAAGGAGCGGGTCCACGTCGTCCATGCTCACAAAATTCATGATGTCCACGGTCTGCGTGGCCTCCACATCCACGCGGGCAAAGTCCTCGTCCTTGATGATGACGAACTTGCCCTTCTCATACTCATAGCCTTTGACGATCTGGTCCCACGGCACTTCCTTGCCGTCAGCCTCGGCGACGCGCTTGTAGTTCACCGGACTCTGGTCACTGGCGCGCAGTTGGCGAAACTTCAACTCCTCGCGGCGCGTCGCGGGGAACAATGATACGGGGATGGTCACGAGACCGAAGGTGATGGCGCCTTTCCAGAGTGCTCTCATAAAAGATAGGTGCAAAAGATTCGCCGGCCGGGCCTCGCGTGGTTGCCCGAATCACGCCTCAACGATCCGCTTCAAGAGATTGAAAGCCGCGACGGCCTTGCCCTCTTCCAGCACGTCCATGGCGTGTCTGACCTCTTTCTTGATCGCCCCGATCTCGTCGTCTTCGTCTTCTTCCTGGTGGTTGGCAGGTTTGAAAGGAAGGACCTTCGCGGAGGACAACGCGGCAGGTGGAACTTTCGCTTTTGGTTTTTTAGCGGAGGGAGCCGCTTTTGGCTTTTTCTTTGGCCGAGGCGGAGCGGCGCGCTCCGCTTTTGGAAGCTCTTTCGATGCCCATAAATCGTACTTAATACCGATTACAGTTTTCCCCGCAAACGCTCTCAGCGTCTTTGGGAAAATGAGGAATTGCCGCGCTCTCCCCGCCTCAAAGCCAACCACGCCGCGGTCTGCCTTGCTGCCCACGGCGTTTTGAAAAACAGTCATCACGCGGCTCGCTTTGATCGCCTTTTGCAGCGTGCGATCCTTCTCCGGGGCCGTTAGGACGAAGTGCGCTTCGGGGTTTCCGCAGGTCGCGACGACGTGGGCGAAACGGGCAGTTGGCATGAAAGGGAATCGCCCGGATTGATGCCGTCGGACTTTTCAAAGAAGACGAATGGAATTTCTGACTCGGGGCCGCGCGTTCACCCCATCCGAGGAACAGGGGGCGCGGAGACGAGTGTAGTGATGTGAAGCGCGGACTTTCCGATCGCTTTCGCTGAATCGTCTGGGATGCCGGCTCATCGCGGGCGAGGGCGTGCCGCTGCGCGAAATGCCGGACGGCACGATCATTACGTTTGACGGCGACGGCGCGGACTTCGCGCATCCGTTTCAAGTATCGTTGATTGGGAAGGAAGCGGCGAGCTGCGCGAAGGCCCTGATGGTAGCGGCGGAGCGGGCGCGCTGCCAGGCCGTCGCGCACGCTAGCCGTTTCCTCGCGCCCCCGTGAAACCCGCAGTTGACGAATGCCGATATGGACAGAATCCTGTCCAGCATGAACGCAATCAGCTACACCGCAGCTCGTGAGAACCTCGCCTCGACGATGGATCGGGTTTGCACCGACCACGCGCCGGTCATCATCACACGCAACCGCGACCAATCGGTGGTCATGCTCTCACTGGAGGATTTCGAGTCCCTGGAGGAGACGGCTTACCTCATGCGCAGTCCGGCCAACGCCAAGCGACTTCTCGAAGCCATCCATGCCTTGGAAAGCGGCAAAGGGGTCGTCCGCGACATCGACCTCAATTCGTGAACCTCACTTTCTCGCCGCAAGCATGGGAGGATTACACGTTCTGGCAGGAGACCGACCCCAAAATGGTGTCCCGCATCAATCAACTCCTCAAGGACATCAGCCGCAGTCCACACTCCGGCATCGGCAAGCCCGAACCACTCAAGCACGCTTTTCGTGGATACTGGTCTCGCCGCATCGACTCGGAACATCGTCTCGTTTATCGAACCGTTGAGGGAGGTATCCTAATTGCACAGCTCAGATTCCACTACGGCACATGAGGATCTGTTCCAACAGCCGGAAACGCTTATGCGCCGCACTCCGCTGTCGCTGATATCGCTGTCTGTTTGACAACAGGAAAATAAAGTTTCTTCATTACCTGAGTTAGTAACGTCGCGATAAGTTTGGAACGGTGGTCGGGGAGTTGGGGCGGCCACGCAAGATCTGGGGCAGGGTGGCGCGGAAACTTCCTGCCGCAGCCTGGCGCCAACTCACCTGGCGACACGGCCGCAAAGGGCCGATGAGTTCGCGTCTGGCCCAAGTGCCCGTCTGGGCCGCGCACCGTCTCGTCGGGCTGGAGCAGAGGCGGGCGGGCGAACGGCTTTTAATCGAATGGCCCGAAGGCGCCGACGGGCCCACCGACTACTGGCTCTGCCAGCTCGCCGGGGCGAGCGTGGGCCTCCGCCGGCTCATCCGCGTAGCGCGGGCGCGCTGGCGGGTGGAGCTCGATTACCGGGAACTCAAGGAAGAGCTCGGGCTCGACCATTGCGAAGGCCGGCACTGGCTGGGCTGGCACCGTGCGGGGTGGGTTTCCTCCGGTAAAGGTTGGCTTGGCTGTTGCTATCAGATCCTGCCAGACGGGGCTTTTGAAAATCAGCCATGGGCTGGCGGGGGCGGATGGGGTTTTCGTTGGCGTTGGCTTCGGTTTTTCGTCGCGGAGCGATTGCGGGATGTGGGCTTCGGGGGCGGCGATCG
>Ga0105044_10013599_pt1 | contig 11040 bp, 12 predicted proteins | sample MAT01_FD_78092 | JGI IMG/M metagenome (GOLD analysis project Ga0105044, IMG submission 78092) | Freshwater microbial communities from Lake Fryxell liftoff mats and glacier meltwater in Antarctica - MAT-01 | ecosystem: Environmental > Aquatic > Freshwater > Ice > Liftoff microbial mat | place... | reverse complement strand
TTTGATCGCCCCGGCCGCCCGGTCGCCGATCTTCAGGAAGCTCATCAGGCCGGATGACTTGCCACCGCCCGAGAGCGATTCGCCTTCGCCGCGGATCTGGGAGAAGTTCGAGCCGGTGCCCGAGCCGTACTTGAAGATGCGTGCTTCGCGGACCCACAGGTCCATGATGCCGCCTTCGTTGACCAGATCATCGCTGACCGATTGGATGAAGCAGGCGTGCGGGGCCGGGCGTTCATAGGCGGACGTCGACTGTTCGAGTTGCTTCGTCAGCGGGTTGACGAAGTGATGACCCTGCGGCGGGCCTTCGATGCCGTACGCCCAATTCAGACCGGTGTTGAACCACTGCGGCGAGTTGGGGGCCGCCATCTGCGAGGCGAGCATGAAACAGACTTCGTCAAAGAACGCCAGTGCATCGGTTTCGGCCGTGAAGTAGCCGCCCTTCCAGCCCCAGTAGGTCCAGCAACCGGCCAGGCGGCGGAACACCTGTCGGCCGTCAATTTCATGGCCTGTGGTCGGGTCGCCGGCGACGGGGCGGCTGCGCGACAGCCAGCCTGGCACGCCGTCTTCGTACACCGTCTCGGAGCGCAGCGGCAGACCGGCACGCCGGAAATACTTCTGCGCCAGGATATCGACCGCGACTTGCGACCACCCTTCAGGGGCCAGCACGTCGTTCATTTCGAACACGACGGTGCCGTTGGGGTTCACGATGCGCGACGAGCGCGGCGTGAAGTTCAGACTGGCGAAGGGGTCCTGCCCCTCGCGAGTGAAGACGCGGGTAATCTGCATTGATGGTAAATCCGAGAGTTTCGGTATCCTCACCACGCGCCACACCTTGAGCGCGAGTATCCATATATGTCTCTAGCTTTGATAGTGTTCAGTATAACCGTTCACTATCAATATGTACATCCAAATCGAACGGATGCGAGACGCCCGGTAACTCCGGGCAGAGGGAAAGGTTAGTCAATTGCCGGTACTGATGAAAAGACCACTACGACCCGATCTTGATCAATTCCTCAAGTAGAAATCGTGTGCATCGTGAAAAGCGGGCGAGCTGACGGATGCCCATTTACGACCCCGGCTGAACGAACGGCAGGGTCAGGCCGGGCTGGTCCTGGTACTTGCCCTTCTTGTCGCCGTAGCTGATTTTGCAAACGTCGGTTGCGCGGAAGAACAGGATCTGCGCGATTCCTTCGCCAGAGTAGATTCTAGCGGGAAGCGGCGTGGTGTTGCTGATCTCGATGGTGACCCGGCCTCGCCATTCAGGTTCAAGAGGCGTCACGTTGACGATGATGCCGCAGCGCGCGTATGTCGACTTACCGACGCAGACGGCAATCACGTCGCGCGGGATCTCGAGATACTCGACCGTTTCGGCCAGCGCGAAGCTGTTGGGCGGGATCAGGCAGGTATCGCCGACGATATCGACGAACGATTTCTCGTCGAAGTTCTTAGGGTCGACGATCGAGCAATGGGCGTTGGTGAAGACCTTGTAGCGGCGATCGACGCGGACGTCGTAGCCGTAACTTGTCACCCCGTACGAAATCACGCCGGGCCGGGCCTGGGCCGGGGCAAACGGTTCGATCTTGATGTCACGCTCGATGACCCAATCCGCTAGAACGCTCATGGTGCAGACTCATGGAAACAAGAAACGTCGCCCGTGGTTCTGCTGAATCAACAAAGGCGAATACACAGACTCTATTCGGCACGATGCGCGTAGGCAACTCGATGAATAGGTAACCACACATGTCACAATGGCTTTTCAAACAGGAACCGGGCTGTTACAGCTTGGACGATCTCGAGCGGGACGGCAGTACGGCATGGGACGGCGTCAACAACGCGTTGGCCCGCAAGCACCTTCGCGCGACCAAGGCAGGGGACAAAGTCTTCTTCTACCACACCGGTAAAGAGAAGGCCGTCGTGGGCGAAATGAAGGTCGTCGGCAAACCGGTGGTTGATCTGGACGGAGAAGACCCCAACGCGGTCAGCGTAACGGTGAAGTTTGTCCGGCGGTTGCCGCGCCCGGTCACGCTCGCGGAGATTAAAGCAGAGAAGGCGCTGGCCGGATGGGACTTGGTGCGGATGTCGCGTCTGTCGGTAGTGCCGGTCAGCGACGAGCAATGGGAATGTGTGATGGCGCTGGCGAAATCGAGTTAGCCGATCAGAGAAGAGATGCCGAAGCACAAGCCAATCACTGCCGGAGAGTTACAGGCTCAGCTCGAAGCTGATCCGGAATGGGTCGCTTGCAGAGATGCCGGGGAACGCGAACGTGAAGCGCATAGCCACGCATGCGCCGCAGACGAAGCCGAACTTGTCCGAGAAATACGAGGGGCTGGCTACGATATCGATTCGGTTTATGACCTTGTGAACAATACCCCTCATCCGACTCTGGAAAGGCGATTCCTTGGCGAGTATGCACGTGCATACCCAATACTTGTTCGTCACTTGCTCATTCCGCATCGAAAAGAAATCCGTGAAGGAATCATCCGCGCGCTCACCGTGAAGGACGGTGGTCCCGACGTGGAAACTGCGCTCATGGATTGTTTTCAATCCGAAGCGGAAGATTACCTGCGTTGGGTTCTGGCAAATGCGTTGCGTGCCGCAATGCCTTACCACCGGCGGAAGAGATTCCCCGAGATTAAACGGGTGTTGAATCGGTGACAGTACTGCGAACCAATGGTTGCATCCAACCGCGGCAGCATGACGGTTTACATAGATCGATGTGGCACAATGCACCTCGCCGGCTTCGATGCGGAAGGCAATCATGGTCTCGGACGAAGCAGTTCGACGATCGCATCAAGCAGCCCGGCAATCGAAGCGGCTTGCAGCGTTCCGACCGAGCGAATCAGAAGGCTTTCGTTTGCCGTAAACAGCCGCCCCGGACGCGCATAACTGGTGACTCGTAGTCCGCCTGAAGCAAAGTCGGCAGCATCAAGTCGAATAGCATCCGGATCACCAAACGGATTGCTGGTCAATTGGCAGAGAATCCAGTCACCGCGGCCGGCATCCGCAAGGCAGACTGCGGGCCGCACTTTCGATTGGGACAGATCGGAGAATGGAAACGGAACAAGAATCACGTCTCCGACTGAAGGTAGGACCATGCCGCATCCTCCTCGGGACGATTCCAGTCGGCAGCCAGTGCCGGTTCGGACAGCAGCGCCGCTTCTGTTGAATCGACGGCTGCCTCGTCAAGGACGGTAACCAGCGCGCGTCTGGGCGTTGACACCGAAATGTCCCCCAGCAACCGAACAACGCCGTTTGGCTCAATGACCGCTTCGATGGTCTGGATCATTTATCACCTCGTAAAGATTCTACGAGATGTGCGGCGGGCTAGAAATGAAGATTCACCGATGGCCCAACGCAAAATGGCGGCGGAAGCTGAACCTTCCGCCGCCGTTCGTTGACAGGCATCACCTTACTTCGGGCAGTTGCCGTTCGGGCAGGTGCTATAGCCCGGAACGTAGTTCGGGCAGCTCGGGCAGGTGCTCTGGTACTTGATCACCGGCGGCGGGGCGAGGGTCGCGACCGATTCGGTCGAGTTCGCCTGAGCGACGTCGGCGTAGCGTTCGACTGCCTTGGCGAGCATGTCCTTGCTCAAGTCGCCGCTGTGATGGAACGCCTGCGTGTTGCCGGTCTTGTCGCTGATGACAAGTCCCTTGCTGCCGACGGCGAACACCTGGGCCAGCTTCTTGCCGGTCTCAGTGTCGGTGTCGACGTACACACAAACGTACTTATCTTTCAGCAACTGAAACACCTTGGCATCGAACTGCCCGTCCTTCGAAACCTTCTCCCAGCCCGAGACGCCGCTGCCGATGAACACAGCGAGGGGCTTCTGACGCTCGGCCGCCCACGTCCGGGCTTCAAAGTAGCTCTTCTCCCACTTGGGCTGCTCGGGGATGTTGGCAGAGGCGAGGCTGCCGGCCAAGGCGACAATTGCGATGAAACTGCTCATTCCAGTCCTCCAAATCCTTGGTGCGAAATCTAGCTGCTCCGCCCTTCCCGTTCGGGGCGGATTGGACTTCGACCAATGGTAGGAGCCGATGAATGATGAACAACCCTGAAAACAAATAAAGTTCACACGAAATAGACAAAGTACGCCATGCACTATGGTTGCGTTCTGAACAAAAATGGATGATTTAACATTTCGAGATACGTCGATATGATGCAGAATGTTAGCTTGGATAATCTGCGCAGGATGTGACGACGGTTGTAGTGCGAAAATATCGTGAAAAGAATGGTAATTTGAGGTGATTGGGCGACGTTGATCGAGTCGGTTGTTTCCGGAATTCAATGACGCGAACGGATCGATGCTTCCATTTCCCCGTGAAGCAGTCCGTTTGTTGCCAGAATATCCGACTGAAACACGTCCACTGAGCTGCCGTCAGCTCGGCTGACCATTCCCCCGGCCTCTTCAATCAGGCAGACGCCCGCGGCAACGTCCCAGGCGTAGTTGTCGAAGGCCCAGTAGCCGTCGAAACGTCCGGCGGCCACGTAAGCCATGTTCAGTGCCGTCGAGCCGGTTCGACGTAACGCCTGTGCCTGAAGGGAGAAAATGCGCCACATCGCCAGATTGCGTTCCTGCGCGTCCGGGTTGGGCGGAAAGCCGGTCGAGATCAGCCCGCCTGCCAGATTCTCGACGGAACTGACGCGAATCGGCGTGCCGTTAAGAGTACAGCCGAGCCCTGTCCCGGCGGCAAACACTTCATTCTGCCGTGGATCATGGATGACGCCGACGACGATCTTGCCGGCTACCATCAGGCCGATCGACACACAATATGCCGGCACGTCATGGACGTAGTTGGCCGTGCCATCGAGGGGGTCGACGATCCAAGTGGGAGGGGCGTCCGCCGCCGGGCGACTGCGGGTGCTGCCGGGCGTATCCTCTTCTCCCACAAAGCCATGCGACGGAAACGCCTCCTTGAGGCAGCCGAAGACGGCCTTCTGGGCGGCGTAGTCCGCATCGGTGACCAGGTCGGCCCGGGCCTTCTCGCGAACTGCGAACTTTGAACGCCAGCTTTCCAATTGCTCGGCCCCGCGGCGGGCGGCTTCCTTCGCGGCGGACAACCAAGTTTCGATCTCGCTCATGGGGAAACACCCTTGCCCTACATTATGTATGCGTCGCTCAGGTCAATCTATCGCCGGCGTACCCAATCCGCCTGCTGATACCGGTTTTTAAGGACTTCATCGGTTCGCCCCTCGATATCGGGGAATGTTCCGATCGTGGCGTGCCACTCCGTGATCAGGCGATCACGCAGTACAGCAGCGGTAACGGGTAGATTCAACAGAAATTCGGCGTGGGTACGATGTGCCCGGTACTCGGGCTGCCGATCGGGCATCCGCAGGTAGCGGGAAGCGAGTTCAAGTTCAAAATCGTAGAGCAGGGTACCATGATGAAGAAGGTGCGTGCGTTTCCGCTGTTGGGCGTTGCCGCCACACTTGCGCCCCGCGACGACGAGATCGCAGATGCCGTTCATTCGTAGGTCAGCGATCGGTGCCAGTGCCCGCGAAAACCGGTCGAGAATCCAGCGGTACGACGGGTTGACGTGGCGCAGGGCCGGGTCGCGGTCGAATGACAGAATGAGGCTGAAGCACAGACAACCCCGGCCCAACAGCACCGTACCGCCCCCGCTGGAACGGCGCTGGATTTCAACTTGGTCCCGGTCGCAGGCGACTTCATCGACGTCCGCTGCCAGGATGCCGCCGGCCCCGAGGACGACCGCCGTCGTCGGCCATTCCCAGAATCGAAGTACCTCCGGGCCACCGCCTTCCGCCGCCAGCAGCAGTGCCTCGTCGACTGCCAGATTTTCTGCCAGTGTGGGCCAGGCGCGGTCGAGCAGTGCGAGTTCCATAAGATGTCATCTTAGCGACGCCCCAAGGCAGCACGCCATGAACCAATTGCAACCGGCCCAAATCGTTCAGTTCGCCCGACGGTTCCGCTTCGCGGATGGCCGGGTGCTGCGCATCCGCATGCGTCAACCGATGACCAGCCGTGCCGCGGGGGAGATCGTCCTGCGCGTCCTGTCGGCCGATCGCGGTGAGAAGCAGCGCCTGCGCATCGTCATTCATCATGTGGAAGAGTTCCGTTTCCAGCGTCGGCCCGGTCAATCCAAGTCGCGGCTGAAAGATGTGAAAATCGGCTACTTCAACGGGCTGTTCTACCTGAACCTTGATCCCTACGCGGACGATAGCCCGCCGGCTTTGCACGACTTTCGGGCGTCCGATGCGTTCATTGCCGGGCGGGAGTTTGCCTGGGAGATCGTCACGCCACGGCCGAAAACCTGAGGAACCTGTCGATGCAACTGATGCACAATGTCTACTTCACACTCAAGGATAAGTCCCCGGAAGCGATTCGGGCAATGGTGGCGGCCTGCCACAAGTACCTGACGGTGCAGCCGGGGATTGCGCATTTCGCCGCGGGAGCGCGCGACCCGGGTCTGACGCGCGAAGTCAACGATCAGGATTGGGACGTCGGCCTGCATGTGCAGTTCACGGATCGCGCGGCCCATGACGCATATCAGGACGATGCGACACACAACGTGTTCATCGCGGAAATGAAAGCAAACTGGGCGAAGGTGCGTGTGTTCGACTCGCTGGTGTGATGTTGCGACGATGGACATGAAAACCCTAACGTCACAGGCTCACACTCCGGAGATTCCCCGCATGGCAATTCGGTACTGGTTGACCCGGCCGCGACAGGCGATCGCGCGGGTCCGCTATTGGGTATGGGAAAAAATGAACCCGGACAAACCGTGGCTTTGCCCGGGCACGATCGCGTTCTGCGAGAAGCATTTGAACAAGTCGATGTCCGCACTCGAGTTCGGCAGCGGGCGAAGTACTCGCTGGTTCGCCGGGCTGGTCGGAAAGTTGATCAGTGTCGAGCACCTTGCCGACTGGCATGCGATCGTCACAAAGCAATTGGCCGATGCGGGGGTCACGAACGTCGACTATCGGCTGGTGCAGCTCGATCATCCCGAATCCGAAGGGGAGCGACCAAGCTACTCTCCGACGCCCGTTTACGTTGCGGTGGCCGACAGTCTGCCCGAACGCAGCCTTGGTTTCGCAATCGTTGATGGTCACTATCGAACAACGTGCGTTCGCCATCTTGTGTCACGAATGGCACCGGGGGGCTATCTCCTGGTGGACGATATCAACATGTGGCCCAGTCAATCAGCATTGCCAGTACCCGCCGACTGGAAAATCGTCGACGACAGCACCAACGGAGTCAAGCGGTGCATCATTTGGCAAGCGGCCTGACCGATGCGGCTCGATCGGGATGACTCCTATTTCACAACATCACGAAAACAAAGCCCTGTCACGTCACGCTGGAAGTTCAACTGCCGCGCGAGTTTCAACAACTCCGCGGCCTGGGCGGGCTGCCGTTGGGCAAGAACGGCCAGCAGCACTCGCTTGGTAGATGGATCGATCGGCAGTTTATTCGCCAGACCGCTGTCGTTCGGCAATTTGCCGGTCAGTAACTCCGCGAAGCGGCGGTCTTCCCGGCTTCCTTTGTTCAAGTCCTCCAGCAGCGTTGTCCATGCGGTGTCGGCGATGGCTTTGTTGCCCGTTTTGGTTGCTTTCAAGTACAGCAAGCCGTGGCGCGTGGCCGCCTGCGGATCGCCCGGCTCGACGGCAGCGGCGGCCTTGGACAGGTCACCACCCAGGAACGCGGATTCAAACGTCGGGGTCTGATTGTTGCGAAGGAATCCTGCAGCATCCTCCTCGGCGCAGCAGACAATGGCATTCAATGTCCGCCGGATGGTATCGCGTTCCGACTGCCGGCACTTTTGCAGCAACTCGTTCGTCTGCGTTTGGATCAGGGGCTTCTGGCCGCGAATGGCTGCCAGCCGGATCAACTGCACGTTAGCGGCCATCGCCTGACCCTCCGACGCGGCGTTTCGCTGGAACTGCTGCATCAGGCGATCGAAATCGCGGTTGGCGAGCAGTGCTTCTTCGTAGTAGCGCGAAACGATCGACTTGTCCCTCAGCAGTGTGACCGCCTTTTCCAAGTGTGCGCAGGCCTCGGCGAATCGTCCTTCGGACATCGCACGAAAACCCAGTCCCGAGAACGCATGGCCCGACGGAACCTTGGCCGTCGACGCCCGACGATAGAGCTTTTCGCTTTCATCCAGGTCCGGATCGGTCCGCCCGAGCAGATACATCGCGTCCGCATTGTCCGGATTCCCGGCCAGCAGTTTGCGATAGCGGGGTCTCAGATCAATCTCCGGGTGCGCTTTCTCCATTTGCGATCCGTACACACGATGCCACTCCATGAGAATCGGCTTTTCTTCAAGCCGGGGTTCCAGGAACGCGATCGATTCTTCGGGGGACATCGCCACCATCAGCCAGTACAAGATCAGCGTTTGACTGGGGTCAATCGTCAGCAACTGCTTGGCGAACGCCGCCTGTTTGTCCGGCTCGACATGGTCCTGAATGAGCGTCAGTCGCGTTTCGGGCGAAGTGTTCGGTTCAACGCCAACCCGAGTCTTTCGGACCGTTGAATTGCCTTTGACCTTGATCGACTGCGGGAACGGCTCGAACTCATAGTCGACATCCGGCAAAGCGTAGAACGGCTTGCCGAAGTGGATCGTGGCGGCCGAGGGTTCTGGTGGATTGGCCTTGGCGTAAGTCGCTTCTTCCTCGACAACCACGGCCCAGCGATCGGGATTGATCACGAATATGGGCGAGTCAAACGGCCGGCCCCAGAACGGCGTTTCAATCTTGAAGGTCTGCGGGTCGAGGCCAGGCTTGGCGTCGACGAACGCGACGGGAACATCCCCCTCTTCAACATCGATCGGCGTCGATGAGTTTGCGGCCAGCTTGTGCTGCTGTCCCTGCACTGTAACGGAATAAGGCTGATTGGTTCCGTTGATCAGGTAGACCTTGCGATTCTGTCCCCGGTAGAACGCTGTTCCCAGGTAGAGTGCCAGCAGGCCCAGCACCAGCAGAATTCCGACATACTTCGGAGCCTTCGACTTCCAGCCGCCTTCACGGTAGCCGGCCTGCTTCTGCCCGAACAGGTTCGAGGCGATCCGCTTCTCGGTGCCGCGATAACGGGTCGATTGCTTCCTCTGCTGAACGTATTCCTTCACATTCGCATAGTCCGGGAAGGCCGCATCGCGCTGATCCATCAGTTCCAGTGCTTCGTCGTGCTGACCGTGCGCCTGAAACTCGGTGACCAGCCCATAGATCATCCCGGCATTGTCGATCTTCTTTTCGTCAATGATATGCTGCAGGCACGGCCGGGCTGCTTCGGGCTGATGCTGGTGCAGGAGGGCCAGACCCAGTTGCTCGCGCACCGTCGGGTTGTCTTCCACACGCAGCGAGTTGCGGTACGCCTGTTCCGCATCGGGCCAGCGTGAGAAGAAGCCGTAGGAATCACCCACTTGTGCCTGCACCACGGCGTCGTCGACCTTGTCGCTTGCCAGCGTGGAGACTACACGATCGAGCAGCGGCTCATCCTGGTAGGCGGTCGCATGGACGATGGCTCGCACGATCGCATCGCGATCGTCCGGGTTCTGGCGGAGATTGTCGAGAACCTCCGTGGCGTCCGCAGCCTTGATCTCCTCCCACTTTTTCAGTGGAAGGTGGCGGTACTTCCGGCACTTCGCACACTGCCGCAGCACCCGCTGTTTGCCCAACGGAATCAGAGGGATGAAGAGGACAACGAAGTACAGCGTGGTATCGAACGATTCGAGCGTGCCCAGATGGCCGCAGCTCTCGCAGTGGTCGCGGATCGAATGAATCCGTTGCTTGCCGTAGTTCCAGGTTCCAATGCCGTTGTAGACGGTGGGCACAGGCCGACTCCTGAAGGTGTTCGAAGGATGTGGGACGGATTTTCTTAGAGTACAACTCCCTCGAACGCAGGACAGCCGTCAGAGCGAAACCTTCTTCAGTGTGATCGTCAACGCTTGCCCGTCGATCTTCGCGGTTGCGGTATGGGCGATACCGGCAAGCGGCGCAGCGGCCCATTCCTGCGTGAGCGTCTCGGCGGCGATGGTACTGCGATGGGCTTCAATCGCCTGCTTCAAACTGTCCGCTTCGGTGCCCAGATACAGCGCGATGCGGTCTTCCATCTGCAGGTCGGCATTCTTGCGAAGATCCTGCACCTGGCGAATGATGTCACGGGCCATGCCCTCGGCCGCGAGGGCGGGTGTGATGCGGGTGTCGAGAGCGACAAGCGTCAAACCATCTCGAAGTCCGATCCATCCATCTGCAGCGATGTATGTGGGCACTACATCGGCTTTCTCGATTGTATCGCCCGACAGTGCAATACTTCCGTTCTTCCAGAACTCTTCCGTTTGCTCCAATGTCATCGCTTCCAAGGCAGACTGAACAGTCCTGAGATTCGATCCATACTTCGATCCCGCCGTCTTCATGTTCAACTTCAACACTTCTCTCAAAATTGCCGGACGTTCCAGGTTTAGAGTTACGACCTTCACGTTGAGTTCGTCTCGTATCTGCTCGGCGAATTGGCCAATCGCCAGACGCTCGACAGGTGCGAGGGTTTCAAACTTTATCTCTGCCAAGGGCTGCCGAGTCTTTACTTTCGCGGCACTCCGTACTGCGCCACCAAGTGAGACTAAACGAAGTAGCGCCGCCATTCTTTCGGAAAGCTGCTGATCGATCAACGTCGCGTCGCCTTTGGGGTAGTCGCAGTGATGGACGCTTTCCGGCGATGCCGTTGGCATCGCCGTTAAACGGTCCATGGTGGGATTCGACGATGCCTCCGGCATCGTCGCTAACCTGACCCCTGACCCCTGACCGCTGACCCCTGCCAGATTCTGCCACATCGTTTCCGCCAAGAACGGGACAACCGGCGCGATCAACTTCGCGAACGTCGTCAACACGGTGTACAGCGTCTGATAGGCGGCTTGCTTGTCGGCACCCTGTTCGCCCTTCCAGAACCGCCGGCGGTTGCGGCGGATGTACCAGTTGCTGAGTTTGTCGTCGATGAACTTCTCCGCTTCGAGGCAGAAGTCCATGACGTTGAAACTTTGGAACGACTCGCGCGCCTTCTTGATCAGCAGTTGCAAGTCAGAAAGGATC
>Ga0105044_10013596_pt1 | contig 11041 bp, 6 predicted proteins | sample MAT01_FD_78092 | JGI IMG/M metagenome (GOLD analysis project Ga0105044, IMG submission 78092) | Freshwater microbial communities from Lake Fryxell liftoff mats and glacier meltwater in Antarctica - MAT-01 | ecosystem: Environmental > Aquatic > Freshwater > Ice > Liftoff microbial mat | place... | reverse complement strand
GATCCAAACCTGTAGGCTGAGCAGGAATTATTGCTAGGTCAGAGCGAAGCAAGATATTTAGGGTGATGTCTGACAGCATTCCACCACCATCTACAATTACATAGTCAAAGGATGCAGCAATGCTAGGAATCTGCTCTAACAACTCTGTTCCCTCACTGATCACGTAGGTTTGGATGGGCGGCTCTATTTTTGAGAGCCAGCGGGATGCTGATTGTTGTCCATCGCTATCGACAACAGCAACAGACTTGCCTTGGTTCGCCAACCACCAAGCAAGGTGGCAGGACAAAGATGATTTCCCGCAGCCTCCCTTCTGATTTACAAAAGAGATCACTGACATTTTTTTTCCTCAATAGAACTACTGACAGTTTAACTGTATAACCGTAAAACTAATAAACTGTTAAATGGTTAAACGGTTAAACCGTTAATTTGTTTGACGAACTCGAGTGCTAGTAGAGGGGCAACCTTGTACCCCTTAAACTAAGCTGCTGTGTATTTACGAGGTGGAGAAATTAAGATGATGTTTAAACAAATATGACACCCGTATTTAAGCTCTTAAAAGCATTGCTGAGAGAGAGACAGCCAAAGCCGTGGGCTTGATACCATCACTCAAAATTAAGTTCTTTTCATCTGTGTCTTTCACCAGTTCAGCAACAAAGGTTGAATTCTCCAACTGAGCTTTTGCCCCATCTGTGTAGTCACGTAGCAACTTTTGAACTGACTTGATGCCCTTCCATGTGTTCAACTTCTTGAGAGTATCTTTCACCGTTTTGCGATCGAGTCCATCGGGCAAGGAATCCAGAGTACTGATGCGCTGCTGAATCTTATTGAGGCGTTCCGAAGTAATGGTGACGTTTTCCAGAGTTTCAGGTTGAGCCAGTTCAGACGATCGCTGCTGCTTCAACTCTACTAGCTGGGTGTAAAGTTTCTGAGCCGATGAACGCAAGTATCTGGCAGAGAAGACATCTCCGGCTTCTGGTGTTTTGACCGCAGTGGAGAGTGCCACGCCATATCCGTCGCGCTCTCCGGTCTGGTCGTTCCAAAACAATAATTCCTGCTGATCTGAAATAGCTTCCCCGTTGGGACCGAAATATTTCACCGTGAGTGCGACCAACCCAGTTGGCTCATCCTTCTCGCCAGTCTTTCGTCCTAACGCAATCGGGTTGGCTTGATAGTCGTCTCCCATTGCTTGCAGTCGTTGGCTAATGTCTTCGCTGAACACGATTTCTTGCTGGGTGTAAAGGTCACGCGATGTTTCTTGCTGGCGGTAAAGCGTTTCCTGAAAGCTCTCTTGGGTCTGCCGTCTTGCCACAACCAGATCACGAATGAAGTTTACATACCCTGGCAAAATCGTATCGTCGAACAAGGTATCGCCATAAATAGAAGCACCTAAGTCATCCACATTCGGCACATCCTGAATGATGCCATCTTGCCCTGTCTGGTTCTCACCAATCAACTTCTTATTGAGGTTGGCAAGGCGGCTGGCTTGTCGTAGCAGTTGACTTTCGCTGTTGGCGTAGTAGATATAGAGCGTTTCGCAAGGGTGTTGCTTAGGGCGATCGATGCGACCGATGCGCTGCTCTAGGGTCATTGGGTTCCAAGGCAAATCAATATTGATCAAGTAGTCAGCATCTTGCAGGTTTTGACCCACCGACAGCGTTTCAGAACCGATCAGCACCATGACTTCTTCATCAGAGTTGGGGCGTTCTGCCACAGTCTTGCAGGTTGCCGCTGGTGCAAATAGACGAAACAGGTCTTGTCGTTTAATCCCTGTGCGTTGTCTGCTAGATCGTAAGGCATTATGGGGTGCGACCTGAATTGAGCGGTCGCCAAGGCTGGGGTAGTAACGCTTGGTTGAGCCGATCGCCATACCAATGCCGCAACTGGAGATCTCTTCGTCTTGAGTCATGTAGCGGTAGTAGTCGACTACGGTATCAGAAAAGATGGAGATGAGTAAAACTTTCTTGCCCTGGCTCACCAGTTCTCGAACCTTGCCCGTTACCTGCTCCCGCTTGTGATCTTTGACAAATTCATCCGCCAGCAAATCTTGGATTTCTTGCATCTGCATGAGGTCGTTATCACAGGCTGACCACATTAAGTTATAGACTCGACGAGCTTCCACAGGATCGGACTGCAACCGCCCGATTGCTAAGTCAATAGTGCGACGAAGCTGTTGTCGCTTTTCTTGCTGTTCCACTTCGGTTTGTTCTTCATCGTCCTCATCTTCTTCGTAGTCCTCATCCCAGGCTTCTCGATCGTTGAGAGCATCAAAGGCAGGCTGTTCTGGCTGATCTGACTCAAAGCCATAATGCAGTAGGATGAACTGCTTTAACCCGTTGGCATCTGGAGTAACGTTGCCCAAGCGCGATTGCATCTGCTCAATTCGCCCTCTGAAATTGACGATCGTGCGGCGGAGAGCATACATACTGGACTCTGCCCGTTGCAGGAAAAAGCGACGTTGGTTTTGCAGCAGACCGCGCTGTTCTACACTACCAGTCAGGTAACGAACTGGATCGGCAAAGGGGATATAGAGCTGGGTTTCAAACTGGGTAAAGATTTGCTCCAGTGCTTCTTCGGTGCTGCTTTCAAATTCAACAGGTAGCCACTCCGCTTGCCGTCGGGCATAGATATTGAGATCGGGCATGGCATCCCGTAGCATTTGGCGAGTGCGTTGCAGAAAAAGTTCCCGGTACGTCCGCCGAAACAAGGTGGAATCATCGGTGAATTGCTCCAATCCGGTTTCACGATTCTGGAACCATTGGGCGACTTCAACAGGAAAACCCGCTTCGGTGAAGCCTTCCGGTCGAGTCAGGAAAGGCTGAAGGATGTTGTAGATATCTTCGCGGCGGTTGTTCCAGGGGGTTGCCGTCAGCAGTAGGAAGTGGCGTTGCCGTTCAGAAGCGCGATCGCGTTCTCGAATTTGCAAGCAGAGCTTGTGAATTCGGTTCTTATAGTTGCGAATGCCCTCGTGTGCCTCATCAATGATTACCAGGTCGGGACCACCGTAGCGATTGAAGTCGTCAATAAAGCCGTTACCCTTTCGGCTCATCAGGTTTTTGTTGTAAAGCTCATAGTCGGTTTCACTAAAACCAAGTTCAGTCATCTCACGTTTCCAGTTATCGTGCAGCTTGCGGGCAGCAACGATCGCAATCTTGGCTTGTCCATTGGTAGCGCGGTAGAGCCGGGAAACAGTAGCTGCTAAACGGGTCTTACCCAAACCGACAGCATCGGCACAAACAGAAATACCAAAGTCTTGCATGACCCGCAGGCAATGTTGAGCACCTGACTTCTGATGTTCAAACAGTGTTCCTTGGTTCACCAGTTCATCTAGCAGGTCACTCCGCTCGACTCGAAACTGACGGGGACGCTGTTGTGCCAACCAGTAGAGGAAGTCGTTGGGTGTGCCGTACTGCCCAGACAAGATAAGTTCAATGGCTTGCTGGAATCCTTCAATCTCATCGAAGTTTGGCAGGGCTTCAACTTGGCTAACTTGGGGCGGCTGGGGTGGGTGAACGGTGTATTCTCCACCCATGTTGTCTTTAACACGAAAATCAGGAATGGGCTGGGGCGGGTGATCCGGGGAAACAATAAAGTCGGCGGTAATCTGCTCTTGGGTCTGCTCAGTGATGGTGACTTCGACCAGGGTGTTGTCTGGAACGGTGATGCTATCGACTCGACCGAGGTTGTCGCCTGTGATAATGACTTCGGTGGTTTCGCCGGGGGAGAGTGTATCAGGGGTAATCTGCTCAATATGGGGCTGGTGCTCTTGGGCGCGGCGATCGTACTCTTGCAACACCTGCTGTAAAAATTCTTGAGTCAGGTCATAGGCGAGGTCTTGACGCTGCCACTCACTATCAAACTCCTGAATACTTTGCTCGATGGTTTCCTGGTCAAGCTGCTCCCAGGAATAGAGAAAGGTAACGCTTTCAGCGTTGCGAGAATGGGCGGCACGGGTGAAGTTGTCGGAGCCTTCGTGCAGGATGTGGTTGTCGGAGCGATCGCTGAAAATACCTGTTTTCTTGTGATAGAGAGATCGTTGCTGACTCATCTTAATCAGCTTGATTTCTAAGAAACCCAAACGCACCAATTCAGCCATGATTTGGGTTCCGTTGAACGCATTTCCTTCAAGCCCCTGGAGAAATCCTTGCAATGTGCGTTGAATAAATTGGGCGCGATAGTCGGGATTGTGCAGCTTTTCGAGTTCTGCCACATCAGCACGTTTGGTAAACCCTTGCCAATCCATCAGCAGCCGGATTTGTCCTTCAGTCTGAACGATCGTTTGCAAAGGTTCTTCATAGAGTTTGAGAACACCACTATCAAAGTAGGCGGTGGAACGGCGGTAAATGCTGCTGCGCTCTAACATTTGAGCCGCGACCTTGTTGTATGGCTCTAGCTGTGTTGGTAGGTTATAGCGTCGTTTGATGCCTTTAATTTCTCGAAAACTGCCGCTAAGTAGGGCGGGTTCTTTGGTGGTGCGTTCCAGAGTCAAGAATTTTTCAATGACTTTAAGGTTGCCCGTGCGAAGCAGGGCGGGGGAAGGGAGATCGCCAGGTTGACAGGGATTGTAGGTATAGATTTTGGCAGTGCCAGGATCAATCCGAAAGATCTTATAGGGAACGGCTTTATCCTTGAAGCCCAGTAGAGAAACGATGTTTTTGAGAAAGTTGCCGCCCTTATCTGCGTCTCGATGCCGGAAAACCAGCCAGTGTTGACCACCTACACCTTTGACAGGACTTCCTTGAGACAGGTAGTAGGGGCGCTGCTGGCGAATGAGATCTTGGATGACGGCTTCAAGCATAAGGGTTAGGGTTCAAGAATTCTGACTAAGATCCGCAAAAGGTCTTCTAAATCGGCAGGAACACGGTAGAGATCGATGTCCTGAATTACTTCACGAGACTGGCGATCGAACTGACCGAACTGCCAAATATTTCCGGTTGAGATTGCCCCTTGCAGGATGGTTTGCTCCGAGTCTATCCACTGATCGAGGGCAATCAGTTCAATTGCAAGTTGCACAAAGCCTCGTTCCAAGTCTTCATTTTTGGCTTCAATTACGAGAAAGGTCTGGTGATTTTGTAGAAGGTAATCTAGGGAGCCTTTGAGTTGATTGCTGACGGCAACAGGATACTCAACGTTGAGGGTGGCTTGGGTGTAGTGCAACACATCCGTCAACACGGGGGCGATCAAGAATTCTCGCCGTGCCATTTCACTGGTTAGGCTAAGGCGGGGTAAGCTTTCTTCAATCCGAGCTTTGAGATCGGTGAGGCGATCGAGGCTGCCAGAATAGTGGGGCAAGCTTAAGGATCGGCGTTGGAGAGAAACCTTGAAATACGCCAGAATGTCTTGGGGGGCAAAGTTGAGTTTAAAGTAGTCAGCAAAGGTATAGGACTGATCGGGTTGAATAATTGCTGCTCTGGGCATTGCACGAATTCTCTCTGTTGGGGTTACTCGATCGGAAATCCAGGAATGGCTTCATCAATCTGCTGCATCAGGCGCATGGTTTCTTGTAACGCCACTACGATGCGCTGATAGTGGGTAATGTCATTTTCGTTAAGAGTGCGTCCTTTGCGGTCTTTCAGCCATTTATGACAGACTTGATATCCTCCTACATAGAATTCCCAGACAGATTTTGGGACTCCGGTAAATTTGTCTCCTTTCTTGTTAATCAGAACACTGCTGGAGCTGTCGTCATATTTTGGATGTCCTGGGTCAACAGTTAGATTGCCTCCAGCGTCTACGAAAGCAGTAGCAAGCATATCAAGCCTGGGAGATTTCATCAGATGCAGGGCTACAAGTTCTTCACCATAGGCTGCAAGCTGACGGAAAAGATTGTTATCGATAGTCAAAGGAATGCGAGGAAAGTCAACTTTGAGAAGATCAATGTATCGAGTTCGATAGAGGGGAGAATGAAGAATAGCATAAATGTAATAGAAAACGAGTTCAGCGGAAGGACAGTATCCAAGTTTTTTTTCGAGTTCGTCAATAAATGTTTGGGATAAATTAGGAGACTTGTTTTGACTAAGGAGCGATTTCTGTTCTTTATCGGATTCCGCATAAACAAATAGAGGAAAGTAGTAGTTATACTCCCTTGTATTTATCGATATTGCATTTCCATCACCAGGACAATTTGTAACGAATGAATGCTGAAAGCTATTAGTTGAAAGCTGCCTAACCGTCACTAAACACAAATTATCTTGCAATAAATGCTTGAACACTTCAAAGCGAGGATAGGCAATAAATCCCTTACTAGTGTTTAAATAGCAAGTTTTGCGTAGATCAAATGGTCTATACAAAACATTAGTAATACTCGCACTGTAGTCATCCACCTTTGACAGTGCCTTTCTTGCCCATGCAATCTGCCAGTCACGACCATCAGCAGGTAGACTATATTTGACTCTAACCTCATCATCAGTGAGCGTCAGCAAGTCATGACTTGCTGTATTTAGCTCATCTTCAGAGTATTGAATTGCTAGACTGTCTCTTTTAGTTTGAAAGCCAGAAGAACTTAGAGGAAATATATCAGTAACTAAATATCCATTTTCATATTCGGCTCTCAGATCAAAATCCTTTTCACAAAAGAAGAAAAACTTTGAACTTTCTGGGTTTAGCTCTTTCCAATAAGTAGACTGAATATCATTTTCAATTAGATACTTATACTTCTTTAAGCGATCTCCATAAACTTCGCTGAACACAGCTTTGCCTAATTCAATCTCTTTCTGAGGAAGCTTTTCACCTATAAACAAACTTACTCCCTGCTGAATATCAAAAACGTTTTCGTCCTTGCTTCCATCAGGAGACTTTTCTTTCATTAAAACACTGCCATGTAGATCGAAAATTTGAATTTTGCTAAAACTCTCCAGCAAGCTTTTTCTCATTTGCCTATGAACTAAGCCAGAGAGAAAAGAGTGGTTCGTAATAAATGCTAGAATGCCATATTTTGTTACATCTATTCGATTTTGAGCAAAGCGAATAAATTTTATATAGTCATCGTCAAGATTGAGCTTCCTTTCATTCAATCCTTCTTTATATTTCTGCAATAAACCAAGAATCCAATTACCTTTATTCGAGGAACTAATTGAATACGGAGGATTACCAATAACAATCATAATCGGCTCATTTTTTTTTACTCTTGCTGCTTGATTAGCTTCTTCTGCTATAAATTCTTCAAACAAAGATTCGGTCTTTTCAATGGCATCATCTAAGGTATTCGTCAGATAAACCTTCAAACGTTTCCCAGTATTGAACTGATAGCCAGTTTCTTCCAAAAACAAGCCCAGTTTGAGATGCGCGATCGCGTAAGGAGCCATCAGCAACTCAAATCCAAAAATGCGAGGCAACAATCGTTCTTTCACATACCCTGACCACGATTTATCCTCTAAGCCAACTGTCAGCAGTTCTGGGTTCTCCTGAAACTTTCGATGAATCTCTTGAAAAATCCACAGCAAAAACGTTCCTGTTCCACAAGCCGGATCAAGAATCATCACCTCTGGGTCAGCCAGCCCCAACGGTTTATCAAACTTCTCCTTCAGCAAAATATCGACAGAGCGCACCATATAAGAAACCACTGGCTCTGGAGTATAGTAAACTCCTCGCCGCTCCCGCATCTTGGGCTTATAGGCTGTTAAAAAGTCCTCATAGAATCGGATCACAATGTCTTCGCGGTTCATTTTGGCGCGAAAGTCAGCCAAAATTGCATCCATCTTGGCAGCCCTGAGAATGCTAAAAACCTCAGCGATCGCGTCTGCCAGATCTTCACCCAATTCAGCGATCGGCTGCTGAGACACATCCCGAAACAGCCGTCTCAAAAATGGGTTTGTCTCCGGCAATCGCTCCCAAGCATTTTGGCGGTTAAAGTCCGTCTCCTTACGCTCCGGATTCTGCTCTTCTTGCCGTCTGCGCTCATCAACGGTATAGCTGAAAACCCTAGCAGTAAACAACCCATAGGCGATCGTCTGAGCATAAATGTCAGCAAAGCTGTAATCCTTGTCATTATCTGGCTTCAACTTCAACGTCGGCAGAAGTTCGCGCTGGAAACTTGTCAGCAGAGTATGAAGATATCCATCCAGTCGCTCTGCCTCATAGACAGTCGGAATTGCCTGCTCAATCTTGCGAGACACTTCTGCCAGTCTTGTCGCCAACTCCTTCGCCGTTTCGATCGGCTTGTAAAACGCCCACTCCACCAGGGGAATCACTGACAGCGCCTTCTCCTGCATTCGGTCAGTTCGAGCCAATTCAGTTTGCCGTAGCCGATTCAGCCGCGCCTGCAAATCTTGCTCTGTCCAAGCAAACGATTGAATCTGCCGTCGCCGCAATTTTCCCTCAGATGGAAGAATCATTGCCACCCGACCAGAGCGATCGGCATCTGGAAGCAGCAGGTACATCACGGGTTTATTCGGCTCAATCCGAACGATGTAATGCCCATAGATTTCGTTCTGCTGCTCGTCAGCCGTGAGAAATTGGGAAATTTCATCTTTGCCCAAGTGATTGAGTTCAGCGTAGAAACCGACGGCGATCGGGCAGGTATCTTCTGCCTCGTCTTCATCTACACCGGGTCGCAAAAACCAGAACCGAGAACCCTCAGGGTCACGTTGCTTCAAGGGATACCCCAACAACAGCCGCAGCGCCTCAACCCGCTTTTCTTGACTTCCAACTGACACGGGCTGCAACTGTTCTGGAAAAATTGACATATCCCTTAAACCCAATACTGCTGTCTTAAATAGCCATCACACAAAGGGACACACCCCGCTCCATAGTACTTCAGGCAGTTTTAGTTGACCCAGCCCGATTTTTGAAGCTCTCAAAGTCGATCGCTGGATTTGTGCGGGCATCCTCTTCGACTTCTTTATCCAACTGACCTAACGGGTCGATCCAATCAAAAACCAGTTGACCGCTATGATTTCCCAAAACTTCCATTGCTAGGCGCGCTCCTAATTCATTCTTCTCCGTTGCGAGGCAAAGTGACGAGTTAATAAACAGCAGAGGTTTGTTGTACAAACCATCTTCGTATCCACTCTCACGCAAGAATTTGATGACTTGGCGAATCTGTTGCAGCGATAAGCTGTCTCGAAGTTTGGCGATCGCCCTTAACTCCAACAGTTGCTCCCAGATATACAGCACTACCGGATGCTTAAGATTACCAATTTTCTCCGGTTGGACTAATCTGGTGTGATCGAAGTAGCTCAACTGCCCGGACTTCAGACCAGTCAACGCCATGACCTCTTTTCGAGTAAACCCTTTAGTAACCAAGTTGCATCGCTCCCTCACACAATTACTCACTGTCAGAAATTAAGAGTTTCTGTTAGTACTCTATTCAACCCTGATTGAGGTTGTAAAGGAACAGTTAAAATTTTTAGATTTTTTTCAAACAATGTTTGAAAAGTGATCTTTATTTTAGAACAGCGGGAAGACTATAGGTGAATAGATCAAACAGAAGGTATCCAAATGTCTCACAACACCAGAAGCGACTACCATCGCGGGGTGTCTCAGCTTTCCCCCCCTCACTTACGTATTGGAGAAGTTTCATGAAAATCACTGCTGCATTAGTCAAAGAGCAAAGCGTGTCGTTTGCAGTTATCACCGTGAAAGGTTGGGCACTGAACTCTTCAGAGCGAGACGGCACAGCAAATTCGTACCGAGCCTGCTTTCCTGGCTTCAACATCATTTTGATGTCGCAGGACAGCAGTGGTAGAGCCAAATTCTATGGGAGACAGGACATCGTTCGATTCCTTCAAAACGTCCCGACTCACGCTCTGCCCTGGAAAGAGTTCACGTTTTCCAACTAAACACGATCGCCCCAATCACAGCACCGAGCCAGCCCAAAGCGTAGTAGCCGACGATCGCGGCAATACCCAAAAGCAATATCGAGCCGATCGAGATTCCTTGCCCAGAAAGCCGTCGATAACCACGCTGCAATTTCCGAACCCAAGCAGATTCTTGACGATTGCCCAAAACTGGGTTCTGCCGATCCTTGATCCATGCGTCACGGTGATGAAGCTGCTCATGACAAGGTAAGCAAACTGGAAAGACATCAGTACCAGGGCGTTCTCTTCCAGCGATCGCCCCTCGCCAGTCTCGATAGCGAACGTGATGGACTTCTCGAGATGGAGCATTACGGCAGAGACAACAGACGCGGTTTGTGGCTTGGTGCGATCGTCTGGCGGTTTGGCTCCAGTTATCCGCGTAACGATCCGCGTAAGTGTGAGTACGAAAAAATCTCATTGGTCAACTCTCCATAAAACAACTTGCGATCGGTAGCTTGAGTCTGGGTTACTGAAGAAACTAAGACAGAAGGATCAAAATTGAGGGCAAAACTGTCAACGCGACATCAGCTACTTTTTGACCTCTTTATTGAATCTTTTCCCACACGATCTACATCTCCATTGCACTCCTCTAGAGCCTAAATCTTGAGAACCACACGTAGGACAAGTGGGCAAAACGGGCAGGCAAGGCAAACCCCCTATAGGAGAATCGGGCAGGCAATCGGGCAAACGATTTACCAATGCTTTCAGCGTTTCATCGGGCAACAATTGGGCAACGTCGGGCAAGCTTTGGACAGGTTCGGGCACAATTTGGGTTGATCCGGGCATCGGCTTTACGTAGCCTTCTATACCCTCTGTAAAGCTAGGTAATAGCTCCCAATAGGGGTCTTTGCCAGGGATAACAATTAGAGCAAATCTGTGAGCATGAGCCTCATGAGAATCAATAAATTGCAGCTTATTTCTGCACTCGCACCACTCGCTGATCTCGTGATATTGCCCCTTAAGTTTGGCTTGAATGCTTACCAATTTGGGTGATTTCTCGATCGCGTGTATGGCAGATTCCCCGATGTAGATAGCCGCAAAGTTACCCATATCAGTCCACTCCAAACCGACCCGACCCACGTTAGAGCTTTGACCCATAAAAAGAACGTATAGCCCCCTGATATGCCTAGCTTTCTTAGCGATCGTCAGCAATGCTTTCTTAACATCTCTGTCCTTTTGGCACTGTCCATCTAACTCATCAAATACATGAAATGTACGATCAGTTAGTCTTACTTTGTTTTCAACAT
>Ga0105044_10013593_pt1 | contig 11043 bp, 12 predicted proteins | sample MAT01_FD_78092 | JGI IMG/M metagenome (GOLD analysis project Ga0105044, IMG submission 78092) | Freshwater microbial communities from Lake Fryxell liftoff mats and glacier meltwater in Antarctica - MAT-01 | ecosystem: Environmental > Aquatic > Freshwater > Ice > Liftoff microbial mat | place... | reverse complement strand
TACCGTCGACCTCGGCGAGGTTATCAGGGCGGCCGTCGAGCGGTAGACCACCGGGTCGGCGAGAACCTCTTCGAGAACACGGTCGGCGTCGGTGCCGTCGGTGATCGCCGCCTTCCAGAGGCCCCATCCGCGGGCGCGCGCCCAGGTGTCGGCGTCGTGGGCGACCTCGGCGGCGAGCATCCGGCGCTCGTGGGGAGTGAAGTACGTCTAGGCGATCGCGAGGTCGCAGGCCGGGTCACCGACGCCGCAGGTGCCGAAGTCGATCACTGCCGCGAGACGCCCGTCGCGGAGCAGGATAGTGCCCGGCGCGATGTCGCCGTGAAACCACACCGGTTCGTGCGGCCACTGCGACTGCATGACGCCTCCTGCTTCGGCGCCATGTCCGGCAGCTCTAGCGGCTCCATTTCACGCCTCCCAGCAACTCGCTGATCCGCCCATGCTCGCGAGGACGATTCCAGTCGGCCAGATCCGCGAGCACAAGCCCGAGCGGAATCGGTCGTGACGGAAGATCCTCGACGACGTGCAGTCGAACGTTGGGAGAGTCGGAGGCCACGAGCAGGTTCTCTCGTGTGAATGACTCGAGACTGCTGACGGTCACGTAGCCCTCGAGCTCTCGAGCAGACGACATCCCGGATCGTTCGTCGCTGATCCCGGATGCAACCATCCGCTCGTCACGAGCGATCTCACCAAGGTCGGCCGGGTTGGCCGAGAGGTTCTCGACTCGGAGTTGGCGCGACTTCATCCATGAACTGAGCAGGGCTGCAGGGTTGGAGATGACGGACATCGGCATTGGATCCGCCATGGATTCGGCCGGCTACTCTGCTATGACCGCGAGCGTTTCGGCGACCCTGTGACGTAACCCTGGCGACAAATCTGATCCGGTGAACCTCGCTGAGCCATACGACGAGACCTGGCGCACGGTGCCCATCTCGACGAGACTCACCCTGACTCGTAGGGTATTGGTAAGGTGATTCAGTGACTGAAGTTGTGATCGTCGACGACTCGGAACAGGCAGGAGCGCTCGTCGCGGGTGCCATGGTTCGTTTGATCACGGAGAAGGCCGATGCGGTATTCGGGCTGGCAACCGGTTCGGCTCCGCTTCCCGTGTACACCGCGCTGGCAGAGCGGGTTTCTCGCGAAAGGATCGATGTATCCCGCGTTCGCGGATTCGCGCTCGACGAGTATGTGGGTCTGGATGTGGCCCAGCCGCAGAGTTACCGGTCGGTCCTTGTTCGGGAGGTCGTGGAGCCGGTCGGCTTCGATCCTCGGCGGGTCCACGTGCCCAACGGTGCGCTGGACACGATTCAAGGCGAGGGTGAGAGGTACGAGAAGGCAATCACTGAGGCAGGTGGGATCGATCTGCAGCTGCTCGGGATCGGTACGAATGGTCACATCGGGTTCAACGAGCCCTCGTCATCGTTCGCTTCCCTCACGCGCATGAAGACACTTAGCCGCCAGACCCGAGAAGACAATGCGCGGTTCTTCGATTCACCCGATGACGTGCCGATGCATTGCATCACGCAGGGCCTCGGCACGATTTTGAGAGCGCGCCATCTGGTGTTGCTAGCGTTCGGGGAGGGCAAGGCGACCGCAATCGCAAGGGCGGTCGAGGGGCCGCTCACCGCGAAGATCCCGGCATCGGCGGTCCAGCTACATCCACGCGCAACGGTGATCGTCGACGAGGCTGCTGCGAGCCAGCTGACCGATGTTGAGTACTACCGCTATGCTTGGGACAACAAGCAGGGGTGGGAGAAGATCTGACCCGGCCGACTGGCCCAAGCAGAGCGGGCCGGGAACGTGGAGATGGTTTGGGTCAAGCCGGTCAACTATTGGCACGACCTTGGATTTCGGTCGACTTCATCTCGATCCACGTGCTTACGCCAGTAAGAATCGGTTCGTTAGAAAAGGCGAGCTTGATTCCGCCCAGCAGCGCTCCCCCCGCACCCTCGAGAAGCGATGCACCGGGCGCGAGTCGAGAGAGCTCGCGGGCAAGCGGCTCCCAAAGGACTGCTCCCACATCGAACAAGCCCCCAGCGGTCGCCACGGGGAAGGGAACTCCTAGCAGGCCAGCGGATCTTGCCGCCGCGACGGCGCCTTCGGCCAGGTCTCTCGCGGCTTGTTCCCAGATATAGACGGCAGTTGGGTCGCCAAGGGCCGCCGCGTGGGCCACGCCGCGACTGAAGGACGCGATGACCTTGGACGGATTTGGGCTGGTGTACACCGCCGCCATTGCTTCCGACGTGCCACCAAAAGTCTTCACTACCAGGGCGTGAAGTGCCTCCGAACCACGCATTCCATCAGCGAATCGAAGTGCAGAGTCCAGCCCTCGTCGACCGATGTCATATCCGCTGCCCCGGTCTCCACAAAGCGGACCTGACCCATCAACGGGATGGGGTGACCCATCGTGACCCAGCGCGAGGATCACCGAACCGGTACCTGCAGCAATGACTACACCGGCGGTCACACCCAGCGCACCAATGTACGAAGTCACGACATCGCTCGTCACGATGTAGCGTCGGGATTCGCTCACTGCCTGTAATGCGCCGAGAGCCAAAGCGGTTGCGTGCGGGCCCGCGCGGAGTACCCCATTGAGACCGATGCAGGAGGTGTGCAGCCTCTCAGGTATTCCGAGCCCGCCAACAGTTTCGCGCAGGCTGTTCGTTACGTCTTCCAGGCCGCCCGGGCTCTCTATGATGGCCAGTCCTGGTCCAGTGGAACGCGCAATTTCCACGCCATCTGCATCCGTGACTACGGCCTCGGTCTTTGACTTTCCACCGTCGATTACCAGACGTAGTTGAGAAGTATTCGATTTCACCACAGTTCCAGACGGTCGCAATTTTAGCTGATGATGAAATGCGAGTTGGAGAAGGTTCTATTAGCAAATGCGCCCGAGGGCTCACGGTCGCTGTTGGTGTCGGTGACTTTGTAAAACCGATACTTGTCACCTCGGTAGATGGCTTCGGTATACTCAACAACCCGGTCGTCTTGGTCCGTTTTTGTCGTTGTGACGAAGAATGCAGGCGAGTGAACTGGGACTCCCAACAATTGAGATTCCACCTGATCAACAGTGGCAGCCCTCAGCACTTGGCTTGATCGTGTCACCTTCACATCGAACTCGGTTCGATAAAGTTCATTCATGTCGAAGCTGGTGAAATGTTCCGAAGTCAGGTTAGGAAATATATGCCTTGGAAGGTGGAGCCTTTCGATCGCCACTGGTTCATCGTCCACCCGACACACGCGCACTACCTTGGTGACTCTAGCGGATGGCGCCAACTGGAGTCGAAGTCCGATCCGTGAACCTGTATCTTCTTGGACGATCTCCAGCGTTCTGGCTTCAGCCCTCGATGTTCCATCTACGGAAAAATGCGCAAAAGGGCCCATGCTGTTGGCATGGAGAACCTGGGAACGCATCACAAATGTGCCTTTTCCCGCAATACGGCGGAGGTATCCTTCGTCGATGAGAAGATCCAGTGCTTTGCGCACCGTCATTCGAGCTGCGCCAAGGCGTTCAGAAAGCGCTCGCTCGGGCGGCAGGCTTTCGCCATCTTCGATCGTAGAAATCAACTCAAGAAGAGAGATGCGGATTAACTGATGCTTTTGAGCATTAGTAAGTTTCGGATCGCGAAGGATCGCGGGGTCGTACACGGAACCCTGCGATTGCATACCGCAATTATGCACCAACGGTCTATCTAGTCAATGCTCCGCGTTGAATAACAAGAAGCCTTCACTTAGCTGATGTTCGTTGCCTCATTTGATGTCGTCCGCTTGGTCGTGCGGCAGTCAGTGGTGAGTGTCGGGCCGGGACACGCCTGTTTCCATGGAGCTCACGATGTCGCAACGGCAAGCGGTCACGAAGAAGAAGGCACTGGCGTATCGCAGCGCGTGCTGGGCGGCGAAGTTGCGGATTTTAGACGAGCATCGACTCCGACGACGGGTCGGAGTTCATCAGCGAGCACCTCTACCGGTAGTGCCTGGACAACAAGATCACCTTCACCAGGGTTAGGGCCCGATACTCCAACGACGGCGCCCGAAACCTGCGCCGAGCTGGCGGTCCTGAACGAGATCTGGGAGGCGCATCGAACGTTCACGGACTACTTGCTGCCACGGCAGAATCTGGTGTTCAAGCACCCGTACTGGCGCGAAGCGGTCAAGAGATACGTCACCGCGACCATCCCGCACCAGCGGCCGCTCGCGTGGCCCGGGATGCGAAAGACGCCCATCATCCGCATGCGAGCCGAATACAAGACCCCCAAAGCCGCGGCGGTCTCACGACACACCCTCACCCTCACCGGGCAGCTCCAACCGTCGCCCTTCGGCTCAGGACGTCATTCAGTCGCGTTCGTCTGGAGTATGCCGCCGGCCGCTCGCCATCGCCTCGAAGTCGGCAAAGAATTGCTTGCGGCCAGCGAGCGGGGTGGGCTACGATCTCAGATCATGGCCTAAAGGTGTAGACCGATGGATCAGGATGCACTGATGGTGTCGTGTTTTTCGATCACATTCGAGTAAGGAGAAGAGACGATGAAGTCAAGAATCGCCCCGGTGGCCATTACGGTGGCAGCGGTAATGATGGCGCTTGCAGGATGTTCCGGAGGTTCCGGAGATTCAGGGGGTGGATCTGATCAAGTCACTCTTCAGTTCGAGAGTTGGCGGCCTGAAGACGCGGCAATCTGGAACTCGAAGATTATTCCTGTCTTCGAGAAAGACAATCCTGGAATCAAGGTTCAGTTCGCGCCGACAAAGGCCACCGAATACGATGCCGCTCTCAAGACGCGTCTTCAGGGTGGTACCGCAGGCGATCTGATCACCTGCCGATCTGGTGCACTTAACAGGGAAAACATCGAGGCGGGATTCATCGAGCCGTTGAAGGGTTTTACGGGACTATCCAACTTCGATGACCTGTCGCTTTCGTACTGGGCCTCGACGAACGGGGACCCCTACTGCGTGCCCGTTGCTTCCGTGATGGCGGCGTTCTTTTACAACAAGGACATCTTCACGGAGTTGAATCTGAGCGTACCGAAGACAAATGCTGAGTACATGAGTGTTCTGCAGGCCATCAAATCCAACGGGAAGTACGTGCCATTGGCGTTCGGCGCGACTCCAGGAGATGCGTGGGTTCTCGCATACATGGGACTCTACAGCGAAGGTCCAAACTATTGGCATGGAGAGGAAGGCCGACAGGGCCTCATCGACGGGAGCAAGAAGTTCACGGATCCGGAGTTCGTTCAGGCGCTGGCGGCACTCAAGTCTTGGACTCCTTTCATGCCCGATGGACGGGCGAGCGTGACGTATTCTGATGCAACGCAACTTTTCGCTCTCGGTAAAGCCGCGATCTTCCCGAGCGGTTCATGGGATATCAGCGCGGTTACCGGGTCGACCGGTCTCGACGTCGGTGTCTTCGCACCGCCGCTGCCCAAGGCAGGGGACCAGCTCTACGTCCAGAGCCACCCCGACATGGGTATTGGCATCAATGCGGCTTCCCAGCACAAGAAGGAAGCACAGGTGTTCCTGAACTGGGTCGCGTCCCCCGCCTTCCAGACCATTTACGCCAATGCTCTTCCGGGATTCTTTGGGATGGGCAAAGAGCCGGCGAAGCTCGACAACCCTTTGGCGCAGGCTTGGGCCGACCTTAAGGTTGGCGCCGAACTCACGCCTCGGGTGGAGGACATTCTGAGCGGTGGGAACCCAGACTTCGAGACGACGATCGAGAACTCGTTGCAACTCATGATGACGACAGACAAGTCGCCTGAGGCCGTTGCCGACGAAACTCAAAAGGGTCTCGAGAATTGGTACAAGCCTCAGATGAAGTGACAGGCAGTGTAGTGCCACGCTCGACTTGCATGGTCGAGCGTGGCACCGACATCTCCTATCGGCACACACTGGAAGGTTCGTGCGAGTGCGTACATCTAATTCGATTCACAACGCTGCAACGAAGTACCGCTACTTGATGCTTTTTACGCTGCCGGCTCTTATCTTCTATGTGGTGTTCGCGGTTTATCCGCTGTTCGCCACGTTCGTCATCAGCCTGTTCCAGACAACCAATGGGGATGGTTCCTTTATCGGCCTGGACAACTATGTCTATCTTTTTACTGATCCGACGCAGAGTGGACATTTCTGGCACGCATTGCTGAACAATCTGGAATTCTTCGCTATCCACCTGATCGTGCAGCTCCCCATCGGACTGTTGCTGGCGGCTCTAATCACCTCCGATGCGGTGAGGCGGTTGACAGGCTTCTACCGGACAATCCTTTTCATTCCTGCGACGCTGTCCGTCGTTATTGTCGGATTCATTTGGCGCATGATCATCAGCCCTTTGTGGGGGATCATCGGGTTCCCGCTGCTCGGAACAGAGGCAACTGCGTTGCCGACTTTGTCCCTGATGTCGATTTGGCAGTGGATAGGGATTCCTATGATCTTCCTCTACACGGCACTAATCGCAATCCCCAAGGACATCCTCGAAGCTGCACGTGTCGACGGCGCATCGGGGATGCGAACATTCTGGGCGATCAAGTTTCCACTTATCAGACCCCAGTTCGGGTTAATCACGATCCTGACGTTCATCTGGACGATGAATGGTTTCGATCTCATCTACTCGCTGATGGGCGGTGCACCTGGTCCCAACTACAGCACCGATATCCTCGGAACTTTCTTCTTCCGTACATTCTTCGGATTCAACAACGTTGTCGGTGACACGGATTACGGCGCCGCGGTTGCAACAGTGATATTTCTATTCATTCTCATTTCTACCGCTGGCTACTTCTTCGTACTCCAGCGTCGACTTAAGCCGCACGAACTTTAGGGATCCTGACAATGTCACAAGTTTCAGTTTCACGTCGACAGGCAACCCGCACCGCTCCGGACGAGAGCCGCGAGGCACGCCGACGAAGGAGAATGTCGCCGAGCGTTTTTCTGGTTCACGGCGTGCTCATCTTCTTTGTTGTGATGGCACTGGGGCCAATACTCATGACAATTATGAATTCACTCAAGACGCAGCAGGGCATCTTCAGCGGGCCATTCCAATTGCCTACTGCCACTACCTTCAGCATCGACGGATACCTCCGGGTTACCCAACTCGGAGATTTCGGCACTCTCTATTTCAACAGTGCAACGGTGACCATCGTCACCACAGGCCTCACTGTCGGATTGGCGACCATTGCGGCATTCGCCATTGTCGAGTACAAGATCAAGCTCGCACCTGTGTTGAGCGGATTCTTCATTATCGGGATCATGCTTCCGGTGAGACTGGGCACTGTCAGCCTGTTACAGATGATGTCGTCCTGGAATCTCGTCAACACAACACTGGCTTTGATCCTCGTGTATACCGGCATGAGCCTTCCGTTGGGGGTAGCCCTGATGGTCACCTATTTCCGCTCGGTCCCGCAGGAGCTCAAAGATGCCGCGCGGATCGACGGAGCCGGTGAGGTCCAAACGCTCTCTATCGTCACACCGATGGTGCGCCCGGGTCTTGGCGCGGTTGCGGCCCTAACGATGTTGCCCATCTGGAATGATCTTTGGTTCCCGTTGATACTTGCTCCTGGCAGATCGACACAAACCGTGACACTCGGTGTTCAACAATTCATGGGCCAATACGACAGTGACTGGCCAGCGTTACTCGCCGCGCTCACTCTGGGGACGATTCCGCTGATATTGCTCTTCCTTATCTTCTCAAAGCAGTTCATCAAGGGTCTAAGTGAAGGGTATGGAAAGTGACAGATTTTGATGTGGTTCTTAGCGATGCTCGCATCGTGACGCCCACAGGTGTTGTAAACAAGGGCTGGATTGGAATCCTCGGCGGAAAGATCAGCGCAGTCGAAGAGGGTTCCGCTCCACAATTGGCGCGATCCGTCGCCTCACACAGCCTCAATGGCGCGTGGCTTGGACCAGGTTTCATCGACGTTCACGTACACGGATCCGACGGAATCGACGTCATGGAGACCGATGAAGACGGATTGCGAAGGCTCTCTCGTTTCTTCGCAAGACATGGCGTCACATCATTTCTCGTGGGCACCTACACCTTGGAACGCGAACGCATTCTCGAAACGCTTCGGTTGGTAAAGAGAACGGGAGAACGTGTTTCTGGCGGTGCCAATATCGTCGGTGTCTACATGGAGGGTCCGTTCTTGAACCCCGAAAAGAAGGGCGCACACCCCGAGGAACTCTTGCGCGCGATTGACCGTGAAGAGGTAGTGGAGTACCTAGATACCGGTGTGGTTCGAGCATTTGTTATTGCGCCAGAGCTGACGGATGCAGATTGGCTGATCCACGAGTTGGATCGCCGTGGTATCACTGCGGTCGCAGGCCACACCAACGCGACGTACAGCGAACTCGAGCACGGGATGGAACAGGGTGTCAGGGCAATCACTCACACATTCAATGGGATGCGAGGACTTCACCACAGGGAGCCGGGCGCCGCAGGGGCAGCACTGCTTCTCGACGACCTAACGTGCGAGCTCATTGCCGACGGCATGCACGTAGCACCGGAACTTATGCCACTATTTTGGCGGATGAAGGGACCAGACAGGATTGCTTTGATCACTGACGCTGGCCGAGCGGGAGGGCTTCCGGATGGCAAATATAGCAGCGGTGATCGCGACTTCGTGGTGAAGGACGGAGTCGGACGATTACCGGATGGCACGATCAGTTCCAGCGCTAAGACATATGACTATGACTTCGCCTTGTTCTGTCGATACGCGGGAGTGTCGTTTGATGAAGCTTGGCCGACAGCAAGCAGCACGCCCGCTCGAATCGCCGGAGTTTATGAAAGTAAAGGGAGCATCGAAGTGGGCAAGGATGCAGACATTGCTGTGCTTTCAGAGGACGGGACGGTCGTTGGTACCGCGGTGAACGGTGAATGGCTTCCCACCAGTGGGAGCTCATTGTGAGTAAGCGCCGGGTAGGAATCATCGGAACAGGCTTCATGGGCGGGGTCCATGCCGAAGCATGGCAGGGAACTAGTGCCTCATTGGTAGCAATCCTTGAGCACAGCACGGAGTCGCGAATTGGTGATATGGGTCGTTACGGCGCGACAATCTACACGGACCTTAGAGAATTTCTGGCCGCCGTCGATGTCGTTGACATCTGCGTCCCAACATACTTGCATGCCCTGTTTGCGATAGCGGCGGCCAAGGCCGGCAAACCGACTATTTGTGAGAAGCCCCTTGCCCTTACCGGCGCTGAGTCGCTCGAAGTGCTTGAGGCTTTCAGCAGCCGAGGCATTCTTCTTCAAGTGGCGCATGTGCTTCGCTTCAGTCCGGAATACTCGGCTGCACGCAGCGCAGTACTTTCGGGGCGGATTGGGGACCTCGCGGCCATTCGACTCCATCGATTGTCGTTCGCACCGAAACGTGGACGGAATAGCTGGTTCAACGATGAGACCAAGTCGGGGGGTATTGTGTTCGATTTGATGATTCACGATTTTGACTACGCGCTCTGGCTTGCGGGCGACGTGGCATCGGTCTACGCGAAGTCCGCCTCCGGAGGGCCCGGACACGCTATTGCGATTCTTCATCACGCGAACGGTGTCATCAGTCACATCGAGGGATCGTGGTCCGAGCCCCAGCCGGTCTTTCGCACGAAGTGCGAGATCGCAGGGTCGACGGGTGTGATCGGATTTTCATCCGATGACAGCTCGCCGATGACGTTGCGGTTACACGAGTCGATTTCGGAGGCAACCACGGGAATGGATGACCATGTGGTTGGCGCTAACCCGTTCGAATTGGAATTGCAACACTTTCTGGACATCATCGACGAAGATGTGGAGCCGATCATCACAGCGTTTGAGGGGCATCAAGCGGTGAGGTTGGCGGAGGCCACGCGCCAATCCGTAGAAACCGGTCGCCCGGTTCGCTTGGCCGCAACCGGGAGGGGCGAGTAGTCGTGATCAGAATTGGGATTCTCGGTGTCGCACACCTCCATGTCGACTCCTACGTGAATAGCCTTCGCGTTGCAGATGTGGATGTTGTCGGCGTCTACGACTCAGACTTCATTCGTGGGCAGGGGTGGGGAGCGAAACACGGAGTGAAATTCTTCGAAAGCCTCCAAGGCTTGATTGCCGCAAGTCTCGACGGGGTCATCATTTGTTCGGAAACGTCCAGCCATGTCGAACTTGTTGATGCTGCGGCACATGCAAAGCTCGCCATACTCTGCGAGAAGCCGTTGGGCGTCTCCGTGCAAGACTCGCAGAGAATCGTGGATCTGTGCCGCGAGAACGACGTCAACCTGATGACGGCCTTTCCGAGCCGGTTCGAAGCGTCGCTCGGAGAGGCGCGTGACCTGGTGCGATCCGGCGTACTTGGACGGATCCGTGCACTCTCCGGGACGAATCAGAGCGTAATGCCGATGCGGGAGAGATCATGGTTCGTGGATCCCGTCCTCGCCGGAGGCGGGGCCATCATGGATCACGTTGTTCACCTTGCAGACGTGTATTCTTGGCTGCTCGGGTCTGAGCCGCGGTCGGTTTATGCCGTGGCGAATCGGATTGTCCACAATGAAGTCGTGTCGGTCGAAACATCCAGTATGGTCATGGTGACGTACCCCGGCGGAGTATTCGGGTCGATCGATTGCAGTTGGAACAGGCCGTTGAGTTATCCAACGTGGGGTGGGTTTGCCTTGTCAATAGTCGGTGACGGTGGAACGCTGGATGTGGAACCGATGCGGCAACGTTTGGTGCAATTTGGCGGCGAGACGACCTACTCATGGATCCAGTTGGGACCCGACTCCAATCAGTCGATGATTCAGAACTTCATCGAGTCAATCACCGATGCTCGCCCAGGCCTCTCCACTGGCGACGATGGTAATCGAGCCACGCGAGTCGCTCTTGCTGCGTTGGAATCGGTGAAAACCGCCGAACCGGTGGATCTCTAATCAGCTTGGTACATACCGGCGAGATGGCTGCCGAATGGGGCAATACGGCAAACCATGGGATGTCGTTCTGAACGCTGGCCGAACGGGACCCCGAAGACCCGCTCGACGCTCAATCTACGGTCGCGTCCCGTGGTGGAGTGGAGTGTGATTTCTCTTCTCCGTGTCGGTCAGGGGTCCTAGCTT